>Ga0315277_10000332_pt1 | contig 76478 bp, 69 predicted proteins | sample YL17G05_15_MG_FD_203695 | JGI IMG/M metagenome (GOLD analysis project Ga0315277, IMG submission 203695) | Sediment microbial communities from Yellowstone Lake, YNP, Wyoming, USA - YL17G05_15 | ecosystem: Environmental > Aquatic > Freshwater > Lake > Sediment | place: USA: Wyoming | collected...
CGCATAATACATGATAGATGAAGGAATTTGGAGTTGGCTCGCAATCATAAAGAGATACTGATAAGCTAATGTCATATTATGTTCGTATGAATTAAAATAAAATTGATTTAATTTAGCTAATCGTTGAAATTTAGCCTTTTTGGAGGGAGCTAGGTTTTCACACGTAAAAATGGTTCGGGCCCCATATTGAAATGGGAGGACGACACTCTTATTCGTTTTAATAATCTCGTTTTTTTGATCATAAGAAAGATGATCTTTCAGCGCTGAACCATAATCAACCCCACAGTTTCTACAAACATATAACCCCTTCGTTTCAATAATTTCAGGGGTTTGACAACAATTAAAATCATTATTTTGCACGCGTGGTGGAAGCTGAGGATCCTCTCGTTGGATTTGAGCGTTTGAATTAAACCCAGGGACTAATATGCCCTTTTCAAAATTTGTAGAAATAATCGTCATTTTGAAGATCGCCTCATTTTCTGAGATATATATATCAAAAGTAAAGAAAAGTGAAAAGAATGCAAATCTAAAAGTCCTCCAGTCAAAATTTTAAAAGGAAATGCAAATCCCCTTTTTAAAGGGAGAATTGAGTTTACGAAAAAAATTCAAGAGTAAAATTTTATTTTTTACCTGACCCCTTAAAATAAAACTTATCTAAGGAAAAAAGAGTCGCTTTAAAAATGTTTGGAATAAAATTCCATATAGTGTAAACCAAAAATTTTTACTTATCTTATCTCATTTTCTAAAAAACGTAATCTACAAAAATGCCCCCAACTACAATTTTTAAAATGATCTTAATCGGTGTTGGATTATATTAAATAAAGATATTACAGAATTCAAGAGAATGGAAGAAGAAATTAAAGGATTGAGAGAATCTCTCGAATGGTACAAGATAATTACAGAAAATGCGAATGATTTAATTGCGATAATGAATCAGAAATTTGAATTTTCATATATTAATGAAAAACCTTTTCTAAAACTATTGGGATATTTAAAAGGGGAGGTACTTGGAAAATCATCATTGCAGTTTGTTCATCCAGCTGATCAGGAACACGCAATCAACGCTTTTCTAAAAGGGTTTGAAACAGGGGGAGGAAAAATAGAAGTCAGAGTTAAACATAAGGATGGACATTATTTATGGCTGGGAATGCAGGGACAGGTGTTTACAGATAAAAAGAATGAAAAAAAAGCGATTATTATTGCAAGAGATATTACAGAAAACAAGTATGCTGAGGAAGCATTGCAAGAAAGTGAAGCAAGATATAAGGCGATTTTCGATCGCACGCTCTACAGCATATATATACATGATTTTAAAGGTAATATTATAGACGCAAATGATACCGCTTTAAATATGCTAGGCTATTCACGGAATGATATTTCTTCCCTTAACTTTGTCTCACTTATGGAAGATGCCCAAATGGATATAGCTTTTAAAGATATTGACTACCTATTAGGGCACGCACCTCAAAACAAATCTAGAATATTTAAACTCCGTAGAAAAGATGGGAACTATATTTGGGTGGAAACCGAGGCCTCTCTTATATATCGACAAGGAAAGCCTTACGCTATTCTGGGAATTGCAAAAGACATCACCGAACGCAAACTTATGGATACGCTACTGCAAGAAAGTGAAAAAAAATATCGTACTATTATAGAAGGTATTGGAGATGCAGTAGTTATTATGGGTTTTGATGGAAAATTTCAATTCATATCGCCCCAACTTTTTACTATGTTGGGTAGAAGCGAAATCGGTTCTGATTTAAGTGAATTTCACAAATTTATTCACAAAGATGATCTTAATCAGTTATATGGCCTCTTTCAAAAGGTAATTCAAGAAAAAACCGTTATACCAGGCAAAGAGATTGAATTCCGTGCCTTACATCAAAATGGACATTTCATTTGGCTTGCTAGCTCATCAAAAGAGCATTACGATGAAAATGGGAAGTTAATCGGGTTTATTTCTATATTGCGAGATATTACGGAACGCAAGGAAGCAGAGGAAATAAGGATTAAATTACTTGAAGAGATGAAAAGCCGTAAAGAACTAGAGGAAATAAGTCGTTTAAAAGATGAGTTTTACGCTGATATCTCACATGAATTACGGACACCTCTCACAATTATTAGAGGCTTTATTGAGCTTATCGCGGGTTCTCCAAATTTAGATGAGACTCAGAAAACTGATTTACAGATTATACTGAAGAATGAAATGCGCTTAGAACACCTAATAAACGAAATGTTGGACTATTCCCGCTTAAAATCAGGTCAAATTCAATTTCAAATCGAGCCTTTTCGCGTGTCAGAAATTGTAAATGAGATTAAAACTGAATTTAAACCAATTATCGAACCGAAACACCTCGTATTTGAAGAAGAATTCAATCCGGATATTGAATTAGTTCTTGATAAAAATCAAATGATGAAAGTAATAAAAAATTTATTATCAAATGCTATTAAATTTTCGTTCCCAAGCAGAAAAATTTCCATTAAATCTCTTATCGAGAACGGGATATGGACTTTTTCTATACAAGATCAAGGTATTGGCATTCTGGAGAAAGATATCCCTAATTTATTTTCTCGATTCATCAAACTAAGAAATGCTGAAAACATGAACCCAAATGGAATCGGAATTGGCTTAGCTATTTGCAGGAAAATCATTGATCTCTATACTGGAAAGATTTGGGTGGAATCGACCGGATTAAATAAGGGCTCTATTTTTATTTTCCAAATAAAATTAGATAAAAAAATTACCTAAATATCAAATTTTTCTCTATTTTATTTTCCATAGGAGGATACATCCTAGCAATTTCGTAAGTCTCTCCCTTTAGTTATTTTATACAACTTATACTCCGATATTCAGCTCCTTTAAATAGGGGGTTTTGCATATATCATATCAAGTTATTGCCTAAATATGTAGGATAGGCATCGAGTAATATCTAAACTCAAAGGATTCGAAAAAAAGTTGGGGTTTTTCAAAACGAAAATCGAATATTTCACTTCGATAGTTTACAAGAATGTTCCTTTCTCTCTTATATGGAGTGATTTAGACGGAACTCTTGTTTATTGTAATTCTGCTACTGAGATCTTTGGATCTAGAAAAGAAAAACAGATAGGGAAAAAATTTAACGATCTTTTTCTCGATTTTCACGAATTTTTAGAAGAAAAAAATAGAGCTTTATTAAAAGGAGATGGGGGCAATCCAATTGAAAATCAATAGAACATGCATCAAAGATGCGAAGGGTAAACCCTTATTCATGGCAGCTGCTGCAAGTAACATTTCTGATCGAAAGTGTACGGAATCAGAAATGATAAAAATGAAATCACGGTTAGAATACTTGCTAAAGTCAAGTCCGGCAGTGATTTACAGTGCCAAACCAAAGAGTAATTATCCAGCAACCTACATAAGTGAGAATGTTAAAGCGCTAACAGGTTATAATCCAATCGATTTCACAAGGGATCCCGATTTTTGGTTTAATCATATCCATCCGGAGGATCAAAAACGCGTGTTCATCGAGGTCCCCAAATTGTTCGAGAAAACGCATCATGAATATGAATACCGCTTTTTATGTCAAAATGGTAATTATATATGGATGACCGATGAAATGGAATTAATACGAGATGCTAATAATGAGCCATTGGAGATTGTTGGTTATTGGGCGAACATCACGGACCGTAAACTTGCTGAAGAAGAAGAAATGCGCTCAAAAAAAGATTGGGAAACTATCTTCAACGCCCTTGGACATGCAGCAATGGTATTGGATCCTCGACAGAATATAATTGCAATCAATAAGGAGGGGATAAAAACTTTAGGAAAACTAGAAGCAGAAATCATTGGAAAAAAATGTTATACTTTGTTCCATATGTCTGGTCCCCCTAACTCTTGTCCATTTCAACAAATGGTTAAATATAATAAGACAGAAAAGGTAGTTAGGCAGATGGAAATCCTTGGAAGGACGTTTCTTATTTCTTACACACCAATGCTGGATGAAAAGGGTCAAATAGAGAAGATTATTCACTTTAGTATTGATATCACCGAGCAGAAGCAAATAGAACAGCACCTGAAAGAATCTGAACAAAATTATCGGGAGCTTGCTGACAGTATTACCGATATATTCTTTGCGATGGACAAGAATTTAAGATACACCTATTGGAACCGCGCATCTGAACAGTTGTTGAGCATTTCGGCGAAGGATGCTATCGGAAAATCCATCTTTGAAATTTTTCCAGATAACGAAGCGACTCGAAAAGCAGTGAAGGTTTATCTTGAAGTTCTAAAAACGCAACAATCCCAATCTTTTGTAAATGAATATCAGCTTGGTGGGAATCCGTTCTCTTTTGAAATTACCGCTTATCCTTCAAAGGAGGGGCTCTCAGTTTTCGTTAAGGATATCACCGAGCGCAAGCGCGTGGAGGAGTTGTTACAAGATAGTGAGGCGAAATACCGTAATATCATTGAAACCGTAAGAGATGCAGTAGTAATTATAGGATTGGATGGAACCTTTCATTTTATATCGCCTCAACTTTCTGAGATGTTAGGGGGAAGACAGATTGGAAGAGATTTGAGTTCTATCGCATCCCTCATTCACAAAGATGATGTTAAGCCGTTGCTGAATGCATATAAGAAGGTTGCTAATTCAAAAAGCCTCTTAATACCGGAAGAAGTGGAATTTCGTGCGCTGCATAAGGCTGGTTATTATATTTGGTTATCAAGTGCATCAAAGGTTCAATACGATAAACAGGGAAGAGTGATCGGATATATAGTATTATTAAGAGAGATCACAGCCCGTAAACAGGCAGAAGAGGAATTGAAAGGAATTGAAGAAAATTTACGCACTTTATTTGAGAATGCCCCAGCAGCCATCACATTATTGGATAAATCTGGGGCCATAATTGATTGTAATAAAGCTACTGAAGCTCTGGTAGGATGTTCTAAAGCAGAAATTCTCGGGAACCACTTTGAAGAGGTGGTGACTCTAGACCCGAAAGACTTACCACAGTTAATTGGCCAATATGGAATGCTGTTAAAAGGAGTAGAGGTTGAACCGTTCGACCTTGAAATAATTAGAAAAAATGGGGAAAGGCGTTGGATAAGCGTTATAACGTCCATAGTAAAAAAAGGAAAGGATCTTGTGGGGTTTCAAATAATCGCTAACGATATAACGACTCGTAAGATTGCAGAAGAAAAATTAAAGAAAGCAATTGAAGAATTGAAAGAATTGGATCGCTTGAAGGATGAGTTTTATACAGATATATCGCATGAATATCGTACCCCCCTTACGGCAATTAGGGGATTCACCGAGCTGCTCTTACAATCCAATAATTTAACGGAGGCGCAAAAAACAGATTTGCAAACAATTCTGAAGAATGAATCGCGATTGGAACGCATGGTAAGCACAATATTAGAATACTCCAGATTAAAATACGGGCGGGTCCCATTTAAAAAAAATAAGTTCCGAGTTTCCGATATTTGCTCCGAACTTAAAAAAGAGCTTGCCCCCCTAATAGAGGAAAAAACATTAGCTATTGAGGAGAGAATTCATCCAGATGATGAATTAGTCTTTGATCGCTACCAAATAACAAGTGTTATCAAAAATCTTGTTACAAATGCCATAAAATTTTCTTATCCTGGTGGAAAAATTATCATCAAGTCGATCCTTAACGGAGGATTATGGACCTGTTCCATCCAAGATTTCGGCATTGGCATCGCTAAAGAAGAACTTCCAAAATTATTTACGCGTTTTATTAAATTGAAATCATCCGAAATGATGAATCAGGATGGGAGTGGGATCGGTTTGGCAATATGTAAAAATATTATAGATGCCTATGGAGGCAAGATTTGGGTGGAATCCGATGGACTAAATAAAGGTGTCACCTTCATTTTTCAATTAAATTTAATAGATTAACATTTCATATATATATCAATTAGGATAGTTCTCGTCACCAATTTGTAGCTACGTAATTAGCAAACTTAATAAAATTGGTAAATTTAATAAAATTGAAGACCTAACAATGTATTAATAGAACTAACAATTGAAGGATAAAATATAACTAATGCAATTCATTATGGCGGGGATATTTTGAACGACACGGAACAAAATCGTAAAATTTTAATTATGGGATTAGATCAGGCTGGAAAAACCTCGATCCTCAACATAATTAACCAAAACTACAATTTAATGGACGATTTGAAACCCACCATAGGCATTGAGCGGCATGAAATCAAAATTCTCGGAATTCCTATTATTAACTGGGACCTGGGCGGGCAAAAGCGGTTTCGGGAAGAATATCTCAAGAATATAAAGATTTTTAATAAAACAGATACTCTCATCTTCGTTATTGACGCCTTTAAAGCTACAAGATATGAAGAAGCCCTTGAATACTATACAAATGTCCTTTCAATTTTTGAGAAAGTTGAAATAAAACCCAAAATAGTCTTAATTATTCACAAAATTGATCCCAACCTCTTAAATGAACCAGAAACTCTTGAAATGATAGAGGAAATAAAAGAACTATTCCTTGCAAAATCCCAAGAATATACTCCTTCTATCTTTCTCACTTCAATCTTTGATCGGAAATCTATAATTGAAGCGTTTTCAAAAAACTTACAGGAACTCATCTCGGATTTGAAACCGTTCAAAAAGATCCTCGAATCCATTGTCCTGCTGATGCAATTAGATGCATCCATAGTCTTCGATGAAAATTTAATGATTCTCAGTGATTTCTACAAAAATAGCACTATCGAAGAATTCTGTTTAAGCACCATTTATAATAGCGTTTACTATATTCTGCATACGAATCCCAAATTATCAGAGAATTTCACTGCAAATTTCGAACTTGTTTTGGATGTCAAAAATCGACAGAAAGTTTTCAGTTTCATGGACCTTAAATTTCGTGGATGGAACCTCTATTTACTAACCATGGGGGATAAAAAGGTCGATCACGAAGCATTAATCTCCCGATTCAACTCCATGAGTCACCTCTTTGAGAAAAAAGGTGAAGCCTAAGGCTTAATCTTAATAAGTTGAAATAGCTCGGTGATAACTCAATGCTACATTCGGTTATTTTAATAAATAAGGCATCGGGCGTCTTCCTCTTTAATAAGGGAAAGGTCCATCCGAGGTTCTAAAAGTTTAGGAGTATTAGGATAAAAAAGATGAAACTATTCAATTAAATGTGAAATTTCTTTACCCTAACAAAAATTGTTTTATTTAGCTAATTGTACCAAATTAACCAATTATTCTAATGCCAATTACTTTGAGTACTCGGTCTGCGCTATCAAATTAGTATTATTCGTATATTTGACAAATCCGTGGTTTTTAAAAAGTACAGTATTTATGATAGAGTAAAATATTTGTATTACATTTCTGGTGGAGATTTTTTTGGAAGAATGTAAAATATCTCACAAAATCTCACTTATGGGGCTGGATGAGGCGGGAAAAACCTCGATATTAAATATATTGAACCGAAATTATAATCTGATGGATAATCTATTGCCGACAGTTAAGATCGAACGGCATGAAATAAAGATTCTTGGAATTCCTATCATTAATTGGGATTTTGGGGGTCAAAAATGTTATCGTGAAGAATATCTTAACAATTTAGAAGTTTTTGAAAAAACTGAAGCTCTTTTTTTTGTGATCGATGCCTTTAACGCTATAAGATACCAAGAAGCACTTGAATACTATAAAAAAATATTGCAAAATTTGCAAAAACTTGAATTGAAACCCTATATTTTTGTCCTCATTCATAAAGTTGATCCTAATCTTGCCAATACACCTGAAACGCTTGATCTAATTGAACAAATTAAAAAATTATTCCTGTCAAATTCTGGTGCTAATGGAATTTCTTTCTTTATCACTTCAATTTTTGATCATCGATCCATCATCGACGCATTTTCCAAGAGCTTACAAAAGCTAATCTCAGAACTAAAACCCTTCAGAAAAATACTTGAATCAATAACGCTACTCCTTAATTTGGATTCGAGTATTTTATTCGATGAAGATTTAATAATTATTAGCGAGTTCTATAAAAATAAATTAATCGAAGAGATATGCCTCAATATTATCTATAATAGTATCTATTACATTAATAACGCTAATCCTAAATTGGCAGAAAATCTTTCAACGAAATTTGAGTTTGTTCTCAATATTAAAAATCGAACGAAAGTTTTTACCTTCATGGAAGTCAAATTCAGAGGCTGGAAACTCTATTTACTCACGATGGGTAATGATATAATCGATCATGATGATATCGTAGCCCGATTCGACTCAATGAGCCATCTTTTTGAGAAAAGAGAAGCTCTATGAAAGCCCCTTAAAATTTTACCTTATATTATCAGCAACAACTATTACCTAATTTTTATACCTTTTTAAATAGGGAAATATAGTATGGATAGTTACAAAATCACAGAAAAGGTGGTGACAATTGCCAAAAATTGAGATAGCGGGCGAACTGTCTGTGGATACATTGCAGACAGCAGAAGCACGGTACAAAGCACTTTTTGAGCGATCCTTGGTTATGATCTATCTGCACGATTTTGCGGGCAATTTTCTCGATGCGAATGATGCCGCATTGAACGCTCTGGGGTATTCAAGAGCAGAACTTTCCTCCATCAATTTTGCTGGATTACTTAGCGAGGATCAGTCCAATAAAGCTTTCAACACCCTCAAAGAGCTGAAGGAAACGGGATCACAGAAAACTATTACCGAGTACCAATTGAGAAAAAAAGATGGAAGTTTCATCTGGGTAGAAACGGAAGCTGCCCTCATATATCGAAATGGGAAGCCATACGCCATTCAGGGGATTGCAAGAAATATTACCGAGCAGAAGTTAGAGCTAAAACGAGCCGAGGAGCAGTTTCGGATTCTTTTTGAACAGTCCCCCGCCTCCATTACGCTAGTAGATACTTTCGGGAAGGTTCTTGATTGTAATACGGCTACCGAAAAACTAGTCGGCTATCCAAAAGAAGCAATATGTGGCAAAGCGTTTATAGATCTCCTAACATTAGCACCAGAGGATCTGCCTGAGTTAATAAAACAGTATGAGATGTTAAAAAACGATAGAGAGACTACCCCATTGGATCTTCGGATAAGAAGGAAGAACGGGGAAATACGGTGGGTAAATGTAATAACGGCTCCCTTAAAGAAGGATGCCAAAATTATCAAATTGCAAAACATTGCTACAGATATAACGGATCGCAAGATGGCAGAAGAACAATTAAAGCACGCAAATGACGAATTAAATAAGTTGAATCGTTTGAAAGAGGAATTTTATGCGGATATAGCCCACGAATATCGCACACCCCTCATAGCAATTCGGGGATTTGTTGAACTTCTTTTACAATCCACTAGCCTAACTGAGGTTCAAAAAGGGGATTTAGAAATCGTGTTAAGGAACGAACACCGCCTAGAGCAATTGATAAATAATATGTTAGAGTATTCACACTTGGAGTCAGGGCGGATCTCACTTAAGAAAGACAAATTCAGGGTTTCAGAGATTTGTACTGAGCTGAGAAAAGATTTATTCCCTTTGGTGGCAGAAAAGCACCTAGAAATTGTAGAAACGATTCAGCCTGATGATGAAGTGCTCTTGGATCGACATTACATAACGAATGTGATCAAGAACTTGCTTACCAATGCTATCAAATTCTCCTTTCCTAATGGACAAATTATCATCCACTCCAGTGTTCTTGATGGGGTATGGATATTTTCGATGCGAGATTTTGGCATCGGTATTGCGAAGGAGGAGATATCCCAATTATTTGAACGTTTCGTGAAATTGAAGGCATCCGAAATGATGAACCCGAATGGGATTGGGATTGGTTTGACCATCTGCCAAAAACTCATTAACGCCTATGGCGGAAAAATTTGGGCAGAGTCCGAAGGACTAAATACAGGGGCTACTTTTACCTTTCAAATAAAGTTATGTTGATCATCACAGACAACAGGGGCATCGCTGGAATGAGCACTCCACAGTGGGTTCCAAAATGAGAAGGCTGGCAAGGGGTATCAGTTGCCTGAAATAATCGATCATAATGATATAATTGCCCGGTTCGATTCCATGAGCCATTTTTTCGATAAAAGAGAAGATTAAAAACGATATTTTTATAGGATTTAGAGAATTATTACGCCATTTAATTTCTAGGCCATTCTTAAGTTACCAATTATTTTGATGCGGATTGATATAGGAATTTTAATGAATTACACGCAATTAGAATTAGAATCGATTCAGAAAATAATAAATTCTGGGGAGAGCTAACTTTGAAATTCCAAATTAAAAATGCCCTTGTTAAATTAAAACAAAATTATAAGAAATCAACTAGTTGCGGATTCCTTTATGAGCCGATAGGTTAGATGGGAAATAGCTAACACACCTACTATGAAGACCGCGCCGAGTAGATAAACTGAAGCAGTCATTATTTCTGAAATAATAGAATTATCCAAGATAATTGCGAGAATATTCACGAAATATCCGATCACAAAAAATAGAATGAGAATAAAACAAATAGTCCAATGCTTCATAATTTTGGCTTTAGGAAACACGGACCTTATTCTCCGAACAATAAAAAGTCCATAGACTAATAAAGGAATCCCCAGACAAGAAAAAATTAAATTCAAGAGACTGTGCCATTCCATCCTATCTCACCTATAATGATTCAATTAACTTTTTCAAATTAACAGTTGATAGCGAAATCCCAAAAGCTTTTTGAAGATTTTCTGAGCTTTTTCGTTTCGTCTTTGTTTTTATATCAAATTCTTCTTTTACAACCTCTTCAAACGCATCAAAATCTTTAATATTTATATCTTTTTGCGTGAGTTGTTCCGTATAATTTTGCAAAAAGCGGTCTTTTAAATATGTAATTCGGTTTTCTATTTTATTTGATGGTATAGTATTGTTAATTTTTAATACAAATGATACCGGTTCGCCTGAAAAAAATAAAATTTTATCCTTTCCTACTTTGAGTTCTTGTAAACTTTGGTTCATGTATTCTAGTGTCAAATCTTGGAAGATTTTTAAAAAGGCGGATATCAAATCAGTGTCTTTTTGTCCATATGGCTCGAAATTCTGGTAAAAAAGGCCTATACCAGCTTTATTGAGTATAAAAATCTCTTTAAGCAATGTGGGACCCAAATTCTCTTTTTTTGATAAATATCATTTTTTTCTTTAAATTACCACAATTTGATTTTCCCTTTTTTATATGTCATCTTTTTTAAAGATTTCCTTTTTTAATAATTAAAAAAGAAGGGAAGGGTTATGAAATAAGTATCGAAATGAAATTTCTTTTACCTCTTAGCAGAACGATTTGATAGCGTTTTAAATTGAATCTATTTAATCCGAAAAAGGGTCCTTCTATCCAAGGCCTTTAATCTACATTTATTAAAAAGAAATTGCCTTTAAAATTTATATCCTTGGACGGTTTTTTTATTTTAATGAAAAGGGAAGATGTTAATTTCTGGAAAGATATGTTGCTAGAGAATACAGACTATCTTCTCCGGCGAAACCTAGGCAAAGGGGCGAGTTGTGCAATAAGCATTGAGGAGCTGATTCAGGAAACTATCAATCACGTTAGCAAGATTCTCCAGAAGGAGATCCCTAATGAAACTAAGGAATTATTACGAGGACTCTTAGAGAAAGAATGCATTGGAATTAATTTATGGAAAGTAAGAGAAGAGTATATAATTCCTGCATATTATTTAGCAGATATATTTCTAAAGAGGGCGAAGGACCTCTTCAGCGAGGAAAGTAGAAGATACAAATCCGTCCTGAGCATGGACGAACTTATTGAAGTGGTAATGCCCGAATTCAATATAGTTATAGGGGAAAAATTTGACGCCCAAACGAAGGCGGACCTGTATAGATTTTTAGAAAAATTATGTAATGAAGACAAATACTTCAGAAAAATTCAAGAGAAATACATAATTTTTGATAAAAACGGGAAAGACAGATTGGAAGAAATAAGTAAATCTGCGTAAAGAATCGTTTCAAGAGAAAAGGCACTGCAATCCAAATTTTTTTTGCCTTAATTTTTTTCGCCATGCCAAGTTAATACGAAAAGGGGGCAACATAAAAAATTAAGATTAAAAAACAAAGAATAAAAAGGAAGAGGGAGATGAGTACTTCTCATAATATAACAATATAACAAGTATTGAGAGATGATTTGTTTCTCATAAGATAACAAGTATTGAGAGAATTTAACAATATAACAAAAATTGAGAGATGAATTTCGATGAGTTACAAGATGCCGAAATTAGAGGATAAGCGGAAATTATGTCCAAGGTGCGGCAGCCCTTTAATGGAAGACGAAGGTAATTTTCGTTGCCATTTATGTGGATACTCGAAAGGTGGCGAGAGCGCGCGTGCGACTATTAAATATGCTGAGCCTGAGGCGAGAAAGAAGGCAACTAAAGAAGTTAAACTTTACAAAGTTCTCCCTTCAGGCATTACATCAGCAACCGAATTAGAAAAAACAGGGGTCTTTTTAGTCGCGGATTCGGAGAATAACACCATTTGGCTCTGGAAAGGTGCTGACGCGAAAGCGAAGGATGTCTATAATGCAGGGACAGCGGCCACGAAATTAAAAACATCAGAGAAGCTATTTTCTGCCAAATTGACTCATGTCGAGGAGGGCAGCGAACCGATGGAGTTCCCTCTGAGAGGGGGAAAGAAGCTGATTAAAAAGGAAGCGCCCACTGAGGCAAAACAGGCTGTACAACCAATTGAGAAAGAGATGGTTACCGAGGCGAAAGAGGCCATAACAATTGCTCCTCCAGCTCCAGGACAAGTGAACATCTATCTGATCAATAAAGGACAATTACAGAAGATCGATCAACCGGTTTTCACTTCGGGGGATGCCTATATCGTGGATTCGGGCAAGCAAATCTGGATTTGGATAGGAAACGGTGCATCAGTCGATGAAAAGTTTTCTGCAGCCCATTTATCCACCGTTATTGATGTTTCACGGCGAGGCGAACCGAAAGTAACGAGTGTCGACCAAGGAAGCGAACCAAAAGAGTTGAAAGTTGCGCTTGGAGGGCTTAAAATCGTAGATGCGAATGTGGCTGATACGCTGTTGAAGAAAGTCCAAAAAGCGGTCTATGAACCCGTCTTATATCGAATTAGTAGTGAAGAATTTGAGACCATAAATGATATCGTGTATAAACAGGTGCCATGTGTTAAAGAGAGTTTGGATTCCGAAGATACCTTTCTTCTCGATGATAAAACCAATAATAAGCTCTATATCTGGGTCGGCTCTACATCTAATGCTAAAGAAAGAGTTGTAGCTGGGCAGATTGCACGTAAATTTGATGCTGAGCGTGCCGGAGTTCAAGATGCTGTCTTTATTGAAGAAGGTCACGAACCTCCTGAATTTAAAAAATTGGTTGGAATGCCAGTCTAACTTGGAACCGAAATTCTTTAATTTTTTTTATTTGAAATCCGTTAATATCCATTCAATTTTTTTTATTTTTTATTAAACGTCCAATGAAAGGAATTATTAAAAGCAATTATTTTCTTTATTTAATGAATTAATTTTATCAAGGCGATAAGATGCGATTGAAAGAAATTCAAGGGGCGCCGACTTTCACACCCGGCAACACTACTGGCTACTTTTTTTGGCAAGATAAAACCAGTTTTTATTTAGAATGGACGACTACCGGGTTTCTTCATTCATTTCGAGGAAAAATAATCAGCACGAAGCCAATTAAGATTATAGAATTGATAAGATTAGAATCCAATGATAACGTCACACAGCCTAAAAAGAATACTATTCAATGGGAAGCCCAATGTCAAACAGATATTGATGGAATACAATTTGAAACCGAGGGACAAATAAAATTAGAACTCGTTATAGATAATATTAAAATTGGGCTGAACGAAATTTATTGCGGAATATCAATGCAACATCCTCCCTCTAATCCGTTCACAATTGAGAGAGAGTAAATTTATAAGTTTTTTTCGAAATGGTACCAGAAAGGGATGAATTATGGCTGAAAAGAAATTGAAAGCAGAGAATAAGGAAGCAGCAGAGAAAAAGCCTGAAGAAGAAGAGGAAGATGAACAAAAGAAATACGACCATTATAAAAAAGCGGGAGAGATTCAATTTGAGGCTAAGAAAATCGCTCTCCCATTAATAAAAGTGGGGGCTAAGGTCGTAGATATTTGCGATACAATTGAAAAATTCATTCTAGATAAAGAGGGGGGACTTGCCTTCCCGACCAATGTGTCAATCAATAATATCGCCGCGCATTATACTGCCCAGGGCCCCACCGATCCAACCGTGATTCAAGAGGGTGATATCGTGAAGGTCGATATCGGCGTCCAGATCGAGGGCTATATAGCAGATGCAGCCTTCACGGTATCCTTCAATGAGGCGTACGGCAAATTAGTTGAAGCATCCGAAGCTGCACTTCAAGCAGTAATCGATGTTATCAAACCAGGCGTAGAAACGCATACCTTAGGTGCTCTAGCTGAAAAGGCAATAAAAGAACGAGGCTATTGGCCAGTTCGTGATCTTTCGGGACATATTTTAAGTCAATGGGAATTACACGGCAAAAAAACCATTCCATCAGTAGCATTACCTGCAGGTGAGAAAATTGAGGAAGGGGAAGTCTATGCAATCGAGTTCTTTTCAACCACTGGCGCAGGTTCTGTTCATGATCTACCTCAGACTTACATTTATAATTTAGTGCCTATCAAGCGACCCGTCCGATCTGAAGCGGCACGCCAAATAATTCGTGAAGTCAGCAATAAGTATAAGACGCTGCCCTTCGCACGACGCTGGCTTTTTCGCGACATTAAAGGCGCAGTACTTTTAGGTTTAAGAGAATTGACCCGCATTGGTCTGCTTCACGAATATCATCCACTAGCTGATAAAAAGGGTACTTTTATTTCCCAAGCTGAGGATACGGTCATCATCGAGCACGATTCCGGCTTCGTCACTACCCGCAAAAAAACCTAACTGAGGCTTTTTCTGCCAGAATCCACAGAATCCTCGAAGGGCTATCCTTTCGGGGTCTATTTTTGCCAAAACTGTCGTACTCTACTAATGTGGTATCCGGATATCGTAGCCCATCCCGAAATGAATCTATATCCTGAAACAATTCAGTGTCCCACATGCAATTCATCTGTGCAAGTGAAGGAAAAATTGTTTATAAAGGATATCTGGACCGATCTGGTTCCGATCTTTCTTCAAACGACCGCGAAATATCCGTTTTCAAAAGCACTTATTTTTGATGAAAATCATTGCCATTTTATGTGGCAAAAGCCCCAACTTGATAACGAAAATTAAAAAGGAATAGGATTATAGGATTTTTTTAAGGATAAACTCGGTTGATGGTCCGAGGATAAGCGATGGCATCTCTGATGGTTTCCAATTTACACATCCATTTGACTACGCGCTCTGTTCCAAGGCCAAATCCAGCATGGGGGACAGTTCCGTATTTGCGTAGATCAATATACCATTTATAGGCATCAGGGGTTAAATTATCATCTAGAATACGCTGGATGAGCTCTCCCTGATCGTGCGTGCGTTGTCCACCCCCAATTATTTCACCGTGACCCTCTGGGGCGAGCAGGTCAGCGCAATCCACCACTTTTGGATTTTCAGGGTCTAATTTATGGTAGAAAGCTTTAGCTACGCGGGGATATTTATACACAAAGAGCGGGATTTTCTTATCCTGGGTCAGGATACGTTCTTCTTCAGCACCGAAATCTTCGCCCCATTCAAGTTTGTGTCCCTTTTCATTTAATATATCAACCGCTTCTGTGTAGGATATCCTTTCAAAGGGAGGAGTAATCATTAGTTCAGCGGGATCGCGCCCGAGGAATTTCAACTGCTCACCTTTGGACTTCGCAACGGATTGACAAATATGAGCCAGCAGATTTTCCTGGATTTCCATATCGCGCGCTAAATCGCAAAAGGGTATTTCTGCTTCTAACATCCAGAATTCAGTTAGGTGCCTAACAGTACGGGATTTCTCAGCCCGAAAGGATGGGGCAATGGTATAGACAGCACCTAGGGAAAAAATGAGTGTTTCCAAATAGAATTGGCTGGATTGGGTCAGATACGCGTCTGTATCGAAATATTTCATTTTAAATAAGGTTGAACCACCTTCCACAGCCGCAGTTATAAACATCGGACAATGTACCTCCAAGAAATTGTTCAGTTTAAACCATTCCCGAGCGGCATCGAATACCGCTGCCCTAATTTGCTGGATATAGGTCAGTTGGCGGCTACGAAGCCACAAATGGCGGTTATCGAGTAGAAATTCTACGCTCTGATCGCGTGTGATTGGAAATACCTCAGATAATCCCACTATGGTAATTTTCGATCCTGAAATTTCAAGACCACCTGGGCTCCTTTTCTCTTCACGAATGGTTCCGGTAATCTCTACGGAAGATTCAATAGTTGCGTTATCAGCCGTTTGGAATAGTTCAGATCCTATTACTGCCTCCTCGAAGGTGCATTGCAGGATTGCGCCATTCTCACGAATTATTAAAAAAATGATTTTCCCCGACTTTCGACGGCGAAATACCCAACCACGAATGGTTACTTGCTGTCCAACCGGCTTTTTTTCGACAATCTCTTCTATACCCATTAAACTCATCTTTCCACTTCCATTCGTAATGATCTTTTCTATGGATTCCATAGATAAAATAGGATACAAAAGATTTTTTCTATCCACCCTTGTGAAATTACATAAGGAGTATTGATCTGCATGCCGTTAATTACATTGAACGATACACCGCTGCCGGAAAAAATGCATGCGGTGGTATTGGAAAAACCCTATCGATTAAAACATTTAACCATTCCGCTTTGGCCCGTTGAATCCTACAACGATCCGGATATGATTTTGGTTCAAGTAAAAGCCTGCGGTGTCTGTGGGTCCGATTTCCGATACTATCAAGGCGAAAATCCCTGGTCACAACACACTATGGGAATACATAAGGAAAATCCGCCTAATATCGTGCTTGGCCATGAATTTGCTGGTGAAGTCGTAGCGGTACTTAAGGAAGAAAATAGTAAATGGTTGGGAAAACGGGTGGTGCCAGTCTGCTCGAAAGTTTGTGGAACATGTGAAATGTGCAGGACAAATCGTGCCCATTTATGTGAGAATACCGTCCACATAGGACACGGGCAAGGGTGGGGTTCGCAACTGTATTATCCTGGTGCATACGCGGAGTATGTACCGGCCTGGGGGGATGGATGCTATGAAGTCCCGCCGAACGCCCGTTTTGAAGAAGCGGCTATGATGGATGTGCTGGCGGTCTGTACTCATGCCTTTAATCAAGCGAATCACCTGAAGGCGATGCCAATATTGATTATGGGATGCGGCCCTATCGGGAATGGCATCGGACAAGTTGCCCGGAATTCGGGGATTTCAGACGAAGACATTATCATGATGGAAAACTCGAAAGTTGCAATGGAGATGGCACAAAAGGTTGGGTTTAAACAAATTTTTGATTCAAGCAATTCCAATTTGAAAAGCACGATAGAAGAACTTCAGAAAATCGCTAGGAGGAGGAAATTCTATGCTATTTTCGATAGCATAGGCACGAAGTTTAGTTTTCAAGTAGGATTGAATCTGTTAGATAAAGGGGGCATGTATGTGAACCTGGCAGTGCATCAATTGCAGGTAGAATTCAACCAAATGCAGCTTTCTGGAGAAAGAAAATTATCAGGGTCTAGTAACTTCACGATAGCGGACTATGAACGCACTTTACAGTGGTTAGCGCAGGGTAAATTTGATATTAAACCTTGGCTCACCGCGATTCCTTTACAAGAGATTCCTAAATATTTTGAAGATATAACTAAAAATAAAAAGGGGCGCAATTATTTTAAATTAGTAATCCAAACGATATAATCTTTCCAACAATAATTGGGTGGAAATTGCCATGCAAGTAGATTATAAGTGGAAAACTATCGTGCTGGGCGATCCTAGCGTTGGAAAAACGACGTTGATGCTCCAATACACGGAGAAGAAATTCAATGAACTCTATATCCCGACAGTGGGCGTTCAGGTTTCATTGAAGATCATTCCAATAAAACTAGGCAAGGAAAAGAGCAAAGCCAAAGCTGAATTGGCAATCTGGGACATAGCGGGTCATATAAAATTTCAAAATATCAGAAAGATTTTCTATGAGGGGTCAAATTCCGTGCTATTCCTCTACGACATCACCAACGCGAAAGCGTTTGAGGGGATCTCATACTGGATTAATGATTTTGGCTGGATCGTAGGGGATAAATACGGTGTTCTGATTGGAAATAAGAAAGACCTTCAGAAAGCGCGGGTGATAACGGAAGAGCAAGGGAAAAAATTGGCAGCCGAATATCATCTGGATTTCATAGAAACCTCTGCGAAAACGGGAGAAAATGTGAATAGGGTATTTGACCTAATAACCGAGAACTTAATCAAGCAGTATGGTATTTAGAGGAGAAAATCTGAAATTAAAAAAAAGAGAGTTATTTATTTATTCTTCTGCCTTTTCTTCTTTTGGCTTTTCAATCTTTTTATAACAGTTTAATCCAAGCCAAATATCTTGATCGTCTGCCTTAATCCGCTTGTTTCCTTCGGTTGATGCAATCATTTCGGATTTACCGCTTTTCGAGGGTCCGAATGACTGCGTGATATCGATTTTTATCGTCATTATCTTTCCTTTTATTTCATATTCCACATTTTTCATCTTTAATCAATCCTCAATTTCATTAAATATGGATAATAGATTTTATTAAATTTGATCAATTGATTTTATTAAATTTGGGTATACATCATAAATCTATAATATTAGAATAGGAAGAAGTTTTTACTTAAATTTGAGAATACCGCTGTTTTTTTTGTCGAAATTAGATAAAATCGGAAAAAAGCTTTAAATAGATAAGAGATGAGACTAGGATATCATCATAACATACCCAATTGGGAGGGTATACATGGAATTTGAACGCATTTGGAGAAATATAAAGATAGTAACGGCATGGGTTCAAGGTAGTTGCCCTCCAAAGAGTGGATGGGACCATGAGATTTTGAAGCCGTTAAATAAATTAATCGATTTCCAACGGCAAGAATGCATTTATGAAAATGGATTTCGACTGTAATTAAAAAGCGATTTAATTTTAATTTTATAAAAAAGGAAAAAAGGGTTTATAGTCCGAGGACTTCTTTTAAGACGATTTTGTGCTTTCCGAGTTTGCCCTCATAGTTACCTGCGGTTATTTTCTTGATGCCAGGGACTTTGACGGCGGCTTTGATTCCGGCGGCGGTGGCTTTCTTTACGGCATCAATGGTAATCCCATTTAACACTATTTCTAAGACGCAATTCACATCTGCGGGCAATGCAGAATCCTGAATTTCGCTCTTGAGGGTAGGGCAAAATCGCTGGTTAGTGGAAGCATGCATGAACTTTGCGTATTTCAGCGATCCTGTTTTTGACCCCGCACGACAAACACCCCCAGGAAAACTGGTGATGACACCTTCAATGTCGTGGATAGCTTTCACCGCACTTGTGGCAGCCTTCAGGGTATTTTCGAGTTTATCCCCGAGGATGAAGAAATTTCCGCCACCTATCGCTTTTTTAGCCTTGAAAGAATCTTCAATGGTGAAAATACCTTCCATAACGGGTATATTCTGGACTTTCCGGTTTCCGACGGTGCCTTCCTTTTCCCACCCGTCACCAAAAAAGCGCATATTCTTTCCTATTACGAATATCGCGGGTTTTTCTTCCCCAGTCTTTTTATCTTTGTACTTATCAGCCTCTTGGTTGAGCCAATCAAAGAGGCTGGTGGTGGGGCAAGTGAGAATGCATTGGCCGACTCGATTGGTTAGCGCATCTTTTAATTTCTCTCTAGGAGCGAAGAACATCAGTGAAGCGCCCGGTCGCTTATCGGGGGTTTGATTTGCGGGTATTTTTTTCTCGATCCCCGCTTCACAATCGCAAGCAATGGTGGAGACTGCGTAACCTGTAAAGACATTGCAGGCAATATTCAACCATTCTTCATTCAGCGCCGTTAATAGCACTCGCGTGCACCATAGATCAAAGGCTTCCGCATAAGTATCTTCAATCTCGATATTATTCAACTTCATTCTATCAATCCTCATGTTTATTATATTTCGTCTAAATCGTTCTTTCATACAGATATGTTTCTCAATCACGAACTTGAGTGAAATTATATCGGTTTTTATCTACGCCGTTTGTTCCTTAAAAGCATTTTTCTATGAGGAAAACCAATAAGGACTTGCTAATGCGAAAACCATAGAGAATAAGAGAAGCCCTGCAAATAGTCCTGTAATAATGGCTAATCTTCGGCGCAGCTTCTCTGAAAAGACCGCCCCAGTGAAAGTGGCTAACATCACAAATGCAAAAACCAATGTAAATATTGTAAACAGTAAATCCGCTTCTTCTAACGTGATCATTCAATTCCACTCGAGTTTCTTTTAATTACTTGGACTGAAAAAACATAAATAAGTATTTAAAATTTTATGGGAATATCTATTTAAAATTTCGATTATGCGAGTGGATTAAAAGATGCCAGCGTTTGGAATTAACAATGTTGGATTAGGAGTGGTGTTCATCATTTTTGCCATTCAATGCCTCCTCCTTACACGGCAAGTCAATGAGAGGAGAAAGAGTGAATCTAATGAAGAAAGTAAAGCCCACTTCCGTGAAGGAGTATATAATGGGGTTTTAACGGCTGCAATAATGGTAGCCATTGGGTTAATTTATATAATTACAGGATTAGGCACAGTACTATTCAATAATAATGTTCAAGCTGGTATTGAACTTCTCTATCCAGTTCCTACAGATTCTTTCGCCATATATTTTCTTGCTTTTTTAGTCGTTTTCATTGGGGCCTTCGTTATTTACGAGTATATCACCGAGGCAAACATTAAAAACCCCCCTCCTGAACGAAAAATCCATAAACTGGATTTGGAAGTGTCCCGGAAAGCGTTCCATGTTTTAATTATTGGCATTCTAGCAGTCTATCTAGTTGTGGGACCACTCGTAACAAAATCATTATACGAGTATCTTTCAGATCCCGTTTATGATCTGTATGGCTACGCCACTGCCAATTTGAGCGTTATTGATAGTGGTCAGCTCTGGGCAATGTTTGGCGTGACAGCTGTCTTCGAGTTTAGCTTTCTAACGGATCTGATTCGGATTAAAGCCCCTCGCTGGTACCCTGCGCGTATGATCTCAAATATGTATCGGGAGAAAGAAAAGGAGACTCTTGGTCCCCATATCTATTTGGTAGCTGGAATATTATTTGCGATTATCATTTTTCCAGCGCCCATTGCAATGGCAGTTATCGCAGTTAGTGGGTTGGGGGATGCCACAGCAACGATCGTGGGGGTAACCAAAGGAAAACATAAGATCCGCCCGAAGCTCTCAAAAAAATCCTGGGAAGGAAGCATCGCGGGCATGATCGCGTCCTTTGTCTTCGGGTTCATCGCGTTCATTGCGCTCGCGTTTTTACCAGCGTATAATGTGTTTTCGGGAGATATCAGTAAACTTATTTTAACAGGAGTAGTCGTCAATGCGGTCGCCGTGCCGGTGTTTTTTGCGATCGATTATTTTACCCCGAGTCCGCTGCCCTTCTCCGATAATCTGCTTAATCCTGTTTTAATCGGATTTACCATGTGGGGCGTTTATAGCCTCTGCGTGCTATAGGAAATCAGATTTCTAATGATTTCCATTATTAATTTCTCTGAATTCAAATTTTTTGTCACGGTTTACTATCAATACGTGAGGTTTTACCTTTTTTTCAGTTGTTTTAGAGCTGAAAATTGTTATTAATTCCCCTTCAAAGAGCTGGTTATGCCCGTTTGTCTGCATTTCATGGCTTCTTATACAATAACTCAATTTATTGCATTGCATGAATTCTCTGAACGGTTTTAGCCCAAATATGTACCCTAGCCCTCTGTGATTGTCAATACAGCTCTCCTCTTTTTCAGATGGATCATTCCAGAGGATTTGCTGTGCAATTTCGTCAGTGAAGCAATCCTTTTTCGGTATTCGGGAGATATCCTTTAAGGTAAAGGGAAGGTCATCCTTCGCCACTGGAACACCGCCATGAACCGCGAAAATGCAGGGGTCTTCGATCTTAATTGCAAGTGGCAATTCTCCAAACACTTTATTGTACTGATGATAAATGATCTCCTTGAATTCATATGAATCCAGGTTCTGAAATACAGCTTCTTTAAAGCCATATTCCGCATTAATATAGTTCCACTCGTGATTACCCCGCAAAAGATAGATTTTCTGCGGAAATGCTTTCTTTAAATGTAATAAGAGATTCACTAATTTGACTTGCATATCCCCAAAGCCACGATCAACGTAATCGCCTAAGAAGAATAAATAATTAAAATTTTCCTCGAAAAATAGTTTGATTATAGCGACAGCTGTTCGAAAATCGCCATGCGTATCACCTACAAAAATGGAATTTGCTCCATTTTTAATAGGAATTATTACAGGCTCTTGCTTTAGGATAGTAAGCACTGCTTCGATTAAATTATTTATTTTATTGGAGTCCTTATTATCGAAGCGCTTGAATTCCTCGAAAAACTCTTGATAATTCATAATTTACCTATCTTGCATGGTGAGTTTAATATTCTAAATATTTACGACTAGCAATTTTATATTAACTTCAGAGGATTATATTAAAAATAGTATGATGATTGCCAGCTCATTACCTTACCCATTTCATTGGCGAACGATTCGAAACATCGATTCTGATGAAGTATTACAACTGGCTCAATATTTAGGAATTGAATTCGATCGAGACTTTCACATTAAATCCAATTGGAGTTATTTTAAACAATTCGACGTTTTCAGTATAGCGGGGACACCAATTTTTCACATTAAAAAGAGTATGGAAAAAGATTTTTTTTATGAGGCGTTAGCCCTTCATTTAGGGCGGATAGTGGATCCCGAACTCTGTCCTAAAAATTATATCGTGGGAACTTATGATGTGGGGTTTTGGAAATGGAAATCACCCATTCCTTTTATTCTAACAACTTATGTGGAAGGGCCTTCCTTAAAACAAAGGGAACAATTGACCTACTTGTTTCAACTCGGAAGACAATTCGGTTTTCATAAATTTCTAGAACTGCACGATGTTTATGAGCGCCATTTTATCATAAGGAACAATCTCTTAGTTCGAATCGACTTTGATTTGTCTTTCCGAGAAATGGAAGGGAAATATACAGGTTTCGATCGATGGATTAAAGAATATAAATTATGGGATTATTCCGATTTTGTTAAAGGCGTGAATTTTGAGGCAATAACACTAAAGAAAAATTTAGTGATTAATAAAAGACATTTTCAAGAAATTATAAATGCAATCAAGTTAATGAGTGAGATGGAAAAGAATAAAAGAGATATTCATGATTATTATAACAATTTAATGAAGTATTGGGTAAATAATTGTTCAGATATTTTAGAAAATGTCGTTTAGCCTTCACTAAAGATTGTTCCCTTCATTCACTATCATTGGTTGCGCCACTTTTTTATAATGTACATTGTCAATACTGCCGCGACTCCAATAATAATCGCAGCCACTATTAGAATGATAGGTAATGTCACTTCATTATAGTACTGATCGTAAGAATAAGGAATTATTGAATGTGAACAGACAATGGTATAATTCATACTTGGCGGATTCGATTGGTTCGCCAAATTAAAAGGGAGAATTAATAAGAAAACTCCAAAGAGGGTTTTAAAAAAATCCGACGTCGTATAACTTAGGGACACATTCTGAGTCGCATTCAGTACTCCCCCCACTAGAATGGGTGTTGCCCCAACGCTTGCATAAGGAAAGACTTTATCGCTAATAACAATGAGAAGGGTAAAATTCGATTCGATACTGCATGTAACATTTACTCGGATTTGCTGGCCTGACCCAAAGGTAATTTTATACCAATCACAGGAGTCATTGAATACTTGTCCATTCTGAGTAGAACTCGTATTAATATGTGATGGCGTAGTCAATAGCTGTTCAGAATGAGGCGTATTAGTCTGAGATGCTAAAATGACACTCATAAAGAAGGGGATTAAGATGAAAAATATCAAAGTTGCTTGTTCTCGCTTATGACTTCTCATAAAAAAAACCTAAATAAAATTCAATTTTAAATGCGTAGGATAAAATAAAAAAAAGGATTGAAAGGATTTAATCGTTTGTGTTCTCTTTCACATATTTGAATAAATCTTCTAAGAAGGTTTTATCCGGTTTTTTCTTGTCAAAGAAGCTGATGATGAAGAAGGCAGGGATAGCAACAGCTTGCGAAATTATGAACTCGTGAATATAGGTGGTCTTAGTAAAAATGCCAGGAATCAAAGGAAGTCCTAAACCTGGAGACCATTTGGGGTAGAAGCAGAAGAACCAGAGAATCGATACGGCCAACGCAATGACGCCCGACAGGAAAGCTGCACGCTTTGTCCCACCTTTCCAGTATAACCCCGCTATAAAGGGAACTAAGGTGAAAGCATTTAAGCAGGCCCAAGCCCACATACAGAGATCGAGAATGAAAGCGGGCCGTAGAAATGTCAATAGCATTGCTACCACGATGATGACTCCGATAAACATGCGTGTCCATTTTAAGGCTGATTCATCGCTCATGTTTCTACTTCTGCCGACGCCTTTCTGCCAGAAGTCTCTTATAAGCGAGCCAGACCCAACGATAATGAGTTTCTCACCCGTTGTGAGCGATGCAGCTAGTACTGACCCTAAAAATAGAGCAGTGAACCATAGTGGATAAATTGTGTTTGGGTTTGTTAGCGCCCAAGGGATGACATACTCCGTCCATTTAGCCATTGTGGCGGGATCTCCACCACAAAGAAGAGATAACCAGGCTTTTAGGTCTGCTGTACTAGTTGGAGATAAGCCTCTGGCGACTGCACCAGAAAACCATGCACAGAAAGACACCACGGCAACCCAAATGCAGGCGATCAGCAATCCATAACGCACTGACTTCCGGTTCTTAGATGTGAAAAATCGCGTGCTCATTTGCGGCGAACCCCAGGTACCAAAGGCGGTCACTAATGACATTCCGATCATAGGGATACTCATGAGATTGGGGAAAATGAACCAAGCGGCGTTATCTGCTGCAAAGGCATCAGCAACTCCATTATTAGCGAGATCGGCAACAATATTTGCATTCATCCCAGCAATGCCGCCAACTGCAACTAATCCACCGACTACGATGCCGACCACACCAACAAGCATAATGATGCTCTCAACTAAATCGGACATGATAGCACCGTGCGACCCACCGATTACGAGATATGCGATGGATACAATCCCGCATAAGATGACGGCAACTTGAAATGCGTAGGCAAATCCAGGGAATAGCACTTGTAAGAGTACAGCCATTCCAATGAACACTGAAACCAGGTATATAGTCAGAAAAACGCCTAAAATTAACCCACTAGTTTGACGGATATATCGCTTATCTTGATAGCGTTCAGCAATTAATTCCGGTAGAGTTATAGCACCAAGTTTATTGGACATTCGTCTAGTCCTGTTTCCAAGAATTAAGAATGCAAAAAACGTGCCGAAGATTAAGTTAGTAAAGGTAATCCATATCCATTGTTCTCCTAATGCCCAGGTATTTCCAGGACTGCCGATGAACAGAACCGCAGAGAAGTATGTCGCACCATAGGATAGCGCAAGCAATACAGGGCCAATGCTACGTGACGCAACCATAAAGTCCGTAATAGTTTTGGTCTTTCGTCTACTGATGATTCCAAATACAGCTAACATCGCAAGATAAGCCACAATGATAATCCAAAACCAAATTGTATCTGCAGGACCAATCATAATACCTCACCTATTTCGTCTTTTTGATAAACTCCACCCAAATCAAGTAGGCAACAGCTAGAATGATCATTGTAGGAATAGCAATAAGTACAGGCCACATTGACACGTCAAAACCGAGATACATTCCTGCTAATGTTGTAAGTACCAGACTCATTTTCTATTTTATCTCCTGTTTATGTTTTCTTGTTTGATTGATATTTTTTTTTGTTATGGTTTATGAAAAAATTACACATTCTTTGATTATATAAACCTTTAGAAACTAGATGAATGCGTTTTTTAAGTGAGGAGGATTATTCTTAGATATTTAATTAAAAAAAGAGGTATTTAAAAAGGGAGAAATGTGGGGACTGATGAAAGAAAACTTAGGAAGTTATTCTACCACGCCTTAAAGGAAATTTTCCTAAATTAAATTCCAAAGACATCTTTACCTTGAAGCACCTTAATCTTATTAGTTTGCAGAGTTTTTACCGCTTTTTCAAGATCATTCACGCGCAATAGGATGATTGCAGCGCCAGTTATGGGAGTAAGAGTGGAATAGAGATATTCAATATTAATTCCATTATCACCCATTAATTTAGCGACCTTATGTAACCCCCCAGGTTTATCTTCCACTTGTAGTGCAATGACTTCCGTTTCAGAAACGAGGTAATTTTCATCTTTTAACATCTTGGTGCATTTCTCAGGATCATTGACAATGAGTCGTAATACACCGTAATCCGCCGTATCCGCTACGGTTAACGCACGGATATTAATAGCATTTTGTCCTAATAAAGCAGTAAATTTAGCCAACACGCCCGGTTTATTGGGGAGAAAAACGGATAATTGTTTCACCATACTTTTCACCTCATTTTTTTCCTTTTCATTAAATTTTATTTTTTCTTAAATCAATCACACGTTTTGCTTTTCCTTGACTCCGTTCAATTCGTCCAGGTTCTACAAATTCCACATTCGTATGAACTTGTAATGTATTCTCGAGATGGCGTTCGATTTTTGACTTAAAGGCTTCAATATTCCCGATTTTATCAGAGAAGGCTTCAGGAGTCAATTCGACTTTGACGGTGAGGTTATCCAAGACGTCCCGATCCAGGATTATTTGATAATTTTCCGAAACGCCCTCTATTTTCATGAGTTGGTATTCAATTTCGGATGGAAAGACATTGACCCCACGGACGATCAGCATGTCGTCGGACCGCCCGATGACTTTTTTCATGCGAACATGGCATCGACCGCAATTGCATTTCTCATTGTTGAGGGTTGAAATATCATTGGTGAGGTAACGTAAAAGTGGGATTCCTTCTTTTGTCAGCGTGGTGAATAAAAGGGCGCCTTGCTCCCCTTCACCCACAGGCTCTTGGGTTACCGGATCGATTAATTCCGGAATGAAATGATCTTCCCAAATATGGAGCCCCGCGTGTTCTGGGCATTCAACGGAGACGCCAGGACCGCAGATCTCGGAGAGTCCATAAATATCAACAGCTTTAATGTGCAAGGCATCCTCGATTTTAGTCCGCAATGCTTCACTCCACGGTTCGGCACCGAACACCCCGATACGTAACTTGAGCGAATCCAATTTAACATTCATTTGTTTCATGAATTCAGCAATATAGAGCGAGTAGGAGGGCGTACAAGTGAGAACTGTGGTTTGAAAATCCTGCATCAGTAAAATTTGGCGATCGGTATTCCCGCCAGAGATAGGAATGACGGCGGCGCCGATTTTTTCAACGCCATAGTGGAAGCCTAACCCGCCCGTGAAAAGCCCATAGCCATACGCATTTTGCACGATGTCGCCTTTTTTAACCCCTGCAGCCGTTAATACGCGAGCCATTACTTCAGTCCACATTGCAATGTCATTGACGGTGTAACCGACAACAGTTGGCTTACCAGTGGTACCGGAACTGGCGTGAATGCGGATAATGTCCTTTAAAGGCACTGCAAACATTCCAAAGGGATAATTATCCCGCAAGCTTTGCTTTTTGGTAATGGGAATTTTGACAATATCATCTTTGGTTTTAATATCATCTGGGCGAATGTTCGCTTCTTTGAATGTTTTATTGTAAAAGGGCACTTTATCATAACAGTATTTCACGAGTGCCCGTAATCTTTTACTCTGAAGCTCATCTAACTCTTTTCGCGTTTTTAATTCCATTTCTTTATTCCAATAAAAGTATTGGTCTGTCATTTTCCATTCCTGCTATTTAGATTACTGGTTCTGAGTATGATTATGAGAAAATTAAGAGTGGTATATTTCTTAAAGGTTGCGAGAACCGAAACAGAATTGATTTAGACTTAATGAGCAAAAATAAGGAATTTTGTAAGGCTATATATCTTCTTTGATAATATTTTCAAGATCAAAGTAATTTTGGGGACTAATCGACCAAAATCCACCTTTAAAAGGATATGAAATATCGTAAATAACAACAATCACAAACGCAACGGCAATCGCAACCATTGATATGACGAGAGTGGCAAGCCATTGATTCTCAAAATTTACGATCATAAAGCTCAGAATTAAAATGAAAGATAATACAATAACAAAAATCCAGAGGACTCTTGGAGTCTTTGCGGCGATAAGAGACAGTACATTTGACCTATGGGTTGAGGCAATTCTTATTTCTTCAGTGATATTATTAAAAATTGCATGAGTTTTTTGCGTGGTTGGATTAAACTTATCTAAAGTTTTAAATATTTTTATAAATTTAGCGTTGGTGTCAGCAATTATTTTGGTTTCTTTCCAATACGCATCAAGAACAGTAGTAGTATAATCCAACATGCTCACCTTTACAGCCTGAAATACATCCGCATCATCCTTTAATTCAAGACATAAGAGGAAAATATTTCTTAAAGAAATGGCTTCTTTCCTTATCGAATCATCAAGCGCATTATACCCATTCCAGGCATTTACTATCATAAAAGCAGCGAATAAACCAAAAAAAATGCCAACTACTTGAATAAAAACTGAAAGCCAAGTCGTTTCCGCGTCGCTTATTGGATATTGAGGTCTAAAAAAGGATAATACAAAACCGGTAGAGATGACAATTGCAATAAAGACATAACTCTTGAAATTTACTTTTCTCCAACTTGTCTTCGTTTTGCCTAATACTCCGCCTAAGCGTATTACCCGCGAAATGCGTAACAGCCTTAGAAGAGGAGCTTCAGCAAATAATACGGTAGCAAGTTCAAAGAGGGGTGATAAAATAATAATAATACTGATTATTGAATCAATCTTATGTTCTTTTATATAGTTAATCCTATTCTCGGCGACATACACTTTCAAGACAAATTCTAGGAAAAACATTACATAAATTATCCAATCTATAATTTCAAAGATCAGTAATTGAGTGGGATTTAGTTCGACAAATTGAACAATAATTAAGGGTATGACTAATAATGCCAAAAGTATCATTACAGAATCTGAAAAAATCGAATAGACTGTTTTTCTCAGGTTTTCCCTACTCAATTTCTCACGTCTTTCACTTTATAAATAATTTATGAAATGAAACGTTTCATTTCTTAATCCAAGAGGATGTTCCTCTCGTAATTTAAGTTGTTTTCTAAGTTCTATCCCTTTGTAAAAGGCAATATATTTTGAAGATATATTTATTTTTGCTCATCAAAGAAAGAACTAATTTCTTAAGTGAATTTTCAGTATTTTAATAAAGACAGATTGAAGAGAGAGATTTATTGTGTCGAAAGAGCCATTTGAAAGGGATTCGCCCGGAGAACGCGTGATTTTATTGGGGAACGAGGCAATTGCCCGAGGCGCGTTAGAAGCAGGCATTCAGGTCGTGGCGGGGTATCCGGGCACACCTTCCACGGAAATCGTAGAAACAATCGCGGAATTAGTGAAAAAATTTACGGGAATTTACGTAGAATGGTCCATTAACGAGAAGGTCGCATTTGAAACTGCCTTCGGTGGCTCAATGTGTGGGTTACGAAGTGCCGCAGTCATGAAACACGTGGGGCTTAATGTTGCTGCAGATCCCTTTGTGACAGCCTGCTATGCGGGCGCCCGTGGCGGTTTTGTTCTCATTGAAACCGACGATCCGGAGTGTTTTAGTTCCCAAAATGAGCAGGATAATCGGTACCTTGCCAGACACGCATTATGCCCCGTCTTAGAACCCAGCAATGTCGAGGAGGCGAAAGAAATGACCAAATTCGCCTTTGAGTTTTCCGAGCGCTTTGAGACCGTTGTGATGCTACGATCTACGACCCGTTTAAGCCATTCACGCGGGGATGTCGTGCTCGGCGAAATTCCGGAAAGGAAGAACATTGGGAGCTTTGACCATAATAAGGAACGGTGGACTTATCTCCCCGTCAATGCACGGATTTATCATAAAATCATGTTGGATCGATTTCAGAAGATTGAGGAGGCAGTCAATAAGAATCCATTCAATCGAGTTTCCGTGAGTCCGAAATCAAAAATTGGGATCATTGCGCCGGGGCTTCCTTTTGCCTACGTCATCGATTGCTTGAAAGGGCAACATTTAGACAAGGAAATAGCCTATTTGAAATTAGCCACCTCCTTTCCACCGCCCAGAAAACTCATAGAGCAATTCCTGAAAAAACTCAACCGCGTTTTGATAGTCGAAGAGTTGGAGCCCTTCATTGAAGATTATGTGAATATATTTGCCAAGGAAGTCAATCCGAACCTTGAAGTCATTGGGAAGAAACTCCTCCCGCGCAATGGAGAATTAACGCCGCAAATCGTGGAGCAAGCAATTAATAAATTTTTAGGGAAGGAGTTAGAACCGCAAAGTTCACCGGATCAAGAACTGGTCCATGCACCTCCAAGACCTCCGGTTCTTTGTGCAGGGTGTCCGCATCGGGCGACTTTCTACGCTTTAAAAGGAGCTGAGAAAAGGGCGGGGAAAAAATTCATTTTTAGTTCAGACATTGGGTGCTATACGCTCGGCTACTATCCGCCTTTGGAAACTATTGAAACTTGCCTGTGCATGGGTGCCTCAATTGGTATGGCACACGGCATCGTCAAATCGGGTGAATCCAACCCGGTCTTTGCAATTCTCGGCGATAGTACCTTCTTTCATGCGGGTATTCCCTCGCTCGCGAACCTCGTCTATAATAAAAGTGCTGTGAATGTCTTGGTGGTTGATAACATCTCCACTGCGATGACCGGATTTCAGCCACATCCCGGCACCGGCATTCGAATAACGGGAGAAAAGACAAAGAGAATCCTAATCGAGGAATTAGGCAAAGGGTTAGGCGTAGATTTTATTCGGATCTTTGATCCGTATGACCTGAATGCAGCCATTACCGTATTTTTAGAAGCTATTACATATAAAGAAGGCCCGAAACTCCTAATTGCCCGGCACCCCTGCTCACTGCTTGAGTTCAGGGCAAAGCAGAAGAAGGGCGAAAAGGTTCAGCTCTACACGATTGATAACACGAAATGCAATAAATGCCGGATCTGCACCTCCTCCTTTGGCTGCCCCGCCTTTTTTATCGACGAAAAGACAGGAGAAATTCGGATCGTGGAGAATCTCTGTTTAGGCTGTGGTGTTTGCCTCCAAATTTGTCCCGTAAAAGCCATTATTCCATTGGAAAAATAACTTTTTACTTGCTCAATAAACCTTTGACATAGAGTCGGCCAGCATGTAACGCCTTCACATTCAGCTCCACAACTTTTGGTGGAAGGAGCTCGCGGATTACGTCCTTCACTACCTCGAAATTCAGGGGGACACTTTGGAACCCAAATAAGGCCCCGATCATCACCGTATTCACCATCCGAATATCGCCCAATTCTTGGGCGATTCTTGATACGGGCAGGATAAAGCCCTGATTGGTGATTGCCTTGAAGGCATTTGCAATGTCAGTAGAGGGAGGATAACTAATTTCTTTGATGACATCGATTGCATTTCGGCGGCAGATTTCAACACATGTCATGCAGCCTGTGCAGCCGGATAAGATTTCACAGGCGCCATTGACAATATGGGAGGCGGGAGAATTTATCACTACAAAGGATGGTGAATTCAGAAAATAGGTGTTGATATTGCAGTTTATTCTGCAGTTTCCACAGCCAATACAAGCCTTTGGATTAACCCGTGCATGCTGCCCTCGATAACAAACGGGAGGAATTAGAATTTCATCGCTGACCAGTAAAATCCCATTGGGCTTCAAAAAATCCAGGTAGCGTACCGCTTCTGCCAATTCAAATGCAAGCATCACATCGGCGGACCTTGTTTTCACTAGGGGGCTCTCCACATCATGCCCAAACCGGAGATGCACGATGACCGTTCCACCACGCTGGGCCATCCCGTGCGTTTCAGCAGTCCGCACTTTGTTGGTCGGGTCTGACTTGATCGCGGTCCAACCGAGGATATTGGACGATAGTATCACGCCTTGTCCTCCCGTCCCAACGAGCACGACGTTGAAATCTGTAGCCATGTCATCACGGAAACGGATGCATATTCACTTTAATACTAAATCCTCAAGAATTTCTGCCGCTTTCTGCACCAATTTAGGGCAAATAGTCGTAAATACATTTTTATCCTTAGCAGCACGAACCCCTTCGGAGGTACTTAGATCACACCCCAGCAGGACCTTGCATTCAACGGAGCCATTATGAGCGATGAACCGTTTCATAAACTCCCGAACTAGCGCATAGGTCGTCTCTTTCGCTTTTTGATCTCTCAGCTCTATTAACCCATGCTTGAGTCCAATGACCATTAGGGCTCCGGTGACGGCACCGCACGTTTTGCCCATGCGCCCCATTCCACCACCGAAGGCGCCAGCCACTTTCAAGGCTACCTCACGTTCCAACCCAAGTTGTTCGCCATAAGTTGAAAGGATCGCCTGCGAACAGCTGTAGCCCTCATTAAACGCTGCTATCGCACGATTAACTTTGCTCATTTCGCTTTCGCCACTTTTTTACCTTGATTTTAATAATTGCCCTAACTTTTATATAGAAAATCAATTAAAAAGATTAAGCATCAAATAAAAAGCTGGAGGTATTAACGATGCCATGGTCGCCACCTAAGAAAATTACTATAATTATAGCGTTAATCTTAGAAATTCTGGGAGTATTTTTGAGTCTAGTAGCGGTTGGCCTTCTTCACATTACAGGCTTTAATCTCCCAGTTGAATTTGCCCTTGTCGGTACTATCCTCTGTGTTGTTGGCTGGGTTCTCATGCTTATCGGCGCAATATATAAGGGCGTTTAAGATCTCACTTTCTTGATAATTTCCTCTTCTTTTTTTTATCTATAAATCAAAAAAAAGAAAGGGATGAACGGAAAATTATTGCTTGGCTTGCTTTTTCTGTTTGTAGAACACATAGATGATAATGCAGATGAGTGGCCCATTGATCACAAAAATGAGAAAGAGGAGTTGCCCGATGGTGATTGGGTCAATGTCATATATATTAAAAGTGTTAATTCCAAGATAGAGCGTAATGCCAGAAATGATATTGAAAAGGAAGAAGATGAGAAATATGATAGTGGGTAGGTATTCGCGGTTCATTTATGCACCTCCAAAGGGAATTGGGAAATAAACGCCATTAAGTGGGGATAAGGCGATGGTTAGACCTCCTAACAGAAATACAGTGCCAAAGAGTAGGGGGATTAGCCCGAGGGAAAATACAATTGTACACTTCCGGACCCCCCATTTCTCTTCCCGGTCTGTGATTTTCTTCCAGTAGATTGCAAACAGAAAGATCAAAGCAAACCATCCCAAGAAATTAGAGATAGGGATGCCCAGGTTAGGAATACTAGGATCGCCGAGAATCCAGATGGCATCACCTTCGCCGGCGAACCAGCTCCACCACATATAGCGGACAGCAACAGGATCGATGAACATGTCCATCTCCATTGCGAGCAACCCCCCAAGGGCCGCCTGCCTCCAGATTCCTGTCTTAAAGAAATAAAACGCAATGTGTACCGCCGAATACGCCACCACAAACCACGCTACAAATACAACAAATGGAACGGCGAAAATCCACAGTACATAATTCTGATAGTTAAAGGCGTAAGTAGCAGGAAACTCCGGGATAATAGCCGGAACTACCCTACCGGATATTATCATGATATTCTCTTCAAACCCTGTATAAAAGAAACTCCCAAAGAAGAATAAAAGCGTTTTCCAACGCCCATATTTCTTGAAACCGTGGTAAATTAATACAGCCGCTAAAATATACACTAACATTTCATAGAATATTTGCGTCGGTGTTATAGTTTCAGGATACTTGAATAAGTTGAAAAGTCGCTCTAGAAACTGGTCATCATAATAATCAGGAAACATACTTTCACGATTCCTCTTTCGTTCTTATATTTTTTCCCGCCGAAAAAACGCCCGACTAAAAAAAATGGATGTATATTGCTATTATAACATTTGGATGTTTCTGGCAAACCGAAGTATAATTAAGATGCTATATTCATTGCGATAACAAAAAAGAAAGTCTGGACGGATAAGATATGCCCAGCTGTAAAAAAGGTGGCTTAAAGAAGGCATTTAGCAAAGAAGCTTCCAAATGAACTGCTAATAAGGAAGCTCCATATTAAGAACAAGAAAATCCAGTATAATATAGGAAGAATTCCAATAATGATTACCCTTTCTTTTTAATTGTCCCTGATTTTCCTCCTACAAAAAGCTAAATTTTATACGAAGAGGGTCTCGAAAAGAGGACTCAAAAGAAGTTGTTTTTCAAATAATAGAATGGCTTGATGTGATATTAGTTGATATTTATGTGGAGTACTGTAAAATAACAATAATTTTAGGAAATTTCTTTTTAGAAAATGGAAAATCCGAATGAAAATATGGCATATGATATAAAATAAATAAGTACAATTGAGCTTAAAAGAATAATAGAATATCTGAGTACCTTCAAGTTTATAATCAATATAAGTAGGATTTGTGAAGAATTTTGACGGAGTCAAGGTTTAAAGATTTGTTCCTTAACGGATCATCGCTTTTTGAAAATTTTCTACTCTCTAAAATACCAATATCTATATAAGTATAGTCTGGGCTATTAATTAACAAAATAAAATGAAGGAATTGAGAATTATGGCAAAAAAAGAAGCAGCTCCTAAAAAAGCAGCTCCCAAAAAAGCAGCTCCCAAAAAAGCAGCTCCAAAGCCTGCTCCAGCGAAACCATAAATTAATTATGGTTAATCAATTTTTTACTTTTTTTTCTCCTTTTTTTTAACTAACTTGTCATTTCAGCTTTATTGAACAGAGAATTTTAAATTTAAATTAATTCTAAGGCAAAATTCTATATTTTAAACAAATTTCAAGGCGCTATAACGATTTCAACTTAAATAACATAGCAAAAGTACTGGATTATCAGAATATGATGCCTTGAGTTTGGAATTTATGTTGTATTACTTCACCTAATTTTTTTCAATTACGAGGGAATTGGGGAAATGATTACCGATAGATAAAATTATCATTAAAATAATCATCGATATATACAATTAAAATAGAAAAAGAGTCGAATTGATATGGTAAAAAAAGAAGCAGCTCCTAAGAAAGAAGCTCCCCCAAAAAAACTTGAGGGGAAAAAAGCACCTCAGAAAGCAGAGGGGAAAAAAATACAAAAATAATTACCTTTTTTCTTTTTTTAATACTTTCCATTGAGAAGATCTTCCAGTTCATGATAATCTTTGTCAGAAATTGCCCAGACCCCACTTGTGAAAGGATTATCTAAATCATAAATAATTGCTATCACAAATGCAATAGCCGTCGAAACAAGTGTAATGATAAAAGTAGCCATCCACTGGCTTTCATAATTGACAATGATGAAACTGACAATTATGACAAATGATAAAAATATAAGGAAAAGCCAGAGTATTGTTGGAGTTTTTTGGGAGATGAGCGAGGATATATTTGCTCTGTCATTTGATGTGTTTCTCAATTCTTCATTGATATTACTTAAAATCATATGATTTTTCGCTGTCTGAGGGTTAAAAGATTCGGCAGATCTAAAGATCTGGACAAATTTAATGATGGTTTCATCCATAGGCACTGTTTCTTGCCAATAAGCATTAAGAACCGTATTAACATAGTCTTGCATGCACGTTTTTAGATTAGTTAGAGGGGTTTCCTCGCAGAGCTGCTGCCCCAATAAAAAAATATTTCTTAGAGCTATAGTCTCCTTTCGTATGGTTTCATCAAGAGCATTATATTTATTCCAGGAATTTACTATCATGAAAGCGGATAATAAGGCAAAAACGACTCCAACCACGGAGAGAAAAACTTCAAGCCAAGTTGAATCGGTTGGAAGCAGTTGAATTTGAGGTCTGAAAAAGGATAGGACGAACCCCGTCGAGATGACAAACACTGCAGTGGCGTATGCTTTAAAGTTCAGTTTCCTCCATGAGACTTCAGTTTTACTTATTAGGCCCCCTAATCTTACAATTCTCGAAATTCGTATTAATCGGAGTAGCGGAGTTGCGACGAAATAAAACGAAAGTAATTCAAACAGGGGCGAGATTATAATTATTAAACTTATAGTAGCGTCCAATTTGTTTGATTTCAGGTAACTGAAGCCATGGTCATCCACATATACTTTCAAGACGAATTCGAGTAAAAAAAACCCATAGATTATCCAATCAATAACCTCAACAATGAGCCTTTGAGCCGGTGTCAAGTCAAAGAAATCAACGATGATTAGGGGTATGACTAGTACCGCCAAGAAAATCATTAAATTATCCGAAAAAAAAGCATAGACGTTGCGTTTTAAGTTGGCCTTACTCATTATTTCACTCCATCCTATGTTAAACCGATTTTTCAGGATCGAATCAGATGCTTTTTTTAACCAGCAGTATAAATCCTATTTAATTTATTCTTTAGTATAAATCCTATTTAATTTATAAACAGCTATCCAAAAATATAAAAAACGATTTTGGAATGTTTTGTTGGAAGTTAGTATTTATTTTGGAATCAAGGTCAACGGAGCTTGATTCAAAGGCTGGTCAGAGTGATTGGTATGACGCTGGATAAAGAGAAAGTCGTGCGGGTGCGAGACACCGGGTTTCAAGATGAGATTGTTGAAACGGGAGAGAAGTGCCTACCCGATATTGACAAGGTTAGGACCTGTATTCAATGCGGGACTTGTGTGGGAGGCTGTCCTTCGGGACGTCGAACCGCTTGGCGAATTAAAACCTTGTTTCAAAAAGCCTTAATTGGGTTGAAGGATGAAGTCCTCAAGTCAGATGACCTCTGGGCTTGTACAACATGTTATACATGTTCTGAGCGCTGTCCACGTGGTGTCCCGACCACGGATGTGGTGCGAGTTATTCGGAACTTGGCGTTCCGGGCTGGGTATGCGAAGAAACCGCATCTCGCTACCTGCGGTTACTTATTCAAAGCGGGGCATGCAGTTCCAATTGATGATAAAACGAAACTCATTCGGAAGAAACTGGGATTGAGCGAATTACCGCCCACCACGCATACGTACCCCGAAGCGCTGCAACAAGTGAATCTCATTTGCGAGAAGACGGGGTTTAAGAGTATTTGGGATGAACAGTGGAAGAAAGCACAGGAGAAAAAGTAATTATGGCAACAGAAAGTGAGAAGACCTATGCGTATTTTTTAGGGTGCTTAACGCCGAACCGTTATCCAGGAATTGAATTCGCGACGATAGAAGCCTTCAAGCGCTTAGGCGTGAAGTTGGTCGACTTGAAAGGGGCTAGCTGTTGCCCAGCACCAGGGGTGTTTGGCAGTTTTGACTTGGAAACCTGGTCGACAATAGCAGCACGTAATTTGCTCCTTGCGGAGCTCCAAGGCAACATGATAACCATGACGTGTAATGGCTGTTACGGCAGTTTGCAGGAGACCAATGCGCTGCTTCACGAAAAACCCTTGCTAAAAGCCCGGGTGAATAAAACCCTCAAAGACGTAATGGGGCAGGAGTATAAAGGGACGGTACAGGTGAAGCACACCATTGAGGTGTTGCGCGATGATATCGGCTTTGAGAAGATACGTGACGCGGTCGTCCGCCCACTGACGGGCCTGAAGGTGGCTATCCATTATGGCTGCCATTTTCTGAAACCGAGCAAGGTACGAGGGCAGGGATCCTCGGAGCGTCCACACGTATTGGATGATTTTATAGAAGCGCTCGGGGCAGAATCCGTAAATTATAAGGATAGGAACATGTGCTGTGGGGCAGGTGGTGGCGTTCGCGCCCAATTTAAGGATGTCGCACTAGATTTTACCTCCGAAAAAATCCAGAATATGCTAGCAGCGGGGGCCGAAGTATTGACGACCCCTTGTGCCTTTTGCCATTTCCAATTTGATGTAGGGCAGCAGGAACTCAATAAAACATGCGGGACGAAGTATAATCTGCCAGTCATTTTCTTTACCCAGTTGCTCGCCATTGCACTTGGTATTTCACCTTTGGATCTTGGATTTGAGAGTCATAATACGCCCGTGGAGCCATTCCTTAAAAAATTACAGCTCTAACCGGATTTTCCCTCCTTTTTTTAAAAAAGCGACGGCTGCCTGAACTATTTTTTTGATTTTTTCTTGGAAAAAAGCGTTATTATCCACATCAAGACGGATCGCTATTTTTGAGCAAATGCCCAACCTGATCGATTTCATCTTTCCGAATGCGGGTCGAGGAAATTGGCAAGCCATCTTCGGCGGTTAATAATTTAATGGTGAAGATTTTCAGCGGTTTTAAATGGCGCTTTATCCGGATTTCATTAATCTCCTGAGCACCCTTTAGGGTTTCTTCACTTATAACAATGCCTTGCTGTTCAGGGAGAGTAATAGCGACACCGTAAGGATCGTCCAAGGGAATAACCTCATAACGCCCATGGTAACCTTCCGCTTCTAAATATCGCTCCAGGGCCAATTTTCGTAACTCATAGTCCGGAATCTTATCTTTGCGTTCCTTCTTTTTGAGCATCTGTTCGGTCGTGAGGGCGATGAGAACTTTTTGCCCCACTTCGAACGCCTTTTGAAGAAGCGCTTTATGCCCTATATGAAGCGGTCCAAACGTCCCGGCAACGCCAACCACATGTAACATAATGTCGCCTATAAAAAATAAAGGAGAGAGAGAAATAAAAAATTATGGATTTTTTTCTTCTTTTTTCGATTTTTTCTTATCAGGTGGCTCTTTCGGGGGCTCTAGTTGTTTAAAAGTATCCTCAGACTTTTCTTCGCCAGGTTTTTTCGTCCGCTGTTTCCTTTCAATCTCCAGAATTGCCGCAATGTGTAGCTTGCTATTGCATTTTTCACAGGGTTCAGGGAGTTCTTTGAAGATGAAGTCATCCTTTTCAAATTTGCGTGCCTTCCGAAACTTGCAATCGGGTGTATTGGTACATTTAATGAGGGAAATCGTATCGAATTCGGGTTTTAGGATGCCCTGCTGCGCAATCACTAATAAAAACGCTCCACCGAGGACGAGGGAAAAACCGAAGAGGAAGAGGGTGAAAACATCTAAGAATGGAGGAGTAATTCCCATGAAGATCGAGGAAGTGGCTAACATAAAAAAAACCATGCCAATACCCAATAGAACATAAGCCGCTATTTTTAATATTTTACCTTGTATAGTTAAAGTTGATTCAGACACTTTTCTTTCACCTTAATCTCCTATTCCGCAGCAATTTCCGATTCCAGCGACAATTACATTATCACCTTCGGAGGTTCGCGTCAAAATGTATTGCTTAACTTTCTCGATCGCCTTTGGAATTGCATTTATGAGATCTTTATTCAGAGGCCCGTAGGCATCTTCTTGGCTCTCTTCAATGACAATTCCATCCATTGGAAGCTGATATTTTACACCAACGGACTCTTCAATTTTGTATTTCTCGGTTCCAGGTCCCCCGATCACAGCGCCAACGCCCTCAATGATGTTACCTGTTTTTTCACCTTCGAGCTTCAATCCAGCATCGATCATAATGAGGCGATTGAACTTCCCGTTATTTTCCTCGACTAGCTTCTTTATCGCTTCGCCAGGCTTGCCCACTCGAGCACCTGGTCCTGTTGCTCGAACGATGAACGCATTGCGTCCTTCAATGGTCTGCTCTATCAACGTAACGTCCTCGGTATATTCCTTCGTAATTTTGGGCGGCGACTTCTTGGTATATTCTCGAATCAGGCCGGAGACCACAAAGGGACCCACGCCATCCCCAATCGGAACGCCCGATCCGAACGCCTTCAGCGCCTTGAAAATGGCCTTTGCGATCATCATGATCAAGGGAAGTTGCATTTGAACTTGCATGATAAGGATTAGGCTCTTCGTTTTCTTGCCAAGCAGGAGATAGTGCCGGATGACCTTCCAGATGAAATAGACCGACATCGTCGCTTCGATGGTGCCTTCTATATTGGCAGCGACATCTCGTGAAGCTGCTGGCGCAATCTGCGCTACTTCTTTCTCCCATCGGATCTTGCGGATGTCTAGAATATGTTCTAGCCGCCAAACCACACCTGCGGGGTCCATATTAACAGGCTCCACAGTGAAAAAGTCCAGAAGCGATTGCAACCGCTCCCGCGGGTCTTCCTTCGGCTTTCCTCGCTCATTCACCAATTTTACGAGCAGCTCTTTGCCTTCATTTGACATCTGCTGTAATTCAAAAAGCGCACGTTCAATCTGTTTCTGCATCTGCCATATCTGCAGCCGCTGATTATAAAAGAATATAAAGAAAAATATCCCTAAAAAGATAAATTGGAATATCCAATTCATTTCATTCGCTTGCATTTTTTTCTACCACATCGTAAAAATTGACTTTCTTTTCACTAAGTCCAATTATCGTCTAAAAATGAGTCTCTACGAATCCTAAGATTTCGCGTTCCTAAACGAGTTATCATTTCTAGCCTAATGGAATAAATTATAACATTCTATTAAAAAATTTCTGCAATATAATTACCTTTTCAATACTATTTGTACGATTGTAAATAATTGTCCCGTATTCGGTATTTAAAATCCTCACCAAGTTGGATAGTCCGCCGTCTTAAAAGGGTCTCGATTACCCAAGAAAAACAGCTTATTTGTTGTTTTTCGTCGCGATTCCCGCCAAAAAATCGAAAGAAACCCTTTTGTTGGGATAAAAGAGAAAAAAGGCAAAGATAGCAGAAAAAAAGGAACACTAGAAAATAGGTTTGGCTTTGCAGGGGTTTCGTTCTGCCGTGTTCGAGAAGGGAACGGGTGTTGCTCCCGATCTATGACCGAACCGAAGTTCAGCCTTCTGGCTTTCCCGCAGGCTCGCGCACTGCAGTACAATGACCAGAACGTCTTCGGGGCTTAATTCGGTCTAAATTCGGTTCGCCGAATTTAGTTTTGGCACGAAGCTCGAGTCAAACCTAATTCTAAAGTAAGAAGTTTATTTTACTTTAAAAAGTTTATGGAGTAACGGAATTGGAAAGAAGCATCACTCAGTGGCTCGCCTGAGCGAAATGCGCCTGTATCTTTTTTTTCCTTCGCTTTTTAGCTAGAACAGGCTGCCGATGGGAAGCAAGCTTACTATGACTATGAATGCTACGAAGACGGCGGTCAAAAGACTAATAATGAGAACCCGCTTATAGCCATGCGCCTTAATTCCGGCGGAATTTATTAAAATGTAGTAGGCGGGGAAGATATACCAAGGTAGCAACCCTAGAAAGAGACCTAATGCAGGATTTGTGGCGAGGAACAGGTGTATGGGAACCAGCATTCCAACCAAAACGAGGATAAGCGGGAAGCCGAGCGGATCAGTCAGCCAGTTTCGTTTCTTGCCCCCCTCGGCAGCTTTCCCGAATTTTGCGAGCCAAGCGGGAAGGCCGCGTTTGAGCCGGAGCAAGGTGAAATACCCCATCAAGCCGAATGAGATGGCGACCAGGACAATCGCCACGATGAGGATATCGGGAGAGCTGAGTCCCATCCAGCTGCAGATTGTAGCATTGATATAGCTGGTGTAGAGCCAGAGAAGCGGGGGGATCAGATGCTTTCTACATCGAGGAATCGTGAAGGTGTAGAAGGCCATAACCCCGCCCAAGATAGCAATCGTGAGGAACAGCCAAAATGGCGGATTCGGAATAAGTATAGGACTGCTGAACAGGTTCTGCCAAAATCCGGAGAGATCAGTTATTTCCTTGACTCCAAATTCGTAGGCGTACCAGCCCCAGTCATAGATCAGCCAGTGGGCGCACCCGAATCCGAGAATGAGCGTCATAGATTGGTACCCGCTTAATTTATGGGACTGGACTATGAGCACCGCGAATATCATATAGAATGTTAATATGGCGAAATACGCAACCTCTGTGTTGAAAAAGAACTCGGGAATACCCATCCCCGCATCGGCGCCGACTTTATTGATGCCTAGCAAATAGACGATCATAGAAATAAATGCGAACCCGAGACACATGAAAATGGACCATTTCCAGCTGAAGTCATTCAACGGGCGCGTGGGCATATGACCAGTTCTAGCCCGATAGTCATTTCTTAACTCCTGCAATTGCTGTTCGCAGGCCCATATTTCCTTTTCCAGTTCCGTTAAGGATTTTTCTTGGGGTATCCCCATAACATCAACCTTCTTTAGTTCTAATCTACTCACTTTTAATATAAGTTAAATAATAAGAAATACTGTTTGGCTTGACTACTTTGGCTTAACTACTTTGATTGGAATAATCCTAGTTCTCCGAAAACCGAAGGCATGCTAGAAAACTTCTTTTTTCTGTTTTTTATAATATCCTTCAAGTTAAAATATACCAGCTTGTATAAATTTTATAAATAAGATTGAAAATCTTATTAAGCAACTGAGGAATCCTCTTATCCTAAGATTGCTGCAATCGGGATTTACGCCCAATGCACGATGCGGGATAAGAATTCAAAGGAATCCCCGAGAAATGGCATAAAATAGAAGATACCCCAAAGTTGGGGCTGTCATCCAGCCAGGTAGGATGCTGGGCTCCAGAAGGAACAATCAAAAGGGTCTGCTGACGTAAGGATGACGAGCTTTTGGAGCGCTTCCTGGCGAGACCCAGGGAAATGCCACAGAAGTGGGCGTTTCTGAGGATTTGGCAAGGGTTCAACTCCCTTCAGCCCCATCTTCTTAATTCAAGGGCGAGTAGTCTAGACTGGCTATAAAGTCTATGATCCATCATAGATTTAGGTAGGATTCTTGCCTTGGGAGCAAGAGGTCGCGAGTTCGAATCTCGTCTCGCCCACCAATTTCTTTAACAGGACTCTATTTTCATACAAACTTCAATTATAAGCGAGCTACTTTATTCATAATAGCGACGATTCGTTTCACCGTTGGAAAGAGGGAACCCTTAATAGGGACTTGGAAATCTCCAAATTGAAGAAACTCGTGCTTTTCAGGCGTTGGGAGGATGCACCCTACGCATTCGGTTTGGATGAAGTCAACCTTTAGGTTATTTTTTGGTAAATCGATAGGTTTAAATTTGTTCTCAGACCGGTATTTTAAATCTGCAAGACCATTTATGACCTCTTTATCCATAATTATCGGCTCTATCAAGTCCTTTTCAGGGTCCTGATCGAAAGGCACCGGATGTTCTCGATAGGCTGTTATTTCTATGAATTTGGGCCCTACTTTAAATTTCAATTCGGAAATGAGTTGGGCAATCGAAAATTCGCCGTTCTTATAGCGTTCGAGATCGAAGTTCCCCTCGAGGGGATCCTTTAATCGCAAACTCCGAGCAATAACATATACCCAAATTTGACGTAGAGGTGCTGGTTCAAAAATGCGGCCGAGAAATTCAGGTTGCATCGACGTATTCACAACGGTATTAATTGTGCTCTCAAGGATAGTGCCGGCAGGGCTAGTGACCGGGATGAGTTCAAAATAGATCGGGAATTCGAAATCGACGCTGATGAGTTCGAACTGAACCTGGACAAGGTGCTGCCATACCATTTGTTCTAATTGGAAATTTCGCTCAACTTTCTTCCGCTCGAAATTATTCGGAGCTGCTGCGAGGGTGGCTTCGTACTGCGCCGTGGCTTCGGCGGTATCAGGCACCCGAACCACGATGGATTCGGGGCGTACGAGGGGATCAAGCTTCTTAATTATATTCGCGTATTTCAGTTGTTCTGAATTTGGAGTCTTTTCAATATACTTCATGAGTCAGCCTCTCAAATATTCTGTAAGGTATTTGCGAAAGAAAACAATGCATCAAGCGCTTTATCATGTTTATCCGTTTCAAAATTAACTAAATGAACAAAAGAATGACTCTTCAGGGGTAAATATACCAGTGAAATGTCAGTATCACTCTTGAATTTACTTAGCCCTTGGACCACTGCACCAAAATGCCCTATAGACTGCATTTTCTTTGTAAGATTCTTATTCTGGTTTAGCTTTTCGATGATCTCGATGCCTGTCTCTTCTTTATCTTTACTTAAGAGAAGCATTATTCTTAAATTATCTAAAGCTTCTTTTGTATATCGGATACCATCCATAATCTTGAGCATAGCATCGGTTTGAATTAAATCCAAATAGACGTTATCGGTGGTACGCCCCAGATATTCCATCTCAATCATGGACTCAAGGTGTGATAGAGGAAAATTTAAAGGAGCAAAGCAATAATAACCTCCCCCATGCATTTCTTTTTCAGCAGTTCTCCCAAAAATTAGTGGATCTGAAACCGAGAAATCAAAAAGAGCTGTCCACTGGTCATAAATTGCAAATTCAAATAAACCTTCAGTTTTAATAAGGCGGTCTGTGTATACAAGCCGTTTAATGACACCATTGAGGTCGAAAATCATCTTATCGTAATCAGTGGCCGCCCCGACCACTTGTTGTATTCTTTGATCTATCTTTTTAACCGTCTCAACCGGCTTACCTTCTTTAGATCGCACTAATTGTAGAATATATTTAGAAGGATTTAGACCTAAAAATCGAAATGGCGGTGGAGAATCCAATTTTAGATACTTTGTCACGGCTTTAATAATCTTTTCGCGCTTTTGGCGTTGATACTTTGCACTGGGATGTCCTTCTGGTAAATAGTAATCGTCCTCATACGACATCTTCTCTTTTTCCCAGTCCTTTAAAACGATATCTCTCAAATCGTTCATAAATTCCAAACCCTCTTCTCATAAGAGATGAATCAATAGTATTATAAAATTAGCATAAATAGAATATCTGTTTTTGGGTGCATTCAAATTTATCAGTTTAAATAAAAGAAGGGAAAGAAAGGAAGCCTCGAGAGGGGCTTGAACCCTCGCACAGCAGATTACAAATCTGTCGCTCTGCCGACTGAGCTATCGAGGCACTGGCCATCGGGTTTAAGTATAGAGTTCAAATAATCTTTAAAAATATTTAATCTTTATTTATCAGATAGCAAAAAAATTAAGCTTTAAAAATATTTAATATTTATTCATCGGATAGCAAAAAAATTAAAAGCTTTGTACCTAATGAATACTAAGAATCGTGCTGAAGAAAATTACGATTCGCGAAGTAAGCCGGGGTTGCTTAAAGCACGGCAACTAAAGGTGGTGCTGGCGAAGCCTGGTTATAATGAACCACCATGATGATGGAATGACCACAGCGCCGGACTCATAAGGTAAGTAAAAATATGCATGTGCACGGCCTGTGATATCCGGAGATCGTGAGTCCAAGTCTCACCCCCGGCACTTACCAACTCAACGGCACTTGAACTAGCGTGCTGGGCAACCTTGCAGGGGTAGCCAAGCTTGGAAACGGCGCTGGACTTAAGATCCAGTCTCGAAGGAGATTGAAAACGCAGTACCGTTTCAACCTTATTCCGTGGGTCCAAAACAGGGTGAAAAAGGTTTCATCTTGTAGAAATCCCACCCCCTGCACCTCTTTTTTTTAATATGGATTTTTATACTGAAAAAAAAAATATCCAAATCCCACCCCCCGCGGGCGTTGACCAGCTCCACCACGATGCCCGTCCGCCGCGCTAGCTCGATGAGGCGCGTCTAAAACGAATGCATTTCATTATTATCATGTTTTAGCGTAAAAAAAAGATGATTGAAGAATTTATTTATTTCCACTTTTCCAAGTAGCGGGATTTGTATCCCGTGATTGTAATTCTATTTCCACTTTAACCCCTTTTTTTATACCCAATTTTGTTACTACATCTTTGGGTATTTGGATCATGCCGTTAGGTCCAATCATCGCTATCAGATTCTCGACTTTGCCATTAGGACCAATCATTGATTTTATAGTCACTTTGCTGCCTTCTTTTAATTTCAACTCTTGTGTTTCGGTAGTGGGAACGGAGATTCTATTATTTTCGCTAACAATCAAGTTCAGTTTCATGCTTAAAGTTACAATAAATTTTCTTTTAACTATTCCTCTTTAATAATTTTAAATATTAAGAAAACTTAGGATAACAAAGGTGATGGAAGGCAAACAATCGACCTTAAAGAAGCTTACCCAAATATTCATTGGAGAAGAAATCATGCGTTACGCCTTACATTAGAATTGCCGAAGAATAACCCCGCTAAACTCAGAAAGAAGTTAGAGGAAACTGCATAGGAATGGAAATCGAGGTTTGGCTATAAACTGGAATTTATAGTATGGAGATTAGGTTATTTCATAGTATATAGATTTATAGTCACTGCAGATAAGCCTGGAATAATCCTAAAAAATCGTGGTTTGTTTATAAAAGATTTATATACCAAAATATATTCTAAAACGTAGAAAATTACCAAATTTGGAAGGATCCCCTAGCAGCCCCACCCACCATAAAAAAAAACAAACAAATCGTCAGAAATTGAGATGCAAGAAATTCCAAGCGCATTATGAAAATTTTTTGCAAATTGGAGCAATCCATAACCTTAATATAAACAAGATAGTTACATAATTACAAAAATGGAAAAAAAATCCATTCAATCACAATTATCATGTCTTACAAAATCAATCAGTAAGACGCTTATCAGGTCATTGAATTAACTCATTTCACGTTTATTTCAGGTAATACGAAATGAATTTAGTCCTCCAAAGGATGAAAGAAATTCAGTTCTGCTGGAATTTGACTAGAAATTAGTGATTTAATTTAAAATCTGATTTGCTCTTTTTGATTGATTTTTTGACACTGTGAGAGAAGAATAGGTCATTTCGAAAAAAAAAAAAGGAAGATGAATATTTTTGGCAAGAAAAGGTGAAGACTCACATGCAACTGTGAGTACTACGAAATATATAATTCATGGAAGAATTGAAGTAGATGGGATAGTCGAGAAACCCGATGTGGTGGGAGCCATTTTTGGGCAGACCGAAGGATTGCTAGGAGAAGAGTTGGATCTTCGGGAACTGCAGAAAACAGGACGGATTGGCAGAATTCAAGTTAATATCGAATCGCAAAATGGGAAATCGTTTGGAGAAATTCTTATTCCCTCAAGTCTAAATCGTGTTGAGACTTCAGTTTTAGCCTCTGCATTAGAGACTGTGGATCGCGTTGGTCCTTGCACCGCGAAAATCATTTTGGAAGAAATTGAAGATGTCCGGGAAGTAAAGCGGCGGCAAATTATCCAACGGGCGGCTAACCTCCTTAAACATTGGGATGAGGATGTGACCCCCGAGAGCCAGGAAATTACGGAGGAAGTACTGCAGTCAGCGAAAACCGGGGAGATCATCAAATGGGGCCCCGAAAATCTTCCAGCGGGACCGGATATTGAAAAGGCAGAAGAAATTATCATCGTGGAAGGGCGTGCCGATATCCTAAACCTCCTAAGATTGGGAATTACGAATACGATCGCGGTGGAAGGGACAAATGTCCCAAAATCAATTATTGATTTATCGAAAGAACGGAAATGTACGGTCTTCTTGGATGGCGACCGTGGGGGCGATTTAATTTTGAAGGAACTCCTGCAAGTTGCCAAGATCGAGAATGTGGTTCGGGCGCCTCCCGGAAAGGAGGTAGAAGATCTCACCAAGAAAGAAATTGCAAAAATTTTACAATCGAAAACGCCCGTAAACCAAGTTCAAATTCAAATTCAAGAGGAGCAGGATAAAAAGAAACTGCAGAAAAACAAGAAAAACAAGAAGAATAAGAAATTCCCACCTCAGGTACAAATGCCCCAGATGCAGCAACAAAGACCCCCCCAACAACCTCGATCCGAGCAAAGGCGAGAAAGAGAAATTGTGACCGATATCCCAGCCCCCTTGATTGAAGGTATAAAACACCTGAAGGAAACCTTGCAAGCGAATTTCTATGATGCGTCCTTTAATTTGATAACAACCCTCAGTGTACGGGAACTCACCGATAAATTGGCAACCCAAAGTGAAATTCATGCTATCGTCTTTGATGGCGTTATTACACAGCGATTGGTGGATATCGCTACCGAAAAAAATGTAAAATACTTAATAGGAGCCAGAAAGAGCACTCTTTCGAAGACGCCTATGGAATTAAAGATAGTTACCTTTGATCAAGTAACTTGAATTCTCAAGGAGTCCCAAATTCGTAAGAGATGTCATGCTCATTTCTCCGATTGCGTCTTATGATTTATAAGAAAGTTTTAAAAGTAATTTAATATTTGTAACTCAAAAAACGAATCCTCTACTAAACAGTTAGGAGATTGAATATGAACGAGGAAAAACCCCCGGAAAGACAAGAGGAAAACCTTTTGATTCCAAGAGACCAATATTTAGCTGCAGGTATTCATATTGGCACGCAAATAAAGACGTTAGATATGGAACCTTTCATTTATAGGATTACCAAAGCAGGATTATACGTAATTGATATTCGGAAAACCGACACTCGCATGCGAATCGCCGCCAAATTCATCGCAAAATTTGATCCCTCTAAAATTGTTGTCGTCTCAGCCCGTCGATATGGGCATAATCCAATTCAGCAACTGGCGAAGATGATCGGGGGAAATGCCATCGCGGGACGATTCATTCCTGGTTCATTGACAAATTCAACGGCCAAAAGCTTCCTTGAATGTGATTTGCTGATAATTACCGATCCTAGAGCTGATAAACAGGCTCTCAAAGAGGCAAAAATTGCAAAAATTCCCGTTGTGGCTTTCTGTGATACGGACAATAACCTCGCTAATATCGATTTCTGTGTTCCTGCAAATAATCGAGGGCGTAAATCGCTCGCGTTAATTTATTGGTTGATTGCACGTACATTCCTCCTTGAAAAGGGTGAAATTTCGAAACAAGAGGATTTCAGTATGACGGTCGACAATTTCCAGTCCAAGGTCCGGGTGCTTTCTGAAACAGGTGGCGATCAGCAGAAGATAATGGAACAGCTAAAAGAAACGGAATTGCCTCCCGCTGGTGAGGAGGCGGAAGGAACCGAGAAAGAGGAGAAGCCGGAAGCCCCAGAAAAGCCTGTAAGACGCGCATCTAAAAAAGCATCTGGAGAAGAAACGAAAGAAGAGGAAATTGTAGAAGAAGAGGGAGTAGAAGAAGAGGAAGAATCGGATTCAAAATCTAAAACTGATAAATAACCAATAATCATCCGAAGCTAATTCGGATGGATTTGTATTTTTCTACTTTTTAGCAAGCCCGTTATTTGTCGAAAAAAATTGTTTTTCTCTTTTTTAGGATGTGCCAGAGAACATGCCTGAGATATCTACATATTTTACGCCTTTTTAGTCTTGAACTGTCCTATATGGGTCTAAAGCATCCGAGGAATCCTTGTGTTATGGAATGAGAAAATCTTTGAGGCCATCGATAAAGCAGAATTAGAGGCATTATGCAACCCCCTCAATCATTACATACACGAGGAGAAGAAATTATTATTCATAGTGATCATTCTTCCTAAGGAATTTAGGTAAAAATTTTTATAATGGCAGCCCTTTCACTAATGTACGGGTCGAATAATTTCCCTTCTGAGGACAGCTAGAGATACCCCACGATGAAAGCTTGTGCAAGCAAGGGAAGACATGATCCCGCCTCACTATAAAACCGTTAAGATGGGCTCTTCCGTGAAATAAGGGACGTTTCCTATTGATGAAGGACAGGCAACCCGAACGGTGACAGGTGAGGGGTGATGCTGGGAAAATACCCGTCATGAGAGAATCTAGCAAAGGATTAAAGGAATTCTCCCACCGACGATGCTAGAAGTTAGTGCGCGGGCGACACTAGCATCCCATTTTCTTCTCTTTTATCTCACTCGCTTTCTGAAAGAAAATATCTTATATCTCTTCTAAAATAGTAATTTTAATTGTGTTTGATAGGAAGTTGGAATATGGCATCGGATGTGGTTATAGACGATTATATGATGAATTTAATGCGCGCACTGGCAGTTCCGGAAAATAAAATCAAGGACCAGCAAGTGCTCGCGAAAATTTTGGCGCAAATTGTATCGAAGGAGGATGGTGAATTTTTAATTCAGATAGGGAAAGACGGGGGAACAATTCCTGAATTGAGTGAACGCCTCAATATGGATCAGAAACCGTTAACGAAAAAACTGGGTGAATTGTTTCTAGATCAAGGAATCGTCCATCCCGAACTCAGTAAAAAAGGACCGATTTGGAAGCCGACAGGAGCCCTCCTCTTGCATGATTTGGTCTTCATGAATCCGAAATATCAGCCAGACACGCATAAGGAGCTGTTGGATCTGCTCGATGAATATTATGAGACCGTTATGGGACCTGTTATAGGTCGTATGGAGCGTACCTTGTTCCGGGTAATCCCCGTAAATGAAATTATTTCCATGAGCCAGACGAAGGTGCTCCCATACGAGGAAGTAGCGAAAATAATAAATAAAAGTCGGAGGATCGGCGTCGCCCATTGCGTTTGCAGGAAACGGGCTCGGCGCTGTGACCACCCCTCAGAAGTCTGCTTAAGCTTCGATCTGGCGGCAGACATGCTCATCCAACGCAAGTTTGCGCGGAAAATCTCCAAAGAAGAAGCATTCAAAGTAATTAAAATTGCAGAAGAAGCCGGGTTAGTGCATTGTGTGGATAATAAACAAGAAGGGCTCGTTTTCATCTGTAACTGCTGCTCCTGTGCCTGCGGCGCAGTCCATGGCGTGGTGGCCCATGGCTACCGCTCACTCGTGACCCAATCCCGGTATCAAGCCGTCCTAGATACGGACACGTGTATAGGGTGCGGTATCTGTGTTGAGAAGTGCCAATTCAAGGCAATTACTTTGGAGGACGAGAAAGCGGTCATAAACCTCGAGAACTGCTGGGGTTGTGGCAATTGCGCGGCGAATTGTTCGCAAGCAGCTATTAGCTTGAAAGAGATACGTCCCCCAGAACACATCCCTGAGGCGGGTGTGAGCTTTATGGGGTTCTAAAGCCCTCCTCTTTTTTCCTTCAACTCCGGGCAATTTAGAACACAATCAACCCAAATAGCAGGCATATCGAGATCTCAAAAGCGCCCATGCAAGACCCGTTCCCTTACCTGCCGAGTTCTTCCCGGGCGATAATGAGTTTTTGAATCTGATCCGTGCCGCCGCCGATCTGCATCAGTTTCATATCCCGCAGATAGCGTTCGACGGGATAATCCTTCGTGTAGCCATCGCCCCCACATATCTGAATCGCGTTCAGGCAGATCTGGATTCCCCGGGAGGCAGCAAACAACTTGGTCATGGCCGCTTCTTCGAATGGGTTCTCGCCGACATCAATTCGCTTACAGAGACTGTAGACCATCAAGCGTGCCGCATAACAGTCCGTCACCATCTCGGCGATCAGGTGCCGGATCTCCTGAAATTGGGCGATCGGTTGACCAAACTGCACCCGCTTTTTCGCATAGGCTTTCGCGGTTTTAATAGCGCCCTGCATCAAGCCGGTCGCTTCTGAGGCCGCAGTCGCCCGCTCCGTCACGAACATGCGCATTAAGATATCGAACCCTTGGTGGAGCCCTCCAATCATGTTCGCTTTCGGTACCCGCACGTTATCAAATTTCAGTTGAACATTATGCACTCCGCGCATACCCATCAGATCAAAGCGCTTCTCGACCGTCAAGCCGGGGGTTTCCTTCGGCACGATAAAGCAGCTCATCCCTTTTCGGGGCGTGGCAGGATTCGTGATCGCCCACACGGTGTGCTGCCCCAGTCCTCCATTCGTGATGAAGCGTTTCGTCCCGTTGATGACCCACTCCCCGGTGGAGCCATCGAGGACCGCCTTCGTCTGCATTCGGGCAGTATCAGAGCCTACCTCAGGTTCTGTAATGCAAATGGAGCCAAGGCTGCGCCCCTCCGCAATGGGCCGGAGAAAATTCTGTTTCTGCTCTTCAGTTCCAAAGAGCAGAATCGGTATGCCAGAATAAACGGTTGCGTTCCGACACATCGAGACAGATCCCGATATTTGAGCCAACTCCTCCACTACAATGCAATGATAGAGCACGCCCTTCTCTTGGCCACCGTATTTCTTTGGGTATGCTAATCCAAAATAGCCCGCTCTTCCAATATGTTCAATGAGTGACTGCGGAATCTCATTTGTTGTCTCTATCTGTTCCGCCCAGGGTGTTACTCGCTTATTAACAAATTCAACCACGGATTCTCGGAACGCTTCTTCCTCCGATGTAAAAAATTTCGACGCCATTCAATAATCCTCGCTTTATCTAATTTTTCATCTCCCTTTTACCTATAATTGATTGCAAAATAAAGATTTGGGTTTGGCTTTAATCCCACTCGATTATTCAAGGGCTCTAAATTGATTTTAAATAAGTTAAAGAGGTCATACCAGACTATTGATCTTTAACCTTTTTCGGGTGGGAATTGAATGAAAATACCATATATTGTAAAAACCATTTTAAAAAAAATATAAAAAAAGAAATTTTTCTGGATAACAAAACTAAGGAAAAAAATTAGGCTTTAACTGGCTTATTGAGTTCCTCCAGCCGTTTGCCGCGCGCCCGAATATTGTCAGCCCCGATTAAGAAGACTTTGAAGTAAGAGGTTTTGCGGATGTATGTTTGCCGAATAGTGGGAAACATCCGCTCTACTTTCGGAATAATTTGTTTTAACTTCTTTGGGTCGTTCCAATCAGGGAATTTCTTGGCGATGGCATCTCTGGCTTCACGCGGGTTAGCCCCGTCCTCGACTATTTTATAAAGCTCTTCAACAACTTCTTTCTCAGTTACCATTCTTTTCAGCTTCTTTTGTGAGTTATTCTTTGGGGATGGGAGCCACTTCTTTCTCTATGTCCTTATAGGCCTTTTCCATCGTAAGCACTTCGCCTTCGCTGACCTTAGAGATGGGGACTGCAACTTCTTTCTCAATGAGCGGTCTATGTATGGAATTATAAGTGCAGAAGGGGATCATCTTCACGAGATTATCCCGGCGGTCATGCACTGCGTAGTGCACTATGCAACGCTCCGTGCGCTCGGTTCGCATGGAGTACAGATCTTGGAAATGCATGCACGACACAAGCATCGTGTCGTACATGAAGGAGGCGACATCATCCCACTTAGTTCGGAGTAAAATTTTACTGATCGATTGAACGCCTTTCCCAGTCTTCTTGATTGTTCCTAAAACCTCCAAAAAAAAGCGGGCCATGACGGAGCGCTTATAGAGGCGTTCGTGCAGCCCATCTAGCTCTCTCCCAACATTCCGTAGGATAGAGGCATCGAAGGGGAGTAATTCGTTGACACCACCCGCAATAGTTTCGAATCGATGGAATTTACCCTTCCGTTTAACCACTTCGGCCCAATATTTGTTCGATATCTTGAAGAATTCCGGAATATCAATGTAGTCGGTAATGCATTCGAGCTCGCCCTTATCTCCAAGGACCATGAACGTTGCGAAGCCACAATCTTCGCTACAAGCGAAATCGACTCCCGGCGTATTCGTATACCACGTAATCAGGTTCGCCATGGGCGCGACCACAGGAACGGGGTAAAAGGTGTTCGGATTCAGTACTCCATTTGTCTGTTTATCGATCATATGGATGAGGTCTGAGATGTTAATGCGCATTTCAGCCAATTTATCTGCCGGAATCCGCCCACACAGGGAAACTGGCTGGAAATTAACGCCACGAACAATATCGATGTTGTCAATGGCATATTGGATGATATTACCAACCTCATGATCGCTGACGCCTTTCGCAATCGTTGGAACGAGCACGACACTGTCGAACCCAGCCTTCCGGAGGTTTCTTATAATCTTTTGCTTGAGTGGCCAGAGGTTGAATCCACGGGTCTGTTCCCACGTTTCAGGTGTGGTTCCATCGAATTGTAAGTAAATAGTTTGTAACCCCGTCTCTTTGATTTCTTTACAATAATCGAGGCTTTTAAACTTAATTCCGTTGGTGATGAGCATAACCTGGAGGAATTTCAGTTCATAGGCCTTTCGGATCATGTCGGGGAGGTCTTCTCGGAGGGTTGGTTCGCCCCCAGAAAAGGATACCGCGACGTTAGAATACGGGGTGAGTGAGCGGAGGTGCTTCATGATCGTCACGACCTCATCAAATGTGGGCTCGACGACATTACCTGTGACCGCCGCATTAGCGAAACAAATGGGGCAGCGTAAATTACATTTATTGGTGATATCAATTAGTGTTAAAATGGGTGTGGTTTTATGTCTTTGGCATGTACCGCAATCCAAAGGGCAGTTTGCGCCATCCTTTTCCGGCATACTGCGTTTGTCGCGATCAATGGCTATACCCTCGGATGCGAATTGCTTACTCCATTTATAATAAGCGGGATATTGTGAAATAACATCAGACCATTCGCCATGGTCTTTACATTTCTTCTTTATTCGGACTTTTCCGTCTGCATCCTCTTCGATAACAGCTGGAATAACCTTCAAGCATTCGGGACACACGGAAGTCACTTCTTTCTTGTATTTTTGATCGGCAAGATAGGCTTTCTCATATTCTAAATACGACATAAATCGTGTCACCTTTCCTAAATTTCATTACACGAAAAATTACCCTTCGCGGTTTTAGCGTTCGAGGGTAATTTAATTCTCATATGAAAGTTCAATCTCACTCCACCCAAATTCCGTGGAGATACTCACGTTCTTGGAGAGATTGAATTGATTTTCTAAAGAAATACTCACCTACCTATTTAAATCTAATGAGATTAAACTGAGAGTTCTTGATAGTTATAGTTATAGTTATAATATTTTATAGTTATAAAATGAAATTCCCTACTGGTCAATTTTATGTCTGACTGATGATGCATAAATTGTGTTTTTAAGGCAGTGGACTTTGACAAGGTGAATCCCGATAAAATTGAAAAAAGGGGATAATATTAAGGTTATTCTGAAGATTTATATAACAAGACCCTAGGGAGCGAAATATTTATAAAAGGTAAAAGGAGGGATAAGCGGACTGCGTTTTTTGAATGACGGAAAAAAAAACCTTACATGGTGCAATGGAACGATTAAAAAACCATTGTAAGCTTTATATAGGACGCCGTTATAGATTATTTAATTCAAAAAAAAGCGGTTCTAAAAACTATGAGGGGCAAAAGTTAAAGTGGTAGAGATACAAGATGTCCCTGTAAAAGAGCCAGTGGTGTCCCGGACCCTGGAGTTAGATTTAGAGGACCCACAGACCTTAATCATTTTTAAAGCTCTGGCATCAGACACTCGGTGGAATTTATTGAAGACCTTTGGAAAGAAACTGGATGTATGCGAAATAGCCAAAATGTTAAATCAAACAGAAGCGAACATAAGTGCTCAGATGAAGATATTAGAGAAAGCGCGCCTGATAACGCCGAAATTTGAAGTTGGGCGGCATGGTGTGAAAAAAATTTGCGAATTAAATCTTGATCGGATTGTAATCAATATTTAAGAGGAAAATTCTCACTCTTTTTCCTTTTTTTCCCTTTTTTCCACAAGGATGAGGATTCTTATCCAGCCCTTTCAGAGCGATAATGAATGCCATTTCCTTTTATAAAATAAAATGGTTTAAAAATAAGGTGAAATAATTAGGGTTATTATTATAAGAAAAAAGTGATTTCAGAAAATATATATAATTTCACGTAAAATTGTATTAGTAATCTTATTGAGATATATTCAAGATTAAAGTTGAAATGGAATCACTGTCTCGGATAGAGTTAGGAGAACAAAAAGAGTTCGGATGGATTTAGAATAGGAGGCAAAGTGTAAAATGCATATTCTGAAGCTTTGTGTCTTGGGAGATGGCGCGGTCGGAAAAACTTCGCTCATCATTCGTCATGTGGATAAGCGATTCGTAACAGAGTATAAACCAACGATCGGCTTCGACATCGCCTTGAAGACCATGAAAATCCAGGAGTCAGGTGTCAGTGCGGAATTGCTAATTTGGGATATTGCGGGGCAGGCGATCTTTGAGAAGATTCGGGAGGAATATCTGCAAGGCACCAATGCGGCCATGGTGGTCTTTGATCTGACGCGGAAGGAGACTTTTGATCACGTAAAAGACTGGCTCAAGGAGCTAACTACGTTTGCCGGGAAAGTCCCCTTCGTACTGGTGGGCAATAAAGCAGATTTAGGCGAGAAGAAAATTACCGAAGAAGAGGGGAAAAAGTATGCGCAAGATTTAGGCGCCGTTGATTACATTGAAACCTCCGCGAAAACCGGCCAAAAGGTCGAAGACGCCTTTGAGAAGATCATTAAGAGGGTCATCGAGACTCTCGCCAAAAAGAAATAACTTCTTTTCTTTTTAAGATATTCGTTCTACCCAGTCTCAACTTCTTTCTTTATACTTGGGAATTTGTCTCGTAACTAGTTTTATAAATCATGCATGCATTGCTATTGCATAGCTAATTTCTTAGTATAAATCTAAAAACGAAGGGAATGAAATGCCAACTAAGAAGACCTTAATTGTGATAGTGCTTATTGCAGTGATAACGGTAGGTATATTAGTTCCAGTTTTAATTTTAACTAGTCAACCACCAAAAGATAACACGCCGCCAACGATCCTCATCCTCTCCCCTACTAACACATACTATACAACGCAACAGATCGCTATCAATTTTAGTACGTCTGATGCCGACGTGGATTCAATCTGGTATCGTATTCATAATGATACCGCCGGGAACTGGGTTGATGCCACGAATATCACATGGACTACCCTCGTTGAAAGATATCTAACACAAGATGGAGTCTTTACCCTTTATGCTTGGGCGAATGATACGGCGGGGAATACCGCGACCGCTGTAACGGTTTGTTTTACCATTGATGCGCTTCCACCACGCGTTGCAATTGTGTCACCTACCAATACCACGTATTTCTCTGAAACCACTCAAATCACCATCGAGCTTGATAGCCCAGATTTTAACATTGATACCTTTTGGTATCGGATTTACAACGCAACGGATGGTAGCTGGGTCGATCCCACGAATGTCACATGGACGGCTATCGGGCAGAGGACGCTCGGGAAAGGTATCTACACACTCTATGCGTGGGCGAATGACACGCAGGGACGTTTTGCCAGCATGCAATCTGTGACCTTTACAATGTACCAAGACATAATCTATTCCGGCGATCACGTCTTTTCTGCTGACATTCTGGTGGGGGTCTATCAACGGGTGGTTTTTCAGAATGGGGCGTTCGCTTTTAGCTCCGGAGTTCTAAACGGCTCAGGGATGGTTGCAATGTATAATGTAACTTGGACAACAACCCTGCAGATATACGGTAATTCGGCAGTTACCGGCGTGAATGTTACGGCTCTTAGTGTCATTAATGTGCATTCGAATGTAGTCGCCGCCTTCAACAATGTGACCTTTTGTAGTAACCTTTTCCTGTATGATAATGCCAGTATTACACTGACAGATGCAATTGGGACTTACATAGATACATATCATTCTTCAAAATTAGTGGTGATTCATAGCGCTCTTTACCGCATTCAAGCCCAAGATTTTTCGAGGGTAAATATATCCGATAGCACCTTAGTGTTCTGGTCATATCTTTGGGGTAATTCCGTGGTATGCCTCAATAATTGCACATCTGCGGACGGTATTGAGGTATATATGAATGCGTCGTTGACTGTCAGCAATTCGAATACGGGACCAATACACGAGAACCTAGTGTTTTATACGGGAAACTGGAGTATCGACAATAAAAGTGTCTCCGGAACCGGGTCATATTGGGATCCAACAATCAGCATCATTAATTCAACCATTATGAGCTTCGTCGATATAGTTGATTTGGAAGCCGGCGCTAATCTTGTATGCAAAAATTCCAACTTTGCTGAATTTATTGCCTATAGCAATTCGAACATGACACTTGATAATTGTAATTCGTCCACCATTTACACGTATGATCGTTGTAACGTAACAATCACCAACTCAAATGTAGGGGGCTTTCTTGAGCTGCGCACAAATGGTACCGTTTATCTGGAAAATGTCAATATCGCGGGGATATCTCATGAAATTACCTTTAATAAAGGTAATATCGCAGGGTATAATGACACCTTTGTAGGAGCGGAAGATTGGGTATTCCCAAAGCTCACTATGGGACTAAATGTCATGTATAATGACTATTTCTATGACTACAATGTATGGAACCAGGTGAATCTTACCTTGATAAATACAAGCCGTGTCCGGTACTTTTACGGCTATGATTCCGCAAACATTTCGATAAGTAACTGTGTTGCGCCGTACCTCATGTTGGATCTCCGTGATGATGCAAATGGTACCATTTATAAATCAGCAATTAATAGGATAGAGGGCTCTAGTACTAGCAATATTACAATATTCAATTCCACCTGTAATGAAATAAACCTCAATAATTATGCATTTGCCAACATCGTTCTGGGGTCTTACCTCATTCGGCTAAACCTTAATCATTATACGTCGTACTATAAATCAGGCGATAGCACTATTGATATGATTTACGATTATCGTTAAACACCTATTAAACTCTCTTTTTCTCTTTTTTTGTCTTATCTTTCGTAAATCCAATGTAATTTTTAAAAAATTAGGGCGTGATTTATCTTTTTTGTGCCGGAAAGGTTTGGTTAGTTGCACCTCTGCGGGGTCAGGATATTTTGATTGACGGGCGATGGCTCATTGAAAGCCGAGGAGCCCCATAAAGCCTGCAATCCCTACCCGGAGGATAACTGGATCATGGACCACGACATAATCTCTGGGATAGGAACATATATGTACCCAATACTGGCTTATTTTTAAGATTGGGATAGGAACATATATGTACCCAACACTGGCTTATTTTTAAGATTTTTTCTTCTATTACAACCCTAAATTTTTTCTTTGGGGCGAGAGCGTTTTATTTCACCATTAATTTTATATAGATTTAATTGGTAGCTATCAAAAAATTCATTTTCTGAATAAAAATATCAAATAGAAGGAAATAAAATGCTAACCAAGAAGACCTTAATTGCGATAGTGCTTATTGCAGTGATAACAGTAGGTATATTAGTTCCAGTATTAATTTTAACGAGCCAACCTCCGGTGGATACGCGGCCAACGCTCCAAATCGTAACGCCTATCAATACCGTATATTTTTCTCAAACGGCTCAAGTTAACATCGATTTTGCTAGCCCTGATTCTGATATTGATACTATTTGGTACCGTCTTTATAATGAGACGGAAGGTGACTGGTTCGATCCCGCCAATATCACGTTTACGGGGCTATGTCAGAGGGCCCTCGGCAATGGCGGCATCTATACCTTATATGCATGGGCGAATGACACGCGAGGACATATTTCAAGCATGCAATCTGTGACTTTCACCATGTACCAGGTAATCATCTATTCGGGGAATATCGCCTTCCCTTCTAATTTAACGATAGAAACCTATCAGAAGGTTATTTTTCAAAATGGGGCATTCTCCTTTACCGCCGGTTACTTATTCGTCTCGGGGATTTTTGCGATGTACAATGTTACCTGGACTTCCAATCTATATATTTTCGCAAATTCGGAGGGCATGGGCACCAATATCACCTTTAATGAAAGGGTATATACTTATGGGAATCTGATCGCCTCGTTAAACAACGTAACCTGCGCAAGTGCAGTTGAATTACGGGAGAATTCGAGTGTTACCTTGACAGATGTCGTCTTTGTCAGTCTGTTTCTCACGCTCTATGATTCGGCAAACTTAACGGTATGTCGGGCTTCCAATTTTGGCTTTGATGCTTTCGATCACGCGATTGTGGATGTTTCAGATAGCGAGGTAATTGAGGTAGATTTATATGGTTCTTCTAATGTAACGCTACGAGATTGTGATAACCTTCCATATGGTTTTCTCTATGAGAACGCTTCGCTAACGCTCATCAATACAAGTGCAAATTTAATTTTTCAGTATATTAGCTTTAACGCGGGAAACTGGATCATGGACCACGACATAATCTCTGGGACAGGAACATATATGGATCCAACACTAACACTTATTGATGCGCCTATTTCTGGTCTATATATCGACCTCAGGGTGCGGAGTTCCACCAGTCTTTTGGTGAAAGACACTTCATTCAGTGATCCTTGGCATGTCGCCCTATATACTTTTGAGTCTTCGAATCTCACTCTTGATAATACCAATGTGGCTTCCATTTCAATATATGATGCCAGTAATGCGACGCTTATTAATTCAACAATTCTAAGTACATTAGACCTTAGGACTAACGGCACTATTTATCTTGAAAATACATCTTGCGGTACGATTGTCCATGGATTCTACTTTTACGAAGGGAATATTGTTGGTTATAACAACACCTTTGCAGGCGCCAGCTCATGGAGCTTTCCAAAGGTCATCATAGGTCCGAATGTCACCTATTACAACTACCTTTATGCCTACGAAATATTTAATGAAGTGAATTTCATATTAACGAACACGAGCAAAGTCCAAACTCTCTACGCATGGAATTCTGCGAATATTACTGTATTGTTTCTTAATGCGCCAATGGCCCATATTTATACGTACGCTGACGCAAATGTGACGTTATATTATTCGAATCTTGGGTCTTTAAACGGCTACAATCAGGCAAATATCACGCAATTCAATTCCACTTGTAATATAGTTTATCTCTCTCAGACAGCTTTTACTAACGTGATTGCCCACTCCCATATTGGAACTCTATATCTCCGCGATTCATCCTCGTACTATCTATCGCCCGATAGCACTATCGACGTTATTAATCCGTAAAAATGAACAAAATATCTTTCTTATTTTCCCTCTTTTTTACTTAATTTTGATTGAATTTGACCCAATTTAAAAAAGAATTAATATAGTTCTAGGGCTTATTGAAAGCCGAGGAGCCCCATAACACCCGCGATACCGACCCGGAGGGCCTCGCTCGGGCAGCATTCGACGCAGCAAAGACATTGAACACATTTTCTCCGGTTGAAATGAGGGTAGGGGGTCAGTTGGATGGCGCCTCCAGGACAGATTTTGGCGCAATTGCCGCAGCGAGTGCATTTACTGCGCCGGAGTGTGGGGACTTTCTTCGTAAAGCGATATGCAAGTGGACCGAAAAGCCCGCTCGCCCAGGCTACTGTTTTACTGGGAAAGCGGAAAGGTTTCGCGACTTGCACCTCCGAGAGCGGGGTTCCGACGATGGCAATTTCGTCCAATTTACCAATCCCCAAGTTACGTTCGGTGCACATGCGTAGGTGGGGCACCTCTTTCATCGCGTCATGTCCAACAATTGCGACGGAAACGGCATCGACAGCAACGGGATCATAGCCGCCCAGAAGCACGTTCAGGGGGCGCATATGGCCCGAGGAAGGACCGGTGCCCTCCATGCCTTCCATTGCTTCCATTATAACCAAATTGCGCCTCTTCGCGAAGTGGCTATACAGGTCAGTCAGCACCTCAGAGAACGTTTCGGTGGAGGTCCCTTTCAAATGATTGCGGGGCTTCGTTCCTCCTGGTTGTGTGCCCCAGTAATTCTTAATGGCGCCAGTATAGATGCTCAGAATATGGGTTTTCAATTTCGGAATATTAACAATGAGGTCAACATCTTCTACGATTTTCGCAATGAGTGTTTCTTTCAATCGGACACCCTCGGGAATTTGGACTTGAATAGGAGGTTCGCTGCCATCGAATTCGACAAAGGTCACTCCTCCAGTTGCCTGAATTACATCCATAATCCCGAGATTCCGGAAAATTGGCTGCGATTTCTTTGTCAACAGCCCCGGGGAATCGCCAATATACAGTTTAAAATCCTGCCCCTTTTTGATGTCTTGAATCACCTCAATGATACTCCGAATGAGTTCAGGGCTGGATGCGGCGATCTTTTTATCGACGAGGCAATTCGGCTTCAGTAAGATGGATTTTGCATTCTTAATCTGATCCGTTCCAATGAGATTTAGACAATTTTGAACCGCTTCCCGAAGATGGGGACTGTCGGTCGTCCGGACAATCGAAACCGTAGCATTCATGATATATCCCCCGGAAAAGAGGTATTTAAATTTTAAGTGGAATATGGATTTCCAAAATTTTTCCGTTAGTGTTTGGGCGCATCCAAATATTATTAATGGAGTATTTGCTATTAGTAATATCAGATAGATTGAAGCGATGTGTGGACTATGCCTGAAGAATCATATGAAGAAAAAATGAGAATTACGAAGAAAATACGGGAGAGCCTCGTGAAGGCTGATACAGCGGTGAAGGAAAAGAAGTTAGATGAAGCTGTGGGTGCCTATAAAGAAGCCGCAGAATTGGCGGAAGGGTTAGGGCACCATACAATCGCTCAAGATTATCTGAAAAAGGCGAATGATTTAAAGCCAGCAGGAACGCTGGAAGTGGAGCCGGAGGTAGTTCAGCAAGATTCTGGGAGTAAGTTCGTGGAATTGGCAGAGAAGGCGGCTTCTGCTGGGGCTTTTGGAGAAGCAGCCAAGCTCTATGAAGAGGGAGCTCGGGAACTCCCAGGGAGTTCTGGAAAATTACTGAAAGAAGCGACGATTCTTCGGAATAAAGAAAAAGAGATGTATATTACAAAAAAGGAGTTGCAGAGAAAGGCAGATTCAATGCAAGATTATGAACAAACTCTGATACAAATAAAAGATGCACTGCAAAAAAATCAAAACCAGGAATTAGTCTCGCTCTATGGGCGGGCGGCGGTTTTAGCGGAGAAATTGGGAAAGCGAACTGAAGCAGGGGAATATCGAAAGGCAGCAATTGATGTGAAGCGAAAGGTCATATCAGAAATGAAGGACACAAAAGAGGGGCGTGTTCAACTGGTAAAGCAATATACAGAAATTCTGCAGCAGATTAAGCAGCTTCTCGATGAAAAGAAGTGGAGTGAAGCGGCAGAAAAATATATGGATGCTGCAAAGCTCGCGGATGACATGGAAGAATATGATCGCGCTAAGCTATTCAAAGAGAAGGCTGCAGAACTGAAGAACCAAGCCCAAGGTTTAGAGAAAGAAATAAGATTGAAAGAGAAGCGCTTGAATCTCCTGAAGGAAATCAAGTCGTTGGACTTGGAAAAGGATAATGAACAGATTCTCGCCAATTATACCGAAGTATTGAAAACCTATGAGGAACTGAAGGATAAAGAAGCGCTGGATGAGGTTCAAAAGGTTTATAAGAAAGCGGAGAAAATTGGTGAGCGAAAGAAATCGTTAATTGAGGCTAATGCTGCTATGGAGCAGGGAAATCACATCAAGGCGCTCGAACAATTCCAGCGAGCGCTTAGAATCTCGATAGAACTAAATGAGCAAACGAAAGCGGAAGGCTTTCGGAAGATTATTGATGAATTGAAAAATAAGGTGGATAAGGTCGCCCGGAATAGAATGATGATCGATCAGCGCGCAGAACTTCTAGCCAGAACAAAAGCAGCTCTGAAAGAACCGACACCGAATATCCCACGAATAGCCGAAGATTATAAGGAAGCAGCCCGCATTTCATTTGAGCTCGGGGAAAATGATATCGCACAATCCTACGTTGAAACGGCGAAGCGAGTCGAATCGAATAAGGATTTGATCATCGAACGGGAAAATTTCATTAAAGAGGCGGAAGCGGCATTAAAAGAGAAGAAATTCATGATGGCAGGTAATTTCTACCAGCAAGCCGCAAAATTTTCCGATAAACTCGGGGAGCATGAGCTCGCGGAAAAATATGGCAAAAAGGCGAAGGCCTTAAAGGATCTCGCCGAAGAATTCTAAACTCTTTCCGAATTTTTTTAAGATTTATTAAATTGAATGAAATTGAATTAGTGGCTGGCAAAGATTATGCAGCGAAAAGTAAGCGATAGCATTTTTTATACAAAAGAAGAACTAAAATTTCGAGACGAAGTCAGGGATTTCGTCCACAGTAAAATTGCACCGAATGCTGAGATCATTGAGCGAAATAACGATTATAGCTATGTGAGATCATTCATTAAAATGCTAGGCGCCCGGGGATTCCTGGGGCCCCTTCATCCAAAGGCGTATGGCGGGACCCAAAAGGGTGTATTAGCAGATACGATTGTCGGTGAGGAAATATCCGCAGTCTGTTTCGCGTTGGACCTGTCCCGATTAGCCTCAATCACGTTGTGTGGAATGCCGATCCACAAATTCGGAACAGAAGAACAGAAACGAAAATATTTAGTGCCACTGATTACAGGAGAGAAGATTGGGTCCATTGGGATCACGGAACCCGAAGTGGGGTCTGATACAGCTGGGATGAAGACGCATGCAGAGCGTGAAGGAGATTATTTCATCATAAATGGGGAGAAGCGGTTCATTACGAATGGTAGTGAGGCTGATCAGATCTGCTTATTCGCTATAACCACGCCCTTGCCCATTGTGCATCCGAAGCGGGGAATGTCGGCGTTCATCGTGGAAAAAGGGCTGAAAGGCTTTACCGCCATGAAAGATTACGAATTAATGGGGCTTCGAGGCACCCGGATTTCACACCTCAAATTTGAGAATGTAGCGGTCCCGGCAGAAAACCTGTTAGGGGGGCCAGAGTATCTGAATCGGGGGTTTGACATCCTCATGGATGAATTGAATTCAGAGCGTGCATGCATTGCCAGCCAGGGTGTGGGAGTGGCGAGAGGCGCCCTCGAAGTAGCCATTGATTATAGCAGCGAGCGTAAGCAATTCGATCGGGAAATTCGCTTTTTCGAAGGAATCAACTTTAAAATTGCAGATATGGCGACGAAGATCGAAGCGGCACGGGCTTTGACGATCCAGAGTGCGCGAACGATTGATTTGGTAGGGAATGAACCTGCCACGAAAATTGCCTCGATGGCTAAGTTTTTTTCCTGCGAAATCGCCGTGGAGGTGGCAATCCAAGCGCAACAAATCCTCGGTGGCATCGGTTATACCAAGGAATACCCCGTAGAACGCTTCGTTCGGGATTCGCGCTTGCTCCCTATCGGCGGCGGCACCTCGGAAATCATGCAGTACCTCATTCAACGTGAGGTCTATCGGGAATTCGGCTATTTATAAAAATATTTTTGGTATTAACATTTAAAATGACTAAGGGGTTAGTGAACTGTTTCGTAAAACTTAGACAATCCTATATTTTGGGGATATTATGCCCCTTTAAATAGGTATCCCTTCCCCTTCCTCCCTATGGAACAGTATTACTCCGTCTCGGTGGCGGTACGCCTCTTGGATGTTTGCAGTAAAACCCTCCGGCGGTGGGATGCCACTGAAAAGATAATATGTCTCCGCATAGTAGGCGGGCATCGGCGGATCTCGATTTTTGAAATTACCCGGCTTGCCTGCCCTTAAATTTTCGATAAAAGTCTGTTACCTTTAAATTTTGGTCTTAAAAATACGCATACTAAAAGTATGCCAAAGGTATATTCTATAGAATTTACATACCAAAAATATGCCCAAGGGAATATTCTATCGAATTTCTATAGGATTTCTATAATTTTTTAGATGTCATGCGATATTGTGCGCATCAAAATATTATCCTCATCGCATCAATGCTTAAATAGAAGGTCTGGGTTGATCTCTATTTAATTAAACACTGTTATATGAAATTGAATTTTAGGAATTTCGGAATACCATGATAGACCAGAAAACTGTGGTTCGGAGCCTTTACAGAGAAGGAAGCGGGAGGATTCCTTGGTCCAATTTGATAAAATATCCGTTTAGACCACATCACCCCTTCAAAGTTGAAGATCTGGGTATGGAGTACACTGGCGTGAGGGAATTAATCGTAATTATCCGAGAATTAATCTTCAGGGATAATCCTCAGGGTTATTCGCTGGAGTTAAATAACGCCATTAAGCAAGAAATATTAACTCAATTAAAGTTGATCAGGAGGGGCGAAGTAGGGAAGACTTTAGATGAACTACTAAAGGATTTAAGTAAAATGTTTTTTGAGAAAGGGGGACGGAAAATAAAAATGTTTGAATTCCAAAAAGAAAGCCCTTGTTGCAACAAATGCGGCACCCCTCTGCCAGAAAAGATTACTAGAGTGCATTATCCTTGTCGTACTACAACAATTCAAGAGATAAAATCCAAGGAATTTTACGATAACCTCACTTCAGGATATAGTGATCTTCAACAATTATACTGTGAGAAATGCAAAAAATATTTTCGGGTACGGAATATAATTTGCCCTATCTGTAATCCTGAAGATGAATTTGGGAAAGATTATATGTTTAAAGATCAGATAGTCTGGAACTCAAGCAGGATTGACTTCAATCCGGAATTTTTTAATACCGTCTTGAAGGGCATAGCATATGAACAGGAAATATATAACTTGCTGAAAAGCGAGGGGTCCGAGGAGCAAATTTTAATTTCGACTAAGGTAGAGACTGGAGATAACGATGGGTGGGGGCTGGAAATCGATCTGCTATTTGCAGAAAGGCATCCGGAGCCCTTATTTTCTCCAGAGTGGAATTTATGGGCCATTGAAGCAAAAAATCATGCAGGTCCTATAACAGGCGAAGAGCTCGAGACCTTTTATAAGAATACGAGCAAGATCACTCATAATTTAGTATTTTTTAGTAAAAACAATAATTTTACCCCTGCTGCAAAAGAATTCGCATCCAACCACGGAATACAATTAGGATCTGGAACGGATATCATTTCTATAGATTGACTTATTATTTTCAGCATCTCGATTTTTTCATCAAAGAGGCTATAATATCGCGATGATTGAAATAATAATGGAAATCGCCGTGACTGCCGCAAGGCAAAACACCATGGTATAGATGGCTCCGAGGTTTTCCGTTTTCTTATCAATTTTCTCTATTTTCAATATCAAATAGGATAGCGCGTCAATTTCTCGGACTGTCTCGATTTCCAAGAATCTTTCAACCATGACCTGTCGCCATCGCTCTTTCAAGACCTCTCTCGCTTCTGCTTCGGAATTCGCCGTAATTATGGTGGTCTTCCTCACGTTCCTATCGCCCTTCCGACGATATGAAATTTCCCAATACTTTCTTTGTCCTTCCATAGTGTTCACCTCGACTTATTGAGTATATAATCACTCCGTTCCGTATTTCTTCTTCTTCTTCAGGATTTGGAACTCTCTCTTTACGAATTATTCCTACTAAAGAAGAAAAACTGCGATGAGTGTGCTGACGATTGTGAAGATTAGCAAACAGGCGACCATAGCGAACGTATCATTGACATGGCGCACACTATTTTCGAGTTCGGTCACTTTTGCAGCGATGTAAGTCATTTCATTAATTTCTTCAATTTTTGTAACGCCTGTGGGAAACATTTCTAAGTGCCTTAGCCTCGCCATTTCTTGCGCCTCTGCCTCTGCCTTCGCACGGACGACGATGGCTCCGTTTCCGCTCGATACTTTCCAATACCGTTCCTCTGCCATTTCATCCTTATTTACAATCTCAGGCAAGATATCACTCCCTTTTTTTATCTCACTGTAGGAAAAACGATAATATATCATATTATTCCACGATCATCTCGGCTAGAAGACATAGATCAGGAGTATTGGGACAAGGACCGCATAGAACGCAATAATGCAGATGTAGGCACGGAGTAAATCCGCCTTATCCTCCAGCTTCCGAACCCGATCCAACAATTTCTTCTCGGTCACCTGCATCTGTTCTAGCCTATCCTCCAAACTTTCAATTTTTTCCACAATTTCCTCCATTTCAGACCGCCTTCCATTAGACCGTGTTATACAATACTTACCCACCCCGTAATAAATAAATGTTAATATTAAGAAAAGGGGGATTTGTTCTACCGAACCCGACCAAGGGCTCCATTCAAAATACAAAGATAAATATTGAAGCGAGGACGATAACAAGGACGCAAATGAGACAGCTTACGGTGGTATCCAAGGTTTTGACGGACTTCTCCAACGACTGTACCCGGGCGTATACCATCCGAAGGTGTTCTTCGGAATTGAATGCCGGATCGAGGATGGGAATTTCCCCTAACTCAAATTTCGCTTTCCAATTCGCGGTCTCGTTATAAGCTCTCTTCCTTTTTTCATTCGAATCCTCTGTTTCATTATCGGCCATACACATCGCCTCCTTTACAATCTCGCGATGATCCGATCCATAATGGTGGAAGATAGGTTTTGTTGATGGTACCCCTCAAATCCACCCCAGCAGAATGACGACCACTAAGATGAACAGGACCATCGCCGCCACGAAGATAATGTAAATCTGCCCCTGCTGTTTTGACATAATGCACCTCCTAGCACTACTCACTATTATTATCACAAGAAATTTAAGTCTTTTTTTGGAGCCGTTTGAATCCTACCTTGGTAGTGCCACCTACTCCTTCTGATAGCACTCCCGCTCGATGTCCTTGACCTTGATGAAGGCAAGGGGAATGATTCGGCAGGCGCAGACAACCGCCACGACACTATACCAGCAATGTAAAAATTATTTGGTACCGTAAACTCCTACGCCCTTATTACAATCACTTACCCAAGCTATAAAGGTACCCCTGCTTCGTGATGGTCCAGTCTTGAGGCGGGATCGTCGCCTATCGGGCACGGATTCGCGCCCTCCAGCGCATCCCCACGGAGACGTTCCCGAAATTGCTCATCCCCTACTACGAGGGGTTGATCCGGGTCAATGCGGAGGTCATTGCGATCCTCGAACAGCAGCAACTTGGGGAAAAAGAAAAAAATGGGAATAAATAGATATAAAAAACTGGAGTTGGCTAATTTCATAGTGTCAGCTAGTCAAACTTCGATAAATCTTCTATTTGGTACTTTTTCTTTCGTTGCCCCTCCTGGGTAGCTGTAAACCCAGGGTAATACCTTAACCAATTCTCGAGGGCGATTAGCGCACTATCCACCTTATCTTTCGTGATCGAGTCATCAATATCATGCAGTCTCTCCCTGATCCGCTCCTTATCGAAGGGCATCCCATCCTTCGCGAGGATACGATAAATAATAGAACATAGTTCAGGTTGCTTCGGAATGAGGGGGAGACCCCATAGAGTGCCTTCAACGGTCTGATAATACATAATCGTGCAGAAGGATCCTAGCGTAGGACGCGTCCCATGATGAAAGATTTCTAACCTCTGGTACAGCTGGAGCAAGGCAGCCTGACTCACTAATGGAACACACTCATCAAGATTGATGCAGAGGAGCATTTCCTCCTTAACCAGCTCTTCAAAATCCTCATTCAACTTTTCGGTCGCTTGGATAATTTGGGGTTCCAACTCAATTTGATGGACGGACAAATGGGATTCAATGCCCTCTGGGACAATCGGTGGCGTGCCCCGTCTGCGATAAATCGTAATTTCGGTGGCCCCCCAGCGGATAATCCCGCGAGTGTAAATTTTGCTTCCTGAAGGGAAAAATAGGTGGTGGATGTGTCTCGCTCGCATTTCGCATCACTAAAGAAAGTCCTTAATAGACCTATCTTTCCTTCCATTTTTGCCAGCTTTTAACTGCGAAGCCATAATGGTGATTTCGGATTCCATCTTGTCTGTAGTCACCCAACGGAATATTTGCGGTGAAGTTATGTAGCGTGGGAGTTCCTTGAAGAATTGTGCGCGGTTAGTGTACATCCGTTCATCGATAATTACTGCTACGCCCCAGTCATCGTCGCTTCGCACTAGTCTGCCAACTCCCTGTTGCACCTTGCTGAGCATGAAGCGTCTCATATTTTTCCATGACTGGGCTGCTCTAGCACCCGTGCCCTCCTTCTCTTCAGGATCGGGTCTTCGATAGGGAAGTGAATCGATAATGAGATATCGAAGGTCGGGTACATTGGCACCCTCCCACAATTTACTTGACGCGGTAGCAATGATGACCTTTTTGCCTTTTCCAATCTCTTTCTTAATGAATTCCTCATAGGACTCCACATTAGATGAGTCCTCTTCATCAGGTAAGACGCTCAAACGGCGGTAGATGTCGGGGACCTCACGGATCGCCGCTTCTATTGATTGGGAGTCCTGTCTATTCTGACATAAGATTAGCGTTACTTCGTCGAGCAAACGCACTAACTTCACGATTATACCGTTTGCTTCGTTCCTGAAAAGCGGATAATTCTCCATGTCACCCTTAGCGAGTCGTGGACCATCAATCAGCCCGAAGATAGGTCTTCGTTCAAACCGTCGCATGAAAGTTTCCGTATCGTATTGAGCTTTTGGGCGTAACACAAGGCTCTCGAACCCGCAATCCCTCGCATGTGCCCTGGGTTCCTCCACTGTGGCGCTGATTAATCCGACGGATAGCGTCTCATTCCAGTTAGGTTTCTTTCGATAACGTGTAGCGACCAGACTCCCGTCAGAGGAGAACTTGGCTTGATCCAAAAAAAGCCACTGCGATAAATCAGATCCCTCAGGTGCATAACGAGCCGCGCGTTTGATAGTTTCAAGGGTTTGTTGCGCCAATATTGGAGGAGGGCTGCTTTTACTCTTGGCGGAGAATTGAACAGCCCTATCAAATTTCTCTTTTGCATCTTTCAAGGCTGATAGGACTTCTGGGTTCTTTTCACGGTTCAAAAGCCTCTGAAAAGATTGAAGTGGTAGTGTCTTTTGCGAGGCACCGCGGATTACATTTGGCAATCCATGGCTTTCATCCACAAATAGGACTGCAAACTCATTAATAAATGAGGGCTTCGAGACGATGTATGCGTGAGTCGTGAAGACCGTATTAGCAGCTCTGCATTTGAAGTGCATTTCGGCTATCTTACACGAATCTTGGTAGGGCTCGCACTCTTTAGAGCCCGGCATGTTACAAGTATCTAACCCGCGGGGGCAATGGGTGCGGGTATCATCGAACCGTTCATGTGATAGACCGAACATGACCGGAGGAGCTTGATCGAAGATAAGTCTGGCTTCTTGTAATAGATTATCCGTAATATGGTTATGTGTAGGTGCTGCGATAAGCACGCGTTTATCCAGATCATTCAAACTACGAGCGACAGCTAGCTCTACCAACGTCTTTCCCATGCCAGTAGGACCTTGAGCAACTTGGACGACATAGCTCATCTTCATTGATTCGAAAAGCGTATTCGCCATCTGGATTTGTTCGTCATATGGCTTTTTGATTTTCTCTGGATATCTCTTCGACGCTTGTTCAAGATATTCTTGTGGGTCCACAGTAAATCACCTAAAGAAACGTCGGACGTTTAATTCCGACGGGCCACTTTGTTTGTAAATCCGCGCAAAAGTGCGCCAAGTCGTGCGCGTAATCGAGGGGCGATGGTAACCGCGTCCCCTTAAAAGAGACCCAGTTGAGCCGTGTAAAGGCAATGACCCCCCGAGAGAGACTGCCTTTGATGATATCCGAATCGAAGGGTAATGTACTTCTCTCAATAGAATATAAGACAGGTCGTGCGACGCCCAAGGGAGTCCCCTTCTCGATGATTGGTTGTGTTGTCGTTACGAGAAAACTTTTCGGATCGTAGTAGTTTTTCACGCATATATATTGCTCAGGAAACATCTCTGCATTTCTGCCCACTGGATCGCCCTTGTATATCCTCATATTAGAGGTTTTATTGGCTGTAATGAAAGCTCCAGTTAAATTACGTTCCTGTAACAATTTAAATACAACATCGACCTCTCCGCCTATCTTACGGTTCGTTCCATCTCTCAGAACGATAACATATTTGAGGGCGGTTATGCGCTTTTCTAAGTCATCCAAGATTTCCGGGAGTAGAACGTCCAAATCATAGAACTCGTCACTGGGGTTCGGATCGAAATTTGAACCGCCGGCACCGAGGTATTCACCGTGATTCCCAAAGCAGGCTGCCGCAGCCGTATTTGAAGGACGCTCTCTATAGGAATCCCTAAATCGATCAAGCCCAACAAATACTGAATCGGGTATTGTAATACCCTCTTGAAACAGATAGGGATAGCCTCCCATTTTGGCAACTAGTTGCGTGAATAGTGGGTTTATATAGCTCGCCTTTACACCGATTTCACTTGCTACCGCATCCTCAATATGTTCGGTGAGGAGTTGTTGTGTCGGTATATCCCGCCTGACAGTAAGTTCGCTTTTTAACATGTTATATGTCTTAGGATCGTTCTTGGAGATCGCCCACATGACCATCTCATTCGGATGAGCAGCCTTCCCTAGATCAAGAATATAATTCCCGAAATCGCGGTAATAAGCGGGTGTTCCGATTCTGAGCGATGTATCAAATTCGTGGGAGACCCAAGAGACGGTGATCTTGAAATCCTTCAACATCTTCTTGAGTTCGGAGACGAACTGATCAAGATCTGTGCCGTGGCGCCTATCTATAAAGAAGTGGATGCCTGCCCAATCTGGCGCCCGAGCGAGCCTCCTCTTCGAGAAATAGCCCGCGAAATCCCTGTCCGTCTTAATCTCCAAGTAGTCCGCATCCATGGTTATCTGAGGGCAGGTGAGATCGACATCCACCTCTTCAGGATACCCGATTATCCCCTTCGTTAAGAGCGCGTCAAGGTATTCGCAGGTCTGAAAATAGCGCGATCTGGGGTCCAACCGCGAGATCTTAGATGCTTTCAGGGAAGATCTGGGGGAATATTTTTTTAAGTTCTCGGTATTTGGGCATTCGACAAGTAGTGAAGGCACATGGTAGAGGGTGGTGTTACCATACTTGTAGATAATGCAGGGTTGGTCTGGGGGATCGACCTTCCGACCAAGGTTTTCTTGATATTGTTTCACAGAGACTGATTTCCCCGCCATTTGGTCCGAAATGCTCATGGTTAGGTCCACCCCCTTAATTTTGAGGGATTGATACTCCCAATAACCTGCATCCTTCCAAATGCGATAGCTCGATTCCACGCTCCGACCGTACAGGAACCCGAAATCCTTAGCCTCGGCCTCTCGCCAGCTGGATAACCCCTTCTTCGCGACGATCTCCTGAATGGTATCCCACACGGTCTGTTTCGAGTAATATCGCGTCTTGCAATCAGCCCGGATGAAGACCTTTTTTGCCGTAGGGAAGACAAGCGCATAGATTACTAACCCGCTCTTAATCTTGAATTTATTGTCCAAGTCCTGGAACCCGCTGGGCTTCCAAAAGAACCGCTCGCTCTGAATATATTCCTCCGCTTCGAGAATATGGTCGATATATTTATTCGAATAATTCCGTAAATACTCCCCATTGTTCGCAAACAGATCAATTTCTATCGACTCTTCAGCTTCCGTCTGAACACCTTGAATTAAGAGCCCGTCATGCTGGAGGTCGGTAGTCACCCCGCTTGGATCAATCGGTCTGCTGGAAATAAGGGATTGCCCATAAGAGGCTACCGGATTCTCCATCTCACTGATTTTCTGTGCAATCAACGCCGCATGCTTATATTTCAGGTACTGTGTTCCCTCGGATAACTTAAGATCATTATGGACTGGGATCACATTGGTCTGATACAACTTTTCTGGTAACTTTTTTATCGGAAACAAGTTTAGGTAATACATAATTTCATCACAAGATTCTGGTAGCCCCTCCTCCTATTTAAATGATTTTCACAGAAATTTACGAGTCTCGTAGAAATCTACGAACCTCCACAAAAAATTACGAAAAAAAAAAAATCATTAAATCCAAGATGAGGATGCCAACTTCTGTAAAATCTCTTGACTTACAAAATCGGAATAAAAAGGAACATATTCCTTAAGCATTTCTATTTCTTCTCGGAAGAGGGAGATATCAGAAGGAGGAGGCACAAATATTATTTCATGATATAACACGTGGGCAATACAAACGCTTTACTGATTTCAGCCTGCCACTTTTTGAAAAGGAGACCCGAATGCCGAACATCAGTTTTAAAAGGTTCCGCAACTGCGGGGGTGTCAGCCCACAATCCCGCTGTCTATAAAGAAGTGGATGCTTGGCGATCTTCTGCGATAAGTGTGGGAAAAAGCAGGATGCTGATGAACCCGAGATTCTATAGAATTCCGAAAAATCTGTAATTCCATTTTAAATGCGCAATTTTAAATAGAGATATCTATAAGGACAGTCCCAGTTTAGAAATTTTAGATAGAGATATATATTCGGATGAATGAATACAACGGGATCCACCTCCGGTTTCTCGACAAGAGTCCTTATGCGATGTCAGAGGTTGGTTAAACGGGTGGAAAAATAAGAAAGTAGATAGATGAATTCTATATCTAAATATAGTTATAAAAAAGTAGAGCTCTATATCCAAATATAGGTATAAAGTGAGTTACCTCCGGCAAAATGAGGAAAGGCTTAAATAACCTATCCCTCATGGATTATGATAGATTGAGCGAAAAATAAAGGGCGTATAATGGAAGAGTGACAGGCGCATTCACGGCTAATTTTTTGTTTTGTTATTCCCTCCTCCCCTCCCCCTTTTCACGACCGTGAATACACCCACTATACTTTCCTAAGTCTTTTCCTAAAACATGACTGTGGGCTAAAGTAGTGGGCACCGCCCCCAAAGGAAAGGGGAAGAGGAGTGAGGGGTGAACGGAATAACAAATCAAAAAATAAAAAGGATTTGGGAGCGGTATCTTTCACGTCACTCAAAGCCGTTCGCTGTTAAACTCTCGGCTTTTTCTCCTCAACTACGAGATCGAAAATGGTAAAAATTAGCAAATTATCGTAATTAACGTATATATTATGTAATAACATATTATCCCATAGGAAAGATGAGCCGATTAAAAGAATAAGGAATTACAATGCAATCTGAGATATATTGGCTTATAGGATTTTTGACCTTTATAACCTTTTTAATTATCATTTGTATCATAGAAGACTATCTTCCAAATAGGTCGAGTAATAAACAAGAAATGGAACTAGAGCGATTGAAGATGAATGAAGCGATTGTTAAATTAAAATCAATAAATGATTATTTAACAGGAAAACTTAATGAATTTATGAAAAGAGTTGCTTTAACCTCTGATTTCTGGGAATTTATTCATAAGGATATAGTTAGAGTTTCTAAACAAAGATATTTAGATGGACACTATGCCGATGCTGTGGAGTCGGCTTTTAAAGAAATTAATCAAAGAGTAAAACAAATGGTAAAAGGGCAAACCGGAAAGGAATATGATGGAAGTAGTTTAATGTTTAAGGCATTTCCAGTAGAAAATCCGATTATAATATTAGCAGATTTATCTACAAAAAGTGGTCAAGACACACAGAACGGCCTAATGCATTTGTTTGTAGGGGGTATATTGGCAGGAAGGAATCCTAAAGCGCATGAAAATATTATCATTGATGAATCAAATGCAATCAATTTCATATTTTTGGCAAATATTTTAATGACTGAATTGGATAACGCAAAATTTGCTAAATAATTGGCTAAATAATCAATTATTATATCAAGACAGTTAAAATAGAAAGATTTAATCAATAAACACTATAAAAATACTTTAAATTCTTGAGTAATCAAGAAGAAAAGAATTATTTTGTTAATTGAAGGAGTTTTAAGTGTGATTATTTACCTCATTTTAAAATTTTAAGGTAAATTACTAACTTTAGCTCGAAAATTCCTTTTTTTCAAAATAGACAAATACACCTTTGATAATGATTCATCCGGCAGTTTCAAGTAGAAAGCTAGTAAATCAGAGATCTTGTCGAAATTCTCTTTTTTCTCTAAATCCATATTAATCCCAAGTCTAACCTACTATTTCTCCTATATTAAACAATTTATCTCATTATTTTCAAAAAATCTTCTCCTAAATTATTAGGAACTCGTATCCTTGCTCCAATATTTCAGAATTTTTATTATCAATACATCATTTGGATTATCTACTTAATACATACATTTATTTTGAATTAAAAATACTTTTATTTTTAATAATTCTTTACTGTTAGTAATCGTTGAACTTTAGTAAAAAACGGAGGGTTCAGAATTGAAATATAAACCACAACTAGCGGAAATAGAACATCATTATCCTCGAAAGGAGTTCTTTTTTGAAAATATTCCTTTGAAAACACTAAATTTTACAAAATGGTTAATAAAAATCAATCAAATTAGGATATTTAGTATGTCCCTCCTTTAAAGAATAGTGAATAAGGATATGAGATGGGAAATCTAAAGGTGGATTAAAAGTATGACATTATCAGCTCCTATATATCCAGAATCGGGTCAATTGGTGTTTGTTCGTCAGCGTCCTGCTTTTGTACGGAATGTAATTGATAAACCAGATCCCATTACTCAAATTAAGCAACATTTCATTGATATTGAATATATTGATGGGTGGAATTATCCTAGGGAAGATAGCATCATCTGGGAGCGCGAAGTGACCCCTCGAATTATTTCAAAAGCAGAATTTCCATTCATTCAGCCTGATAAACAGCCAGATGATATGCAACGCTACGAGGCATTCGTTAATGCAATTCGCTGGTCTACATTAAATCGGATTTATTTTTCAACCACTTCCCAAGATTCAAATATTAATTATCGATTAACGAGCCCTTTTTACAGTGCGGTTCAAATTGAAGATTATCAATTATATCCGGTATTAAAGGCACTGCAGATGCCGCGGGTGCGTTTTCTTTTAGCTGATGATGTAGGGCTTGGAAAAACTATAGAAGCTGGATTAATTGTCACTGAGTTAATCAACCAACGACGCATTCGGCGCATTCTCATTATTTGTCCTGCCTCAATTCAAATTCAATGGCAAGAAGAAATGGCAGAAAAATTCAATATCAGCTTCAAAATCATTGACCGCGATGCCTCCTTT
>Ga0315277_10000333_pt1 | contig 76335 bp, 94 predicted proteins | sample YL17G05_15_MG_FD_203695 | JGI IMG/M metagenome (GOLD analysis project Ga0315277, IMG submission 203695) | Sediment microbial communities from Yellowstone Lake, YNP, Wyoming, USA - YL17G05_15 | ecosystem: Environmental > Aquatic > Freshwater > Lake > Sediment | place: USA: Wyoming | collected...
ATTATGGCGTTCGTTTTGGATGTCTCAAACTGGGACAAGGGCGCCTGGCGAAAGACCCTATGTTTGATATACATTTGCAGAATTTTGAAAGACTAAAAGTGCCGTGGGATTTATATTGGTTTTGTGACTATCGTTATTCCGGAGCCGATAATGTTAAGAATCTAATCGCAAAAGCGGCCGGCAATTATGGCCGTAAACATCCCGTTTGTGACTTGGAGTTCTATGATGGTTTTGGCCCGAGACCTGACGGATTGCATATGCGCCGGTTTGCATTGGATTTCTTCCAGGAATTAAAGGCCCAAACAGCCCTGCTTTGCATGTTCTATACCAATCGGGATATGATCAACCAGATTTTGGTAGGAACGAACCATAATGGTAATGCACTGCCAATTAGCCCTGAGGATAGAGCAAAGTTCCTACGGCATGATCTGTGGCTAGCAACTCACAGCATGTTTGGCAACCCTAACCCATGGCCTAAATACAAACTGAACCAATATGAATTGGATTTAACTGTTGGATGGTCTAACAGTACTGTTGATTTAAATGATTTCAATGGAACTGAAGAAGAATTCGCTGTGTGGTCAAGTACAATCCCAGTTCCTCCAATTCCCAAACCATTGACTCTAGAAGAGCGAGTATCAGCTTTGGAAAAACGCTGCTTATAAAGTAGGTTGAATTTTTGAATTAATAAAAGTAGGAGGTAATATGGTATGACAAAACTTATTGGCACACTTGGAAATAAGAATATAGAGACTATCTTGCTAAAGGCAGGAAATATGCCTGGTCTGGCCAAACATCTAGCGAAAAAACTAGGAGGTGATCCACACTTCTTTACAAAATGTATGGAAGATGAGACCATTGCTGGTTATGATGAGGATCAGAAGTCTGGTATATGCGCAAAGGCTCATAAGATAGTAACAGGCATATGGCCAGGAGAGCATGGTGGCGAGAATCCCAATGGTCCTGAAAAGAAGCAGATAAGATGGAAGCTTGTACCAAAGAAGAAATAACACAAGTTTAGTTATTGAGGAGTTATTGTGCTACAACTCTCTGAGGTTAAAATTGTCCGAAAGGAAAAAGGCACTGTTGGGGGTAATACTTTCCACGTAATTTTGCCTGGAAAGATTAAGAGCCAGCCTATCTGTCTGCGTCAGATCCATAAAGTGCCAGGATATTATTGTACACGAACTGCGGGTATGGGAACTGACCATGTAGGTTCAGGAGCCTGTAGAAAGCATGGAGGGTGCAATAATATCACAGCTGCCACAAAAATAACCACTGGCAGGAATGCTGTATCTACCAGAAACCGATTAGCTGCCGATGTAGATATTTATCTGAATATGGATAGAGATAAACTCCTGGATTTGACCAGTGAGTTTGCATTGCTTAGAGCGGTGCTGGATGAGTATATGGCACAGTTTCCCACTCCACAGGAAGACCATTATTATCCTGCAATAGATAGGTTACAGTCTGTGATAGGTACACTGGGTACTCTGGTAGACAAAATGAGTAAAATCTCTAATCGCAGTGTTTTGACTACAGCGCAAGTCCTTTACCTAAGAGCTACAATAGTAGATATCTTTATGCGATACATAGATGACCCATCTATGAGAGAACGTGCAGTAAAGGAGCTCGCTATCAGAATAGGGGGAGATATTTCTGTAGAATTAATGCCATCAGAGATATCCAGATCAGGAGCGATAATAGATGCCTAGAGTTGTGACTATTAAGCAGACTGATGTTAAAGTCCTAATGCCTTTAGTAGTCACTATGCTCAAGGGAGGTCCAGGTTCAGGATTTCATGGTCATGCTGGTAGACCTGGTGAGGTAGGTGGGAGTCTTTCTGAGGGAGGAATGGCTCCCAATGATATCTATGAGTTTCAGAAAAAGATTAATATAGCAACCTATGATAAGACATTACATATTCATAATGGGGATACTCTCTCTGATGTTATGATGAGTGCACCTTATGACACCCGGGAGGAGTTTGCCAAGAAGTTTGTTGATGAGCATCCTGTTCCTAGGGCCAATAAGAATGCTAAACAGTGGGATGCAGAGTATTTCCTATATGGTATTCGAGAGACACTCAGAGAATATGGTGGAAATCCGAGTGCTATTGATGGAAAAGATTTGGAGCGTCATACTGGTCTCAATGGGCGAGATCTGGACTTCTCATACAGCAGAAATATGAGAGAATGGATTAGTGCGGAGCATACTCATGGTTTATATCAGTTTAGAGTTAATAGTTCTAGAGGTTATAGATTTGATAGAGATAATGGAATAATCTCTGTTGCCGAGACATTGAACAAGGCAATGCGAGAGTTTGGCTTCCGAAAGCCAGAGAAATTATATGATTATCTCATGACTTTGAATAAAGAGAGGAAACCAATAATTGTCACTAAAGATTCTCATTCCGATACTGCTATGATAGCATTTGACTGCACCAATGATAAACAATTATCAGATATTCAGTCTGAGATAAAAGGTGATTCTGTAAAAGATTTGCATATTACGTTGTTATATTTAGGAGAGATAATAGGTAAAGAGGTAAGGCAGGAGATAAAAGAGGATATTATAGATACGCTGCGGAGTTTTTCCTCTAAACATGCTCCAATAACTGGGAAGTTCAATGGTTATGCCATATTTAATGAGCCAAATGATAACAATAAATTGCCAATAGTATTGTTATATGATAGTCCTGGTTTGCCAGGATTTAGGGAGGCACTCAATCAGTTATTTCCATTTTCAGAGAAAGATCATGGCTTTATGCCTCATATGACCTTGGCATATATATCAGATACGCAATCGGTAGACTCAGAGAAGATCAATAAGACATTTGATAAGATATGTCTATATTGGAGTGGTGAGAAGATAGAGTTTCCATTATCAGGGACACTGGCATATAAAAGTAAGAAACCTATTGTTATTCTCAAGGGAGGAGTTGGTAGCGGAAATTTCCAACATCATGGCAGACCTGGTAAAGTTGGAGGCTCAGCACCAATAGGAACTGCTTGGCATAATTATAATGAGCCAGGTTATACTAAAGTTTATCATGGTGCTCCATTATCAGTACTTGATGATATATCAAAAGAGGGATTGAAACGTAGTGGTATAGAATGGATGGGCAGAAAATCATCTATTTATTTCGTAAAGAATGAAGAATATGCAATATACTGGATGAGATATAAAATTGGCAGTTTGATTGACTATATGCCAGTTAATAAGAAATATAAAACTTATTTTGCTATTGTGGAATTTGTAATTCCTGATGAATTAGATAAAGATGTTAAATTTGATAATTGGGCAGCAGAAGATTTTACTTGGACTCACTCTTTTAGAATAGAGAAAGATATTCCAGCGAGATATATCCAAAATATAAAATTATATAAAATTGTTACTGTTGGGTTAGGAACACAAAATCATTTTGTTGGGAATTATAGTAGAGAAGACATAATAAATATGCATGGAAATATTCTTGAAGAACTGAAATCTTCTGAAATTTGTTACACTGTAATAATGATTATTGGGGATAATGAGCCAATTGTTGTGAAAGCCAAAAATCCACCGACTGTAACAGCCTCCAGGAAGCTCCAGGTTGAGTTTGGAGAGGTTTTAGGTAGCAAGTTACCCATTGTGGTCAAGGGAGGTAAAGGGAGTGGATTTCATGGTCACTCAGGTAGACCTGGTGAGGTAGGAGGGAGCCAATCAGAAGGAAATGGCAAAGTTGTTTCGGATGGAACTGGAAATAAAACAGACCTTGGAACATTGGGAGTATCGGTTAATAGCAGTAGAGAAGAATTAGAGGTAGCAGGTTTTATAGCAGTTTACCGTGGAGGAGGAAAGAGAGGAATGACAGCTTTTCGCACCAATCCAGGATTGTTGGGCGATGAGGTTTATTTCTATACTGATCCAATAGCTGCACGCTCCTATGCTACAAGAGGTGGTGGAATAGCTACAGCATATGTGCACCCATTCTATTCCGAATTTTCTAATGTACCGGGACGTGAATATCAATTAGTAACCTCACATAGTTTAGGGGCAATAATAAGGAGAGGAGTAGTGTGGGAAGGCGATAACATTTCCGGAGATAAATGGCGACAGATGAGTGATGATGCTCTAAATCAAATATGGGAAGGTTATAAGCATACTAAAAGCATAGTTATAACCAAAGGGGGAAAAGGATCAGGATTTCATGGACATCCTGGTGGGCATATTGAGGGAGGTAAACTGAAAAGAGGAGGCTCTAGATCAAATGGCGCAGCTTTTATTGGTGCTAAACCGATGAGTTATTATACTGACATTGTAAAAAAGGCTCCATGGCATACGCATGAGGCAATATATGGGAATCCTCCATGGAAGTCCAGAGATATAAGATCTGTTGTAGGAGAAAATGATCCCGATCTTGGCTTATTAATGGGAATAGAAAATGAAATACGAAATGTACCTAGAAATTATAAAATGTCATTTGAGGAATATCAAAAAGAAGTAGAAGATGAATTACGCAAACAGCTAGCAGATTGTGATGTCTATATGCGAATGACCCCAGAAAATCTTGAAGAGGCATTAAGAGAAGGAACTCTTGAAAATACCTTTACCTCTAAGAAAACTGGAGCAGAATATAGAGCAAATAAAATGTCATATAAGAAATATCTAGAAGAGAGAATAAATGGTGAGTCTACCACACTAGGAGTGCCAAAAGATACATCTGGAGAGGATCGTCCTATTTATGGATATTGGTCTAAGACTGGTGGTATTAATAAACATATGGATACATGGCTGGACCAATATGGTAGTATAGCTATACAATTTAATAAATCTAAAATCGCTGATTCAGTAACATTCACCAATACTGATTCTTTAGATATGTTAGGTCGTGTGAGATCTTCAGATTGGAGAAATCCCAGTATAACATCAACGTGGGGATTGACTAATGGAACATATATGACTGACAAAATAAAAGAAGGTCCAGAAGGTGATACATTCTGGGAAGCACAGATATATAACCATAGTGTTTCAAATATTCGGATGGTAACAAGTCGTAAGCCATTTTCTGCTTCTCTAATAAAGTTATTAGATGAGAAAGGGATACCATGGGAAATCGTGCAATAGCAAAGAATGAGAATTTCATTCTTTATGCAATAAATGATGAAAATGGATATGTAAAAGATATATCTAATGGGAAGATATATGAAACTCATACAATTACATCCATTTTATCTAAAGGAATTTGGGAGTTATTGACAGACAAAAAACAGGCAAAACCAAAGTCTCTCAAAACCAGAGTAAACCTCTCTGATACCTCTAAATAGACATAATATCTGTTAAGGACAATAAGATGGCAGGAGAATTATATACCATTCAGGATCTCGTCAGATCTATCTCGGTACATATCAACACGGATAGTAAGTTCAGACATTTCCAGAGAATGTATAGAAATGATCGGATAGCATTCATATATGATATCATGCCAGATCTAGGAAAGACTATCACGGATTATCAGATAGAGATATTAGGATATTTCGACAGTGGAGCCAGCAGAGTAGCAGTAAGAAGTCCTCATGGGGCAGGCAAGACTACGTTAGCATCAGTTATGGTACATCACTCTGTTCTCACAGCAGAGGAGGACTGTAAAGTCCCAACTACAGCATCTGCCTGGAGACAACTAGAGAAATATCTTTGGCCAGAGGTTAGAAAGAGTGCACGATTGTTAGACTGGAATAAGATAGGCAGAGAGCCATATGATAATAGATCCGAGTTCTTAAAACTATCAATAAGACTTAGGGAAGGCACAATAGAGGCATTTGCATTATCCTCTGATGATCACCAGACCATTGAGGGGGCACATGCAACGAGGTTAGTCTATATATTCGATGAGGCTAAAGCAATACCAAGAGATACCTGGGATGCTGCTGAGGGAGCATTCGCTAATGCAAACATCTTGTTGCCAGCAGATGTTTCCCAGAGCATCCTTAATATAGATAATTACCCTGAGGATCTAATAGTACCAGAGATAATCGAGCCAAAACTAATAGAAACTAATTTGAGAATTCCAGGAATAGCAGCATATGAGGTAGGGAAAGAGAGAAAGAGTAATAAGATAAGTAGGATAGTAGATAATAAGAATGCTCCTAGTGTAAGAGAATTGGGTATGTTACAGGGAAATAGACTTAGTGTAGATAATGTTATTATTAATGTATTAGATAAAGGAATAGAGAATTCACAATTAGGAGATAATGGTTCAACCAATTCGTCCAATAGAGGATTAGTGTCACCACCATCTGTGCCTGCCTCGCAACCCATAGATCGACAGAACCAACAGAATTCCGCAGTGATGAGCGATTTTCCAGGAAAGTTTCTAACTCCTACTAAGCAAATTAGATGGTCTGATCATCGCTACACTAAAGCAGAGAAAGTCAAGACCAATCTAGCATATATGCAACAAGTAGTTACTTACGAAGCTATTGCGTTAGCTATTAGTACTCCAGGAAATCCCAGTGGACAGTTCTATGATATTATGTCTAAACATAAAGGATATGAGCATTGGAAGACTAAGCACATAACATTAGATGAGGCAATCAATGCACATAGGATTAGTCCATCATGGGCAGAGCAGATGAGGAGACAGTGGGGAGAGTACTCATCTCAGTATCAGAATAGAGTATTAGGTAACTTCGCAGAAGAGAGTGAAGAGACTGTTATTCCTCTCACATGGATAGAGTTAGCTGTGGATAGATGGTATGTCTGGCACAAGTCTGGTCACAGAGAAGTGTCTGGAACTCGCACGCTTGGAGTAGATGTTGCTCGGCTTGGGACGGACAAAACGGTCATCGCCGCGAGGTCTGCGTCGGTCGTGGAAAATATCTACTCATTTGCAAAACTCCGAACCACCGAGACCTCTGGCAGAGTAAAAGCTCTGTGCTCCAATAGGAAAATCAAGATAGAGATGGATGGTGGTCTAGGTGCAGCTGTATATGATATGCTACGAGAGTTCGATGACATAAAGTCCAATCTCTGTCCTATCACTGTATCTGCCAAGACTGCTCACAGAGATAAGTCCGGACAATTAGGTTTTATCAATGTTAGGTCTGCTATGTGGTGGAATATGCGTGAGCTACTGGATCCAGAGAATGGTATTGACGTATGTCTGCCCGATGTAGACGAGCTAATAGGAGATCTAAGTGCTCCAAAGTGGGAGATGCTGAAAGACGCAGTTATAAAACTAGAATCGAAAAAAGAGATCATTGCAAGACTTGGAAGATCTACGGACTATGGAGATGCTGTCTGCTTAGCATTCTGGGATACATCTCGTGGAGGAGGAGTAGTGTTCTGAATAAGAATTGGGAGATCATGATACGAATAGTTACCATAGTCATTATTGTATTAGTGTTACTATTCATATTTGTGACCAGATATTGTATTCCTCTATGACAAGTTTAGTATTGCAGGAGAATGAAATATAATGAATACTACACTAATTATCTTTTACATACTATTAGTCATTTTGTGGTTGACCTTGATACTCATGGCAATACTCAACCAACATCTGTCAAGATGGTTTTGTGACCATTTAGGTTGGCATCTTCCACCAATAAGTCAAGGATTTGATGGAGCCAGTCTCTATGGTACATGTCCCAGATGTAAGGAGAGAATTCTGCAAGATGGTCAAGGGAACTGGTTCTAGTATTCACAAAGAGTATGGAGAGATAATAATACGAGGATTCCTTGCTGGCATCACAATTGGTTCGATAATCACTATTATATGCCAGGCAACATTCTTGTTATTTTTGATATTATCATCTATATAAAAGGCAAGTTTAGTATAATAAGAGAGTTATCGTGAACAATAGTACATATGGCAGCAATGTATGTCACAGACTTTGTCCCAGATGTCTTAATCGTATTGATGAGCATCCAGCTTTGAGTCGTAGAGATAATGAGAGCGAGATATGTTCTCATTGTGGACGAGAGGAGGCTGTGGTAGATATGTTTAACTCTATACATGAAGAGATTCCACCAGACCAAAAGATAAAAGAAGAGCGGATGTATAAGTATCTAACACAAGTGTAACTATGAATATTACAGCATTCAATGGAGAGTACAGGTTCTTATCTAACTTTTATCCTTGCAAGATAAGAGTAAGAGGATTAATATATCCTTCTGCCGAGCACGCATATCAGGCATGCAAGACTTTGGATATGACTGAGCGTGAGAAGATACGTAAAGCAAGATCGGCTGGATCGGCTAAGAGACTTGGCAAGACTTTGACTATACGTCTAGACTGGGAAGATATCAAGATAGAGGTTATGAGAGCTATCTTAAAACAGAAATTCAATAGTCATCCTACGTTGAGAAAGTTATTATTAGATACTGATAATAGTAATATAATAGAAGTCAATGTCTGGAATGACACTTTCTGGGGAGAATGTAATGGTATAGGAGAAAATCATCTGGGAAAGCTATTGATGGAAGTGAGAGAATACGTGAGAACACAAGTTTAGTATTGTAAAGGCAAATTATCATGAAAATTATTCTGTTGATTCTATCGATTTGTTTCCTTACATATCTATGGATTATATCTACCGAGATTTATCAATATATTACTTGGATCTATACTGGTATGATAGGGAGTGCAATGTTTTATATTCACTCTAAATGGGTGAATGATTTTATAGATAGTTTACAGAGAGATTCACCATCTTGGTATTATGTGGAGAATGATATATGGTATTTCTAGATAAATATGAAACTATGATACAAGAACTGCGTAAGATAAATACTGAGTTGTTTGGAGAATCTTCCAAACCATCCTTTGCAGATAAAACCTTTACAATCATCTCATTAATTGCTTATACGATAGTCTGGTGGATACTGATGATACCTATTGCAATTGTGGGAGGTATCTTTAAAGCTATTAGAGATTTAATAGATAAAATGATTGAGGTGTAATACGAGTATTAGACATTTGATGTCATTGTATGAGTACCTTGCATATATGTTTGTCATACAAGTGGCAGACTTGTCTAATGATATAACTTATAATAAGGTCATTACTACTGATGACTTAACCGAGTTGTTGACGGACTTGAATACCAGTAAGCATATTTTACAGGGTACTGGTTATGCAGTTATATCTAATACACTTATACTCAATACGGACTCTAAAATATGAATGATATAACTCACCAAATGTATGCAACAATACAGACTCCTACTAAGGAGGCTATGGAAAAGTGTCTCCGGGAAGTATATCATTTTGTAGTTACAGATGAGAATCACGCAATAGAGACCACATTTGGCAATTGGGAAGGATGTTGGGAAGAGCACGATGGTCAGTTCTATGCTATGCTATTCAAAAGGGTGCAAGTTTAATATATTAGAAGGCTAAAATGAACCTAATGATATTTGTGTTAATTTTAATTATACTTATATTATTGATTACTATAGGTTTATTGAGATTTCGACAGCGAGAACTTATTAATGAAATCCAAGTTCTAAAACAATGTCGTAGTGAATTGGAAAAAGATAATTGGGAAGAAATAAGTATATTCTTGACTGATAATAGAGAGGTCGGGAAATGAAAGCCAAAGAGTATGCTCAGAGAATTACTCATAGTATACAGTTGCCTGGTACAGAATTCGATAAAGTAATATACTCTGTAATTCAGGATTTATTTGGAGAGATAGTTACTCTTGTTAAAATAAGACATTGTGGGTGTGACTCTGCCTATACTGCTGTATTCGATGAGATAGATAATAAATGGATAACTATCTGTCGAATAGTAAATGAGCAATGCAATAATACTATTATTAGACCTATTGGCTTCCGAGAACTTGCATTTCACATAGCAGATAAAGCAGGTATGTGGCAGATGAGAATGGCATGGAAACCCAAAAGGATATCTGTATGAGTACAACAATACCTATTATGTCTAATCCACTCCCTAAACATATCATACCACATCTAAGAATATATAAACGTAGACATAAGGATGGTGGTTCTTTATATCTTGTTCTGATACAAGGTAGTATTGCATATAGCACCATAAGAGTTTGTATAAATTATGCAAAGAGCATTAAGGATTGGGATGCTGTAATGATTGGAAATCTTATGATGAGATTAAGTCATGAACAGAAGAGACAGGTTCTATTGAAACTTGGAGAATAAAATGCCAACATTACCTTTAAGTTCAGAGGATATTGAGAAAGATAATATTGAGCATGTCAAACAGGCATATGCCGAACATCAGAGAGTACAGAACCTCCCTGCGGTGGAAGTAAAAATTATAGAAGATAATGTGAAATACACTATCACTATACAGATAGATGGAAATAAATTGATACTTAAACCTAATCAGGCTCTAGATTTATCTATAAAATTACGACAAGCATGGAATAATTTGCGTGAGCATAATAAAAAGCAATTTAAGAAATATCATGGTAGAGCAAAAGGAGATAATAATGAAAAGGATAGAGATAACAGTCAATGATAATACGAAACAGACTGATATAGATTATCTTGCAAATAAGATAACTGAACTGTTAGATGATCAGGGTATAACTGGAGTTATCTTAGTACATGTTGCAGAAGATAAAAAACTAAATGCACCCATCTATGGTAATGTCGCCAAATTTCCTCATGTTCCTCCTCCACCTTCCATTCTACCAGAAGGGAAATTCTAATGGAAAAGTATAATGTCACGATAATTCTCTACACGAGAGAAGGGGAAGTCATTGCCAAGTCTCAGGAGATGGATGAGGATAGACTAAAAGAACTGCGTGATAGTTTGGGTTATAAGTTGGTTAGTCCTAGTTATTATCTGGATCTGGATACTAACTCTGGCTTTATATTAGTTCCCCATGATATATTAATAAATTCAGTTATTGATGTTAAAGTAGAGAAAATTATATCATGACCTGGATAGAATCCCGTAAGACCGTCTGTGTGGACTTTGACGGTGTATTAAATGACTATCGAGGGTATGTTGAAGGGCATACATATCCACTAAATCAGACTGGAATTGAATTCCTTAGACAATTGAAAGAGATAGGTTTCAGAGTTGTTGTCTTATCTAGTGCCAGACTTGCGGATATAGAGAGAGCATTGCATGACGCATACTTAGATGATGTTGTAGATCAGATAACGAATGTCAAGGTGCCAGCAATAGCATATATTGATGATAGAGCCATAACTTTCAGAGGAGATTTCCAAGAAACATTAAGAGAGTTGATGAATTTCAAGGCGTGGTGGGAGGACGAAAATCATGTAGAAACTCACGGATTCTCAGATAAATCATCTAAAAAGGAGTAAAATATGCCATTTCTTAACAGTTATGACTTTCAGACTGCATTTATTACATTGCTAGGAGAGTTGGTAGAGAATGGTCAGGACGTGGAGGTAAGAGGCAAGAAGACTAAAGAATTGCTCTCTTGCCATATCTCCATTGCTAATCCTCTACAACTCTGTTACTTTGTACCATTCCGCAAGGATAATATCTTCGCACGCATAGCAGAGACATTGTGGGTTTTGCAAGGGAGGAATGATATAGAGTGGTTGAGTTATTATTTACCGAGGGCTAAAGATTATTCTGATGATGGCAATACCTGGAGGGCAGGATATGGTAAACGTCTGCGCAGGTGGCAATTAGATTCTGGTGATCCCATATTCGGTGGTAGTATATTAGATGAATACGACCAACTATCAGTGGCAATCAAAAAGTTGCAGATAAATCCATATACTCGTCAGGCAGTCATGTCCATATGGAGACCAGATGAGGATAATAAATCTTCTCTAGATATCCCATGTAACAATTGGCTGCATTTCATCCTGCGAGACTTTGGTATTACCAGGTTTGCATTCTTGTTGGTGGCACAGCGGTCAGCCGATATCTTTTGGGGTTGGAGCAACATCAATGCCTTTGAGTGGTCTATACTTTTGCAGATGATGGCTTTCTGGACAAACTCTGAGGTTGGAAAAATAGATTGGCTCGTGACCTCTATGCATATGTACGAGCACCATTATGAGACTGCTAATAAGATTCTGGAGACATATCCTAAAACATACAGTAGTTCTGATATAAACTTTGTGCCTCCAAAGTTCTCTACTGAGTTTGATTTACTAACCAGTAAACTGCAAAAATTGATGCAGGTCGAGACTATATTTAGGAATTCAGTTCCTGATGATGTGCCGACTCATGAGTGGACAGGAGATGATTTGCTAGATACCTTCCTGCATATGCTCTTGATTTACATCAAGTTGCAGCAGAATTCCAGTACCTGGCTATTATCACATTTGCTTGGAGAGATGGATGAGTCTGAATATAAATATGCAGCGATGTTACATGTAGCAAGACAGAGAAAAGACCTGTTTACATGTATTCCAGAGAGTAATAAATACATTGATTTGGTAAAGTCTGTTATTTTGTCTGAGAATTAAAGATATTTGTTATCCCATCTACATTGTACACTTACACAATCGACCGCTGTGTAATTGGTAACTCGATAAGTATATATTATAGTTAAGTACTTAAGTACCTTACCATTCAACCATTCAGTGGTTGAGTACTTCACCACTCGAGTGCTCGAGAACTCGAGTCCTTGAGTTGTTAAGTAATAATGTATTAATGTATAAAGAGAAACAGACATTCGCTCTGGGACATAAGACTTATGAGTTTATTCAATAGAATCAATAGAGGGATTAGGATAGGTTTAAGAGCATTCCAGAATGTTCCAGATATGGATTTAGTTGCTAAACAATTAGATATCGCTATTGCCTCGGGTGCTCTTCCAGTTATAGAGGAGAAAGAGAAACCTATCTCCCAACTCGATATTAGAAGTACTGATAGAGATATGACGTTGAGTATGGCTTATGGCTCTCTTAGGGCATTCTTTTCTCATCATCCTATAGGTATCACACCTTACGGTACACCAGGGAGAGATACATATCTTTCTGAGTTTTGGAGATCTGAGCCAATATTGGCTGGTGCGGTCTATTCCATGTCTGCTAAAATGTCATCTCTTAGTTGGATTATGAGTGGTCCTAGATTAAAGGCTCTGAAGGCTGCTAGGTTGCTTGCCAGAGCTGCTCATATGGGAGGTCAGGATTGGGGTGGTTTCCTGTCTCCTTCAGCACAGGATTGGTATGCAACTAATAACGGAATATTCTGGGAGACTGCTAGAGATAATATTGGTCTTGGAAATCTCAATAATCTGGCTGGTCCTCTGGCAGATATAGGACATATTGACTCTTTATGTTGTACCCTGACTGGTAATACTGATCTGCCAATGCTATATGTCTCAGAGATATCTGGACAGACTCTTAGGTTCAGAGAGGGTGAGTATATCCATTTTGCATCTCTTCCTAGTGCACGTGAGCAATATCTTGGCATAGGTTTCTGTGCTGTTGACAGAGCATATAGAGCTGCTAAATTGATAATGGGTCTTCATGATTACGATGCAGAAAAATTAGCCAATCTTCCTCCTGAGGGTATAGCAACAGTCACTGGTCTGACCATGGATGAGTTTATGGATGCTCTTAGACTTTGGAAATTGCAAAGAGAGAAGGATAATTCCCTCACGTTTCCTCAGATATTGTGGCTCATTGGTTCACAACCAAACACAGAAGTCAAGGTTGCGATTGAAGGATTTTCTCAAATTCCTGAGAGCTTTGACAGAGACAGTGTTATGAGCCATTATATTTCCACTCTTGCTTTGGACTTTGGTGTAGATGCTAGAGAGTTTTGGCCAATAAGCTCGGGTGCTTTGGGAACAGCATCTGAATCCGAGATTCAGCACCTTAAGGCTAAAGGCAAAGGTCCAGGAGAGTTTATATCTACTTCTGAGAGAATGATTAATGGGGAACTGCCAGAGGGTGTGGACTTTGCATATGATACTCAGGATATCGAGGAAGACCAGAATGCTGCCACAGTTGCAAAAGCCTGGGTAGATGTATATTATCCTCTGTATCAAGGCACTCCTGCCGGCAAGACTGGTCAAGGTGTCTCACAACCTGAGCAGAAAGAAACTCCTGCAAGAACTGCCGAGACGGATTTCCAAAAACCTCCTAAGAATGGTATGATAGGAGACCAACAACCTAAGAATCCTCAGGAGAAACCTGGTGGGTTCCCCACAGGAATGCCTGGTAACTTTGGTGCTCCTCAAGTAGAGCAACTTATTACCAAAGACCAAATGATTCGACTTTTAGTAGATAAACGAGTATTGCCAGAATACATGATTAATGATGAGCGAATTAGTGTGTATGATTATGAGGTTCATCTTACTAAGGAGAATAAGGAAGATGATGCTAAGTTTGTGTGGAGTAAGGGAGTTCTGAAAGAGGTGCGACTCTCTCCCATTGTTATATATTCCAAGCCGACCGACCAGTCAATACCCGAGGTAGAGCCAGCTTTGGAAATTCAGACTTCTGAGGATAAAGTCTTAGAGTATCTCAAACAGAAGGAAAATGAGATCTTTGAGTCTAAACGTGATATAACTGGCAAACCTATTCCTGAAGGGGAAGTAGTTAGGGGAGCCTCTGTGACCAAAGTTACTATCCGTGATGAGATTAATCGATGGCGTGCACATCCCGTACTTTCTCTATATGTTCCCACAACCGAGGAACTAGAAAAGCTATTGGGAGGTGCCAAATGACTTGTGGTGTATATCAAATACAAAATGTTATTAATTATCATAGATATATAGGTTCTTCTATAAATATAGAAGGTCGAATTAGTGGTCATTCCAGAGGGTTGGAAAGAAATTGTCACAGCAATATGCATTTACAGAGAGCTTTCAATAAATATGGAGAAGATAGTTTTGAATATGATATATTGATGATTTGTGATTTGAACATGTTGAGTTGGTATGAGCAAAGATGTTTAGATAAGTTTAAACCTGAATATAATATTGCTACAGACACTATTTCTCCAATGAGAGGAAAGAAATTTTCAGAAAAATATAGAAATAAAATATCTAAATCATTAATTGGCAATAAGAATATGCTAGGACATAGACATACTGAAGAGTCTAGGAAAAAGATGTCTGAAGTTCAGAAAGGTCATCCACCGAGTAATAATAAGGGGGGTTTTACAGGGCATAAGCATAATGATGAAACTAAGAAAAAATTATCATTAATGAAAATAGGACATATACATAGTGATGAAACTAAGAAGAAAATATCTGAAGCCAGGAAACACTATTGGATAAAAAGAAATAATGGAAAACTATTAGGAGGTAAGTAATATGCCATCAGCAGCGGAGATTTATCTAGAAAGAATATGGAAAAAATTAGGGGGTATCGGAGGTATGAGTTCATTATCCGTTGAAGATATATTGACTGAAACATTGGTCATAACTACAACAGGTGGTGCAGGTGTGGCAACTGGAAATAGAATAATGACTTTGACACCTGTTGGTTTCTTATTGGATGTGCGTTTGAATTATCATGCAAGTTGTCCTGCCACAGCAGATGTGACAATTTCAGATCCGATTTTTGGAAATATTATGGTTAAGAGTAATAATGCAACAAGTATATGGCTTGCTCCTCGTATTGCTACAGTAGACGTTGCAGCTGCTGTAACAGGTTTATATGATTTAATTCCGTTGAATGCACCATTGACAGTCAGTATTGTTCAGGCAAATGCATTGGCATCATGTTTAGTGGTAATAATTCGTTGGATATCTGTAAAGGAGAATTAATATTATGCATAACTGTCATAAGAAAGACGCAGCTGGTGCAGCCACGGGATTATATGACTTATTCCCTCTGAATGGCTCGATAACCATGACGGTCACATTGAGCAATGCTTTGACTGCCGCATTGGTCTGCACGCTCAGATATTTGCAGTTATAGCCATGTTACCGATATTGTTGCACAATAGAGGAATACCCTGGTATTTGCGGGGCGGTATACCAAAAGCGAATTGTTTGGCTGCATATCAACCCAAAAGTGCTGCAAGTTACGCAGTGAGTAAGGTCAATCTTGTCCTTCCAGGTACTTATGACTTAGTAGATGGGGTAGCATTTCCTACGTGGGATATAACCAATGGTTGGATTTTTCCTTCTCCAAGCATACAGGCAATTCTAACCTCAACTGTAACCCTATCCAATGCGACTACGGTTCTGTGTCGCTTTGTGGGTGGTAATCCTACAATAGTCAATGGACGCCTGTTCAATAATAGTGCTGATTCCTTCCTTGTCATATTGGATACCGGAGCAACACATCAATATAAAAATGGTACCGTGGGTTTAAATGTGGGGGCTGGATTAACGGGATCGCACATAATTGGGATTGCGGGTGCATCTGCAATATTGGATGGGGCGGTTGATGGCACGATTACAACCGCAGACATTGGAACAACTACAACTCTTGTAGTTGGCAATCGTTCATCTGATACTGCACGGCAAGTTTATGCCAATATTCAGGCGCTTGTAGTTTATAGTGTAACCTTAACACTTCCTCAGATTGTGGCAGTCACCAATGCCATGAATTTATTATGACACCGCGAAATAAAATTACATTAAAAGCATATTTTAATGGCATTTTTATAAATTCTATTAGGAGATTGACTATATTGTGGGATCAACGAGTGTAGAGATGCTATTGCATCTGATAAGAACAATCGGAAGTGCATTCTTGGAATTGAGAGGATTTCTTCTTAAATTAGAATCCTCGGATTATTTGCTATTGGAATCTAGCGACAAACTGATATTTAATGCCAGAGATTAAGGAGTTTGTATTATGGCAGACCAAAAATTAACCGCACTTGTAGATTTACCCACTCCATCTTCGGACGATATTCTCTATATCGTAGATGCTCCTAGTGGAACACCAATTAGCAAAAAAGTGACGGTTGGAAATCTGTCCTTTGTTATGAATGGTTTTTATAATGTTAAATTCTATGGCGCACATTCTATAACTGAACCGGGATATGCGACATTTGATAGTTCAACGGCAATCCAGGCGGCGTTAAATGCGGCATTTGCGGCAGGTGGCGGGCAAGTATATATTCCTAGAGGAAAATATCTCTTATCGTCTTCGTTAATGCTTAAGCGAGGGGTTTCTATTCATGGGATTTATCCCGGGATAACGCCTACCGATCCAGGCATTGACCATTGGGATAATGGCTGGCTGGTAAGTACAGGTTCAATTCTTACATATCCTGGTGGAATAGTATTTACCCATGATTTAACCGCGGGTTTTGGATTTGTTACAGCCGTGGATGGAATTGTTGTAGAGAAACTTGGATTTGATAATGTTGCTTCGATCATGACAGCGGGGGATGCAAATAAAACGGGAATTTGTGGCTCTGTAATTCGTGATATATATGCTTCAAATGTGACTGGTGTGGCTTTTGATTTGACCAATTCCATGCATCTTCATATGAGTAATATTAAGGCGGCTTTGGTCTATCAGTTGCTCCGAATCACTAATGCTCATGATAGTACTATTGGAGATAATCAACCTGGCAACAGTTATTTTGAAGATTTTTATGGATTTATTACTGCCGCCGGTCATGCACAACCCTCCATTCATATCCGTTCCTTGAATACTGGCGGCAATGGCACTAATATGAATTATCTATATTTCAATCGAATGCAAGTTAATCGTTTCTTATCTACTAATTTAACTGGAAATCATTTGCGCATTGAGGGTGATACTGCAACTCAATCTATTACATCATGCAATTTCGATGGATTGGATTTTGAGGGTTATGCAGATAAACGCATATATATTAATAATGTCACCAAAACGAAATTGCAATTTGCGGGTAATGCATTAGCCAATGTAAATTCCGACCTTTACGTACGCAATTCTAATATAGAAGTGGACTGCCCCGATTCAGGAATGCTTTTAGATATGGATGGTACGGCAAGAGTAATATGGAATGGATCAATGAAAAACGTCATGGGAGGAGGCAAATTCCCTTATGGCTTATGGTATGACCAAACATTGAATGAACCAAGGCTGGGACTTGATAAATTTGGAATAGGAACAATTCATTCCGCGGGTAATGATGGTATTACAACAATGCCAATCATGTATATGGATTTTCCATCGGGGGGTGATGTGCGACAAAGGGTAATAAACTGGGGAGGAGATGTGGTACTCATAAACTGTTATTTGGGATGCAACACATTATCCTTAAATAACGACCAAGCTGTTACCTTACCAGACGCGGCATTGTGCAAGGGTCAATCCACGACATTTAAAAAGATCGGTACACCAGGAACCGTAACTATAACCGGACACAATGGTCAGCATATTGATGGTGCAGATACAAATATCTGGCTGGATACTCAATATAAATATATTACACTTCAATCGGATGGAGCGAATTGGCTCATAATATCAAAGGGATAAGAAACTAAACGATAGAATATTGTGGTTCAGATATTAGCGAGATTATAAGGTGGCGTAATGTTCCAGCGCATTTTGCAGTGGATTAGGGAGCAATTGATACATAACCGCAATAATGGTATAGGATTAAGATTGTGTTTTATCCGTTTTGGTAAAATTCCATCTTCAGGAAGATCTATGAATTATTTGATGAAAAAATCAGAGATGGGAATTTCGGTATATGAAGCCATAGAAAGAAATGGCAATTATATGATCCTTATGCCCTCTTTGACTGGTTCGGCTTGTGTGACATTATCTGGAGAATTAGACAATCCGATGTATGAGGTCTGTGGACAAATTGTTGGTATTGGAAGTGATGGGGAACCTTTACTTTCAAATTGTAGAATAATAAAAGAAATCATTCAAGTAAGAGATTCTCAGGGCTGGACATAATATGTTTGTTAAAATTCTCCAGTGGATACGTGAGGTAATAAATAAAATGATCGGACAAACTTCTGTTAAGGATGCATTGAAAATATATGTTGCTAGATAATATTATTGTTGCAAAGCAACTCCCAATAGATGAGGCTTCTAGGCAGAGACTTATAGATATTCGTACTTCTATCTTTAATAATGATGTGGAGAATCTGGCTGAGCGAGTGTTCACTGGGGAGGTATCGGTAGGGCAATTTGAGGAATCTATGAAAAAGTTAATCCGAGAATTGCACACTGCAAATGCTGCAATAGGCAAGGGTGGTTGGAATGAGATGACCTGGCAGGACTGGGGACGATTAGGTCCTATTATGAAAGAGCAATATAGATATTTACATGGTTTCTCTGAGTACATTGCAGATAATAAAGACACTATGTCTATAGAGTACCTAAAGGCACGTTCTAGGATGTATGGGAATGCTTCAAGTCAAGTTATATCTATGATGACTGCTGGATTTGAAGTTTCTAATAAATTGCCATGGTTACCAGGTGATCCTAGCACACGATGTCAAGGAAACTGTCTCTGTAGATGGGAGTTAAATATTATTGGAAAGTCTGGAGAGTTTAATATTGTTAAAGCGGTGTGGAGATTAAGTCCTGCCGAACATTGTGAGACGTGTTTAGGTAGGAATGGATATGAAGTCACATTTAAATTATATCAAACAATTGAAGTTCCTAAAATTATAGGACATAATCCATGATCATTTCGTATACCATACTTCATTATGGGAAAGAATGGTTGAAGTGGTCAATTCGCTCAGTCATAGACCAAGTCGATGAGGCACATATATTTTATACTCCTTATCCTTCGCACGGGCATGAAACAGATGCCATTAATCCAGAGACTAAAGAGCAATTATATGCCGAGGTATCCGATTATCTAAATAATGGTCTGTTTTGGCATGATTGTAATGATATGTTTCCTAATGAGATATGGCAGCGGAAATTTGCATTTGACTCATGTGTTCAGAGAGGTGCCGATACAATATTGGTTGTGGATGCAGATGAGATCTGGGATCCAGAGGTGCTTCGATTAGCACTCTTTGATTGTCAAAGAATTGAGGCGAACTATTTCAGGATCAACATGGCTCACTTTTGGAGATCTCTCAAATGGGTATGCTATGATGGTGCTATGCCTGGTCGCATAATAAGACCTAATATGCCACAATCAGAGAATTATTTGCCAGGTAGAGTGTTTCACACTGGATACGCTCAAACGCCAGAAATTATTAAATACAAAATGCAGATACATGGGCATAGTAATGAGATAATTCCTGGATGGTATGAGAATAAATTCTTGCCTTGGCAACCTGGTATGGGGGATGTTCATCCTGTTGACCATGATTATTGGAATCCAATACCATATATTGACAATGGAACTTTAGAGAGACTTGTGGGAGATCATAAATTTTGGAATATAGAGATGATAATATGATAACTATCAAGAAACTCATAGAGATTTCCAAAAGGATTATGGATGAGCCAATAGGTTTGGGAGATCCACAATTGGCTGCTCGTTGGGAAACCTTTCATCCTTATTATAGATTTTTACATGCTGTGATGAAAGAGTTTAGGATGAAAGTTGCAGTCGAATGTGGGGTACAGAGAGGTGTTGCTACCGAACATATGATACTCTCATCCGAGGATAGTTTCATCATTGGTATAGATAGAGATTTCCATCCTGAGTATTTGGGAGTATATGAGCGTCATCCAAAAAATGTTGTTTTTCTGTGTGCAGATACCACTGCATCTGGCAATAGAGTTAGGGAATTGTTGGAGGGTAGAACTATCGACTTACTTTTCATAGATTCCGACCATGATGGCATAACTCCTACCAAGGAGTTCGAGCAATTCTCACCGATGTTCTCGGATGTTGCAGTGGTGTGCTGTGATGATACAGGATATGGAGAGGGGATGCAGATATTTTGGAAATGGCTGCCTGGTGAGAAAGTTGAATTGAATGATCTACATTGTTGGCAACTTGGTGGCGCACCGACAGGGTTTGGGGTATCAGTGGTTCGTCGTTGATATATAGGAGATAAATGAATATAACTTATTGCACCTATTATGACCATATTATAAGAGGTGGTTATTATCCAGAACTTGTTGTTGAGAATTGGAATAATTGTACCAAACGTCTCATCACTTGTGCCAATGGACAATATGATGTGCTTAGAGATATGAAACTTGATGCCGAGATAATTGGCATAGGAATTGATATCAATATTCCCTCGGATATTCCCAGAGCATTCAATAGGACTTTGGATATAGGTTTTGATTTGGGAGCAGATGTGGTTGTGTTTATACATGGGGATATGTACTTAACAGATAGAGGGGATGAGCATTTATTTCGCATGATAAATAATAATCCTAATCCACTAGGTAGTATGTATGGTATGGGTGTGCAATTATATGCTTGGCAATATAATCATCCATTTCAGCTTACGATCTCATCAAGAGATCCCGAGAGACGAGCCATTGTAGATCCTAAAGGGGATGGTGAGAACATGATTAGAGGTGGTGGCTCCTGGACTGAAGATATAACTATGCTCTTGGATATAGGATACTATAACTCATTTCAATATTATACCAGACTTAAGAGTCACGTGAATGTGTGGGGACATGAGGGTTGGAAGGATGAAGTAATCAAATTATATGAGAGTGGAGAGAAGAGACAGGCAATTGCTAGAGCATATAAGGAGATAAGAGCATGGGCAAGGAAACCTTTGGAGCCAGCAAATATGGAGCCATATAGGAACCTGATGGATAGGTTTGACTTATGGGAAGATCATAAGTTCTGTTTAGATATATTAAAGGATTATTTAATATAAATGATAATTGGAGTATATATTGTTAGGAGTAGATATGCCATATTCTTCGATAAGTGAAGCACGTATAAAAAAGCTCAATGGTACATCGTTGACGCTTACACAGATCAATAGTATTGCTTCTATGGCTGATGCCATAGGTGGGGAATATGGGTGGCCTACAGCGATCAGCAAATTCAAAAAGTCTCATCATGTAGAGGGTGGTGCATGGGTAAAGAATGCAGAAGAAAAGGAATTCTCTGAATTCATTATTTCCAAAGAAGACGATAAGTGGAAGATTGTTGCTATCTCTACTGCTGCGTTCAAAGATCAGGATGATGAGACATTTACAACTCAGTGTATAGATTATGACGCTGCTGCTGCAAAACAATATGATGATTATCCGGAATTCCGCATGTTCCATAAAAAGTGGCTTGCGTTTGGAAAAGTCACCAAGATGCGAAGAGTTGGTCCTTTTGCCGTCGATGAGGGTTATGCTTATGATGATGAGTTCTCAAAAGAGGTTTGTGAGAATGTTCTCTCAACCAATGATGGCAAATGGCGTGTAAGCAGAGGTTTCTATGTTAAGGAGGTTTCAGGTGGATGTCCCACCTGTAGCACACAATTGCTTCTACAACAGAAGCATATGATTGCTGGTTTCAGGTGTCCAACCTGTAAATCTGTTCACTTAAGCAAGGGAGTGCTGAAAGATAGGCACTTTCTTAAAGCCAGAACTTTCGACGTGACGGTCACAGACATCCCCTGTGTACCTTATACGGGAGTCGGCGCATATAAAGAGAACATTGTGATGGAGGATTTTGTCATGAATAAGAAAGAATTACGCAAGAAACTACTTGAAGCTGGTCTCGATGAGGCAGTCGTTGATGAAAGACTCAAGGACGTAACCGATGTCCAGCTGAAAGAAATGTCCGACTTGCCAGATGCAGAGGTTCTGAAGGAGTTCACCGAGGAAGAAGAGGAAGAGGAAGAGAAAAAGGAGAAGTCAGAACCTGAAGAATCCGATGAACAGACCTTTGTCTTGGACGATGCCGTTCTGGAGTCCTTTGCCAAAATCGTCAAGAAAGAAGTTGCCGAGCAGTTGACAGAGCAATTAGCCAATATGGAAGTACAGGTTGCTGACCTGAATGGGTTCGATATTGACCTGAAAGAACTTCCTCAGTTGGCAGAACTCTTAACTGAGGTCAAGGGTTTGTCCAGTAAAATCGACAAGTTGTTAACGATCGATAAGGAACGTGTCGAGAAGATGCTTGGTGAGATGCCTCGCAATGGCAAGTTACGAATTCGTCGCTTCAAGTCTCAGAAAGAGGATGAGGAAGATGCCGATGAAGAGGATGCTACCGATGAGGACGGCAATCCTATCCCTGAGAAGATTTCCAAACAACGTCTTGAAGAAGGCATTGTCATGGGTCCAGAGGGCGATGTTGCCCGCTCACTGACTGAGTTTGTATTTGGCAGCGGAGGTAAATAAGCATGAAGACACGCTTTGATAGTCATAAAGTAAAAAAGACAGATATGGAAATGCTCGGTGACTCGATTGGTCAGTCAGTCGGACGTGCCATATTTGGATATCAAAATGCTTCTCGACCAAGTGCATTTGCCCCGATGTATAAAGAGACATTTGGCATTCATGCTCCGGCGACAAGCATTTACGGTCGTAATTCCATCTTTGACTGCTGCTCACCAGGTGATGTGTTCGGTTTGCAGGTTTCTACCAATGGTCTGATGCAGTGGCTGGGATGGAGACCTAATCGGTTCTATCGTCGCCGAGTGGACTTTATCCCGTGGTATGGTCCAGAAGGCACTCACGAGGGAAGCCCTGGAACTGGTGCAAATAGCCCTTGCGATACTCCTGATGGTTGGGAATATGCGGTCTGTGGTTATGATCTGTGCCACAAGTCCTGGTATTCCATCGCAAGTGAGGGTCTAGATCCTCATACAATCGTGCAAGATCGTTGTGAGACTTCTCCAAGATTCCGCTTGAATGGCATTATGATTGCGGATGACGTCGAGTGGCAGATGAACGGCATCATGAACGTTCTGGCACAACAGATCCGACGTGCACAGGTTCATGGTTCCCACGACAATGCCAATGAGATGAATGGTCTGGAAAGTCTAGTCCGTGCCGGTTACGTCAATGATGATGGCACTACTTGTCCGTTTGTCGACTCGATCATGGTAGATTGGGATAATGATGATCTGGATGGTGTAGATAATGGATTTGGAAATTTCTTCGACTATCTGGATGAGGTCGTAACGGATATAGAATATCGTGCTCAAGATCTGGGCGGTATTGCCGAGACAGATATGATTCTATTAACTTCTCGCTTCATGGCGACCTGTCTGCTGGATGCATATGCTTGTTATACTACTTGTGGTCGCAATAACATTGTGGATGGTAGTTGGACAGGTGATGCTGGTGTTACAGAGGCTGCTATGCGTGCTCAACAGAGAGCTGCTCGTATGGCTCTTAATGGTGGTCCGTTGTATGATGGCACCCGAGCGGTTGGGTTCTTGAACCTGAAAAGTGGTCGTCGCATCCCGATTATTGTTGAGGATGTTTTGGACATAGGCAGTCATGCAGCCACTTATTGCACCGATATTTACCTGCTCACACGCCAGATTGGTTCATTGGGTGTGCTATATGGCGAGTATCTGGACATGCGGGACTATGAGTCCAGAGTTAAGAAACAGATGCCTACATTCAGTGTTCGCACCGATGCTGGTGGACGTTTCGCAATGAAGGGCAAAGAAGACAACTTCTGCCTGAGTTTGGAAATGGGAACCTCACCGGAAATCTACCTGGCTGCACCATGGGCACAGGCAAGATTCTCGGATGTCTGCTGTGGTCGCAAACGCAAGCCACTAGTAGGTGATCCATTCCAACCTGGGTTTATGCCTGGAGGATATCCACTCCATGTAGCAACTAAAGAACCTGGTTGTGATGAGTGCTATGAGGGTGAAGGTCCTGTAGCTTTAAGAATTCAGGATTAGTCATTTTCTCCCCTCCTGAGTACGCTGGAGAGGACCAATCCTCCTCTCCAGCATGTTTATAAGATTTAATTAATGGAAATCGTATTTGTCCGTACTCGTTATCATTACGATAGTTATATTGATTTTTGGAAGTTAGTTGAGTTATCTGGTTTCCCCACTTGTTACACCGATGAAGTGAATATTCATAAGAATGTGACTTATCTGGTCTCTCCCTATAATGGTGAATGGCGACCAATCATTGATGCCAAGAATACTTTCCGAAAAGCCAGACTATTCATGTTGAATCTGGAGCGACCAGGGGGCAGTGGATCGCTAGAGAAATACATCTCAGATAATAATGAGCACATACAACTCAGATACTTTGACAATATATTCGTTGTAGATAAGGAATTATCTAGGTTATCTGGGTTTCCCTATATGATGATAGGTGGACACGAAGGATTTGGTTCAATTGGAAATCGTTTCAATAAGGTCTATGATATCATAACATTATCTTGTTATAGTCCAGCAAGAGCCTGGATGTTCGACAATTCTCAATATAAGTTGCATAGCCATCTAGGTGGGATGAAGATGGCTCCTAATGCTCCAATTGGAGACCTAAGGGATATCCTGTTGAAATCAAGTAAGGCTATACTAAATGTGCATCAGGACAATTTTAATTTTATTGAGCCTCTGCGTTTTATTATTGCTATAATGTATGGTCTTCCTATCTTTACTGAGGAATGTGATATTAGTAATTATCCATCATGCCACAAGTTTAGTAAATTTAGTGAGTATTCACATATGATTAAGGATTTATTGGATAATGATTATAATCGATTATATGATGAAGCAATACAAGCCAGAGTCTTATTTACTACTGAATATACATTTCGTAATATGATCTTGAGAGCTATTAATGGAAAAAATTAGACCGCTGATTTCTGTTGTATCTGGTACATATAATCGTCTGCCATATTTACAACAGATGGTTAATTCTGTGCAAAGTTCGATATTTAATCTATTGTATGAAATAATAATCATCGATGGTGGTTCATCTGATGGTACTCAGTTATGGTGTGCTGAGCAATCTGATATTCGATTAATTTCGCATGGCAGATTGCTAGGTGCAGTAAAAGCCTTCAACGATGGTGCCTATGCAGCGATAGGGAAATACGTTGTCTTAGCGAATGATGACATAATATTTAATGATGAATCTTTGTTAGCTGCTTACTCGTTCATGGAGGACAATCCCACTATAGGTATCGGATGTTTTTACCAGGATAGAAGTCAGAAACATTGGCATGTAGACAGAATGTCAGCAGTTAATCCAGATGGTAGCATGGGGTGGGTATATTATGGTCAAGTATGCATTGTGCCTCGTGAGTTGGGGAATGAGGTAGGGTGGTGGCAAACTTATTTGCGTACGTATGGCGGTGACAACGAGATGAGCTGCAATATTTTGGAGTTGGGTTATAAAGTGGAGCCAATACCATGTGCTTGCATTAATGACCTGGAACCTATGGATGAATTAAGAACAATTAATCAACAAAATCTGAAAAAGCATCCGGATTCTACTATTTGGGGGATAAAGTGGACTAGGGATAAGAAGTTAGGTCCAAGGTTACCTGAAGTATGGAAATCCAGAGTATATACTAAGGAATTGCGTATATTATATGCTCCAATATATGAACAGGGTTATCAGGTTCAAAAGATACAAAAACGTGGTTTGAGAGTGGCTTTGGAGAGAGTGGCTTCAGTTGTGGAGATAGATTGGGTATCTGCCTCTTTGGATTATGTTCATGATGTGGCATTATCATTTAAACCTAATATATTCTTATTGCAGATACATAATCCTGATAATATAGATGCTATAGATGCAATTAGAAAAGAGTTTCCAGAATCCATATTGATAAATTGGAATGGTGATTATCATCCTGAGATGCTATTTAGTCAGAGATATATAGATTATTTGAAATCATTTGATCTTACAGGATTGGTTACAACATCAGTCAATGATATCTATGACAAACAAAGAATTAATCATTTTTATTGGCAGATAGGTTATGAGGATTCTGATGCTACTCCAGATTTTCATACACCTGAGCATGATGTATTATTTTTAGGAAACTCATATACATTAGAGCGGAATACTTTTGGCAGATTTCTTCGAGGATTACCATATAATGTTGGATTATATGGTAATTGGGCACAAGAATTGAAACCTAATGGTAATACTCTATATAATTTCGATGAGGGAGCAAAGTTATATAGAGCATGTAAGATAGCAGTTAGTGATAGTCAATGGCCACAAGCCACAGGGTTTGTATCTAATAGATTGTTTCAGGCTATGGCTGCTGGAGCTTTTATGTTGCAGCAACATTTTGATGGTATGGGGGAATTGTTAGGACTTGAAGATGGTGTTCATTTGGTAACTTGGAAATCTTTGTCGGAGTTATATGATAAGATAAAATATTATTTAGATAATTCAGGAAAGAGAACTCATATAGCTAAGACAGGACATAAATATATATTGGAACATCATTCATTTGATTCTAGGGTTAAGGAATTGTTATATGAACTTAAGCAACGTGGTCGTGATTATACCAGTGTATATAACCACCGATGAGCAACTTGAGTGGTTTGATGAGTGCCTAAAAAGCGTTGTTGGACAGGGTTGTAAAGTCTCTATTCACGATGATGGTTCGAAGGTTGACATTACCAAGATAATAAGTAAATATTATAAGAAGACTACTGCAATATTCTCTCGCTCAGAGACCAATGTTGGAGTATCCCATGCGAGAAATGAGGCAGTCAGGAATGCTCCGGATAATAGTCTGATATTTCCTCTAGATTGTGATGATACACTCAAAGAGGGAACAATTAGCAAGTTAGTTAATTCTTGGAATGGTGTACCGTTATATCCGGATGTGGCAAAATTTGGAGATGAGAATGTAGAACATTACGTTTTGATGGAGTTTGATTGTTCTCACCTTTGCAATTTTGTGGGTTATACATCTGTTAATGTTCTACATTCTAAAGAGCAATGGAAAGCTCTTGGAGGTTGGAATGAGGAGTTGGATTTCTATGAAGATGGAGAATATAATGCGAGATTGTTTGGGACTTATCGAGCAAAAAGATTTCCTGAACCTCTTGTAAATTATAGAATTCATCATGGACAGCGCACCAAACTGTACAGTGGTGTTTCTAAGAAGTATGCAGATAAGATTTTGAGTTATATTAGGAGGTTAGACATGGCAGGTTGTCCTGGTGGTTGTGGTGGTAAAAAAAGAAATGGTGGTTCTGGAATAACAAGGACCTCTAACAGTAAAGTTCAAATAACAGGTCAAAGAGGAGAGAATATTATGGTAGATAACGCAAATTTGCCTTTGGAGTTCGAGGGTAAGGTGCTTGCTAGATATGTTGGTGGTAAAGGAAAAGGCAAACATTATTATCAGGGTTTGGGTTCAAAGACATATTACCGAAATGTACAGTATGGGGTATTGATATATGCTGATCCTCGTGATGTTTCCGAGGAAGAGGGTAATCCTTCTAAGTTGATAAAGGTTAAACACACTGTTATACCGTCTAGATCTGTTCCGATCGCTGCTCCTGCTTCAATTAAGAAACCTGAACCAATAGAATTGGAAAGATCTATTGTCGAGGAGGAAATTACTAGGATTCCTAAGGTTGAGGTTGAGAAAGCACCTGTTACTGAGGAAGTAGAAGTCGATTTTGATGACATTTCCAAGATGTCTCTTAAGGACTTGAAGGGTGTAGAGATAACTTGTGAGGATGCCAAGGAATTGCTTGCCATTGAGGAAAAAGGCTCTAATAGACCCTCCGTTATCCGATATCTGAAGAGTTTATGTTCAGAATAGAAGATTTTATAGTACTATCATTAGTAGTATTTACCTTAACAGTGTTGTTTAAGGATACTGAGGGTCCATTTCACATCTTTGAGAAGGCAAGGAATTTTCTGGTAGGTTCTGAGGGACATGAGAGAAAATTCTTTGTAGAATTGTTAGCCTGTCCATGGTGTGTAGGAACTTGGATGTCATTACTAGTGACATTGCTATATTGGTTGGTGAGTAAATGTACATTTCCAATATTTTTAGCATATTGTATAGCAGCCATAGGTGTAACAGGACTCTTATATGCTATGTTGTATTCATTCGTGAGTGATGGAGGAGAAAAATGAGGAATTTAGTGTGGAATATTCGAGTTAGGTTGGGAGATTGGTGGCGAGTGATGTATCGGAAGATACGACCTGCCAAAAAGCATTATGTTTTGGAAATTCATGATTCAAGTCTAAAGATAGGAGATGACGATGGCTAAAAGTGCACATTCAGATGTTTTGGATGGGTGTGGTGGAGTTGTCAAGAGTAACTGTAACTTGATGATTGCCTGTTCACAAGAGCCGACTACCAGGACTGAGGCAGTTACGACTTATGCCTTGGCTGATGTGGCAATGGCTTCAGGTGACTTTACTCCAGCAGTAGATGGTACAGGAAGAAAGCTCACAGTTGGTGCTAAAAGTGCTGTTCCGATTGATGTAACTGGATCGGCAACACATATTGCTTTTGTTGATGCAACTAGATTATTGTATGTGACCTTATGTACTAGCCAATTGCTGACCTTGGGTGGGACGGTAGACCTTCCCTCACATAATATCTGTAAAATACCCCAACCGACATAATAGTATGTTGGTATGACGACTATACTGTATCTGCCGATATCAGGTGCACCGCCACTTGCGTCATTAGCGGTTAATTCGAACTGGGAATATTCAAACAACCTAGTTCGTCTGCCGTGCTTTACTACAAAACAGAATAGTGCTCTTACAACTTATACTTATCAGCCACCTACGGCATCGGGAACTTATCAATGGGTATGGCGACAATGGCAGAGTGATATTCTCAAGGCTGCTTATAACTGGACTACTTCTGATACAGTCTCTATGGTTATCGGTAAGTGCGGAGAGACCTCAAATAGTGGCGATGCACATTTAGCTTATATCATTAGGGTAGTAAGTGGAGATGGTTCAGTTATTCGAGGTGTCATTGGTCTATTTCACGCTACTAGCACAGAATTTCCACTCATAGGAACTGCACCTGCTACCCGTATCCATAATGCCAGGGTAGATGGAGCAACAACTTTTTCTAGTCAAATTGGGGATAGAATAATTATTGAAATTGGTCTGCATCTGGTAACTCCTGCTATTGAGAATATGCAGATGCGGTTTGGTGACCCAAATGCGGTTGCCGACTTTGCACTTACTGCCGGACTTACCACCGACCTTGACCCATGGGTTCGACTTTCTCAAACAGTCGAATTTGGCAATCCTCCCCTGGCGATTCAAGATGCTGCTAGTGCTCATACGGCTGATAGTCTGGCACTAATTCAACATAACATCTTGGCAATACAGGATGCCTCTAATGCTCATACATCTGAAAATATTGCTCTGGCGCAGCATAATATTCTCTCAATTGCAGATAGTATTCATGGACATACAGCCGAGAATATTACACTAACGGTGCATGAGGCAAATACTCAATTGGTTATTCAGGATGCTTCTCATGGACATATCTCTGAATCTATAACTTTAATTCAACATAACATTCTTGCAATTCAAGATGGTACTCACATTCATACTACTGAAAGTCCTGCATTAATACAACATAATGTTTTATCAATTATGAATGCTGCGCATGGGCACACTACAGATAATATCAGTTTGACTCAGCATAATATTCTCTCGATTGCATATGCATCACATGCTCACATTGCTGATAGCCTGAATCTGGTACAACATAATATTCTATCAATCTCTGATGCCTCTAATGGACATTATGCAGATAATCTTGAATTAATACAACATAATATATTGGCTGTACAGAATGCTAATCATGGGCATATATCAGAAAATGTTAGTTTAACACAACATAATATTCTATCAATTGCCGATGGTTCTCATGAGCATACTGCTGGAAATCTTATCTTAACTCAGCATAATGTCTTATCAATTGCTGATGCTTCCAGTGGGCACATGGCTGATAATATAACTCTTATTTACCATTCACCAGGTGCAGTGGTATTGATAATTGCAGATGCTACTCATGGACATATGGCAGATACTGTCATTTTGGTGCAACATATTCATCCTATAAATCCTGAGGTGTTTATTAGAGTGTTTGATCCTATAATCAAAGGAATCTTTAATTAATAATAATGTATATCATATATAGGAGTAATTTACCTCATGACAAAATGGCTTGAAACTGATACAAATATAGATATCGATATTTCAACAATGACTATAATTGGATCTTATATTGCTGATGAAGACAGTATGATTATAGCACAGATATTTGCTTCTCAGGTGGCTGGGGCAGGTAATTATATATTCCACGCAGGATTGCAAATTGGTGGTATTGGATTGAATTATGCTATGATTCCAAAGACAACTGCTGCTGCCGATGTTGGAGAAACTGCCATTGGAGCACAATCCTCCTTGATAGCCATGCGTAATGGAGATATATTGACCATTTACATTGAAGGTTTGCCAGGAGATAATACTACACCAGATACAATTGTCCGATTCTTCAAACTTGCTAATTTATTTCCAGCAGGAGCAATTCCATTTACTTATATAGTTACAGATGATATAACTCATTTGCCAATTGATGGTGTTGATGTATGGTTTAGTACAGATAATCCTGCAATCAATATTGTTTGGAAAGGTAATACGGATACTTTCGGTGTGGCTCGTGACGTATATGGAAATCTCCCTAATCTTGATGTAGGAGTTTATTTCGTCTGGCGACAAAAAACAAATTATTTATTTATTGATCCCGATACGGAGGTAATATCACCATGAGTCCTACGAGCGGTAGTGGTACAGGTATGCATATTTCCGGCACTCTGGGTATTGGTGGTGGAACTTGTGATATAAACATACTTAATGGAGTCCAATTAGGACTTACATTGGATCGTTACCAGGAGTTGATGCGATTGCCTCCTGCTGCCTTTAATGGTCTAAATAAGCCGGATGAGGTAGGATGTTATGACTGTGCTGCTATATGGAAGCAGACCGATAGGGATGGTATGGCTATCGTAATAGCAGAGGCAGAGGAAATGCGTGAGCGGGAATTGAGTTATCATGTGGCTCCTAAATGGGAGATAGAGGAGCAGGATTTTACATATAGTGGTATGTATTTCTTACGCATGAAACATCTAATAAAGATTGGCACATATGTCTCTTCTGATATTTCCATTTGCGAACCTGTGGTTCTTACCACATTGCATGGTGGATTGCAAGACCCTGTTATATTAACAGTGGTAACAACAGTAATAGATCCGGATGAGATATGTGTATTCCACCCAGATACAGATATTATGATTTATCCATCTAAGATTACAATAAGTGGTGGGATTGCTACGATTTGTATTCCCAGACCAAGATTGCGATTGCTAAGTGTGGATACTAATTGTGATCCTCCTCCGGATTACGATGACGACGATAATTTCGAGACTTGTGTTGATATAAAGCGTTGTTATATTGATGAGACGGATGGGGTGGTTATTGTTTGTAGACATCACTGTAGTTGTGATACCACAACTGTGACAGATACTTGCTCTTATATAAGAGACTACCGTTTGTCGGTAATAAATGTGGTTCCAACCTCATGTTTAGCATTATGTTGCCATCCAAGTAAGACTATTATTCCGTACTTATCAGGTATACAATCCTCGATTTATACAGAGATGATGACTGCATCACTGGCTCATTCTCTATTAAAGGATATAATTCCTGGAATGGTAAACTTATGTGATTGTTGGAAGACAGATATGGAAGTCAGTGATAATGCAGACTATAATCCATATGGCATATCAAATGGAGCTGTTAAGGCATGGCTGGCTGATAGTCGCGCGAAATGTGGACAGGGCGGTAAGTTTCCAAGAGTTAGATAGATATGATATCTGGCGTATATTGTATTAAGAATGTGATAAGTAATAAAATGTATATTGGTTCTTCTTGTAATGTAGAAGATAGAATCTATATGCATTTTTATGATTTAGAGAATGGAAATCATTTTAATCATCATTTGCAAAGTGCATATAATAAATATGGTGATGATACTTTCATAACCATATTATTGAAGACCTGTAAAAGGAAGAATTTATTTTATTGGGAACAAGCATTCATAGATGATTATAATCCATCTTATAATATACGGAAAATAGTTGAAGGTCCAGGAAAGAATTCAGAAGAATCTAGACACAAAATGTCCTTGGCATTGAAATTGCGCAAAGAACGTCTTGGATATACGCATTCTCCAGAAACCAAAAGAAAGATATCTGAAACTTTGAAGGGTCGTATTTCTCAAATGAAAGGGAAGAAAATGTCTAAAGAATCTAGACATAGAATGTCTCTTTCTAAGATAGGTAAACCCCCACCAAATAAAGGTAAGAAGATGTCTAAAGAATTTAGAGATAAAATATCGAAAGCTGGGATTGGTAGAATTCCATGGAATAAAGGTAAGAAAATGTCCGAAGAATTTAGGAAAAATGTATCAGAAGGTCATAAAGGTCATGTTCCTTGGAATAAAGGTAAAGTAGGATATAAAATATGTAAAATATCCGAAGAAACTAAGAAGAAAATATCTAGGACATTGAGATATAGATATAGTATGATGCATTCAAATTAGAGTAACGAATATGACAAGTTTAGTATTACAGAGCAATCGAATTCCTTTTCTGTAGATCAGAAATCCCCTCCTTAGTCCGATTGCTCACGATCCTTTGGTGTGTCCCCTGAGTTTCTGAAGTCGCTAAGCGTCCCTCAGGACTCAGGGGACATAGGCTCAAAATGAAAATAAAAGTTGATGACATTTATAGTCAAGTGCTGAAACCTATTTACTTCCCTGGTCTGGATATAGTTAGAGAAGTATGTAGAGCTAGACCATCCGGATTTCTGTTTATGCCAAAATATAAATCTGGCAGGTGGGATGGCTATATTTCCCTTATGGGCAGCAATACGAAGTTCCCAACTGGTCTGCTGGATAGAGTTATTTCAGCACTTGCTAATAAAGATATAAAGGTGGAGTTAGAGTCTTCTAAGATCTATAACTCAGATTGGGATATTGGAAATGATGAGTTAAACGGCATAACTCTGCGAGATTATCAGATAGAGGCTGCTAAAAAACTTTTGAGCATGGGGAGGGGAGTTGCTAAGATGGCAACCAACTCTGGCAAGACAGAGGTCATGGCTGTTATTATCAAAAAATTATCTCTTCCAACAGTTGTGATTGTGCACCGTAAGGAGTTATTATATCAGACTGCCGAGAGACTTAGCAAGAGGATAGGTTGCAAAGTAGGCATGATAGGGGATGGTGTAGCAGATATGCAGGATATAACGGTTGCTATGGTGCAAACATTGAGCAATCGTAACATAGACTTTTCCAATAATAAAGTTTTAATAGTGGATGAATGTCATCATATATCCTCTGACCAGATGTTGAATGTGGTATTTAGAATACCTGGGGAATATAGATTTGGGTTCTCTGGAACTCCCCTGAAGCATGAGGTTCTATCTGACCTGAAGTTAATTGCTGCGACTGGAGAGGTTCTGATAGATATTTCCAATAAATATTTGGTAGATTCTGGTTATAGTGCTAAACCAAAGGTGCATATAATAACTGTGGAAAGTACCGATATTGATGAGTGGGAGACCTCTTATTTTGAGGCATATGAATCATTTATAGTAAACAATACTAAAAGGAATGCAATCATTGCTGAGATAGCGAGTATTTCCAGTGGTACGGTGCTGATTTTGGTTGAGAGAATAGAGCATGGGGAGATATTACATAGCCTTATACCTGGGTCTGTGTTTGTGAATGGCTCTATGGATACGGAATATAGGAGAGGTGTTTTGGAAAATATGAAAAGTGGTGGGGTGTTCATAGCAACTCCTATATTTGATGAGGGTATTGATGTACCCTCCATAAGCACTCTCATTGTTGCTTGTGGAGGCAATTCCAGTAATAAACTACTTCAGAGACTTGGTCGTGGTATGCGCAAAAAGGTATATGAGAATGTTATCCAGGTATATGACTTCTTGGATGATACTAACCAATATTTGTTCAAACATTCTGATAAAAGAATTGAGACTTTCATAGAGGAAGGATTTGAGGTGGTAAAATATGGATAATGAATTGAAAGTGAAAACAGAAATAGAACAATTTCATGAATTAGCAAATATTACTAGAAAGTTGGATATTCCAATAACTATGAGTGTCAATTCAATTGTATCATTATCAGATGAAATAGATATCCTACAAGAACAGATTAAAACTTTGAAGTCTGGGCATTTGGTTTTTAGTGATGGTTATGAAAATAAATGGATAAAACAAGAAGATTACAATGCCCTGTAAGCCAAACTGGAGGCAATGACCGAAAATATACGAGTATTTCAACATCGCGGCGATACTTTGCAAGCCAAGTTGGATATTGTGAGGGAGGCAATAAAGAGAGCAAAATTCGAATTATGGGGCATGCCAGGACGTGCCGATCATATCCTTGAAGATGCACTGGAAAAGATAAAGGAGGCATAAATGAGCGAAGAATTGAAATTATGCTCACATTGTGGACATGAGGGAGAAATAAAATTATATCCATGCAATCAGAAATGGGTGAGTTGTCTGAATCCAGATTGTTCTGCAATGCTACCATTTGAGTCTTGGCAACGTCGCCCCATTGAAGATGCCCTCCGCAAGCAGCTGGAAGAACAAAGCCACAATTTGGATATTGCAATTGGACAGAATGAAATAATCGATGCCCAATTAGAGGCGGCGATTGGAGCACTGAAAAGTATGTCTAATCAGGCTACGTGTCGGGTTTACGTTAGAGAAAAACTTGCCGAAATCGAGCGAATAGGGAAGGAGGCTGGAGATGTTAAGCCGAAAGACGATTGAGTTATTGATTAAAGTATTGATTTATTATGATGGTGGCGAATGGTATGAGCCAAAAGAACGCGCAGATATTGATATTGCCACTCTAGAACTCGAAGCCGCGCTGAAAGAATTGGAGGCGACCAATGCTTCGAATGATGATATTGAAATTATAAAAGCCAATCTCGAATTTCTACAGAACGCCAAAGATGAAATATTTACTATGTTTGAAGAAGTTCGCAGCAATTTTGATGGTAGTGATTATCAACAAGGCGAAAAAAATGGGTTGCGAATTGCTTTATCGATATTAGGGAATGTTGAAATGATAGATTTCAATCGCGGCAATTCAAGGGCAAGAGAAGGACTAGGCAAAAACGAACGAATCTCCTCCTTGCCATCGGAAACTATTTGACGATTGTTTTCAATACGAATGAAAGGATGAGAGATGGAAGAAACCGAAGATTTATCTCATGTTGAAGAATTTATAGACGAAATATTGGATGTTCTTGATTTGGGGAATGCCGATGGGGGATATGGGGAAACTATTTATGGATTGTCGCGTGGGACTGATAAACAAGAACAACTTAGAAAAATTCGTGATATTGTGAAGAAATATTTTTCTGGCATTTGATGGTATTTATGACGAAAAAATGAACAAACTTTTATATTACTTCGTGTTGGTCATATTAACTATATTCGCTGTAATGCAGGGGATATGGGGATTGTTAAAGAAATGGAGTGTGAAATGCCGATAGCAGATGCGAGCCAATATTCACCCGAGGAAATGTTCAAGAAGATGCATCCTGAAATGGAGAGTAAAATGAATGACGAAGATATAAATCCAACTTTTCCAGAATTAGAGGGTAGTTGGATTCGCAAAGAAAACTACGACGCCCTGCAAGCCAAATTGGATGAATGTGAACTGGCGCTGGACGATATGCGCTTAGGTAAGGCAATCGCAGAGAGTAAGTTGGATGATGCGAGGGAGGGACTGATGGATATAAACGCGGAATTCGTGGGTACACCAGCCGGAATTATTGCAAGAGAAACGCTGGAAAAGATAAAGGAGGCATAATATGGATGATTATCCACAGATTGTGTCATATTATATAAGTGCTACGAGGAAAGTATTTGGGCATGGCATTCGGGTTAGTCCAAGTAATTATTCTAAGTTCAGGGTATTGGAGGATGATTTGCGTGATGTTGGTGCTGATTCTAGAGTATATGCCTATACAGTTATGACTATGCTTAAGGATTGGGCACAGAAACGTAATATGAATTTCTTGTCAGTTAATATGTTCTGTGGGGACTTTGCATTCAAGAAATTCTTGAAGGTTTGGAAATCCAAGACTGTGGTTATAGAGCATAATCCAGAGATTGAATTAATTCATTCGGAGAAGATGGTTGCAGAAACATATATTTCTAGTAATCTTGTTCTTGGCAGTAATAAATCATTTGAAGATGCGGTCAAAGAACTGAGACCATTGTTATCAAAAGAGTGGTTGGAAATGTTTAAATCTGGTAAATACCGACCTTGTACCGATGAGGTATTAGAGGATTTATGCTCAAAGTACAAGGTCTTATATGCTAGGGATTATCATATGTTGTTGGAAAAGATCACGCAGGGACAGGTCTTTAACAAATTGACCACCAAGTTTGTAAAAGATGCAAGACCATTACGAGTTCGATAGAACTTTTCGCATAAAGATTTTAGCGTGTTTACTAGATCCTGTCTGGTATAGCATGCATTCTACTATTATCAAGCCAGAGTATTTCCCATTGGAGGATGAGTCAGAATTCGTAACAGCGATTGATAGATATCATGAGCAGTATTCCCGTATACCTTCAGATCCATATGACTTGGAGGTATTAATTACCAATTCTGATGGCATAGAATTAATTCATATAGTATTTGATACATATGAGCAATATGACTTATTTCTTGCAGCGGATAAAGCATTAGAGTTTGCCAAACAACAAGCTGTGAAGTTAGCTATTCTTCAATCGGTTGATGATATAGATACAGGAGATTTATCACTTATTGTAGACAGAATGAAGGATGCTTTGGCAGTTGGTTCTGATATGGGTTCTATAGGTTTAGATCCATATGCAGATGTGGATAAATGGCTGTATGATTATTGGAAGGATAAAGTTAGAACTGGTTGGTTACACATAGATAGAGCACTAGAGGGAGGATTATCTCCAGGAGAGTTGGGAGTTATACTTGGTCCTCAACATCGTGGCAAGAGCATGTCTTTGATTAATTTAGGTTTTGGTGCTGCTTCTATTGGTTCGGGTAAGAATGTTGTTCATATAACTCATGAGATGAGTGTGGCTCAAACAGCAAAACGCTATGCAGCTAGAACTGCATTTAGATTTCCAAATGTGGATGATAATCTAGATGATTACAGTGATGAGTTATATAAGGCTGCTCATAGATTAATAACAGGTAAAATAAGAATATTAGGAGCAACTGATGTAAAGAAATCTGCTGGTAGTATGAGTGTTGTGGATGTTCGTTCCAGACTTGCAACATTGCAAAATAGTGGATTTAATATTGATTTGATAATAGATGATTATGCTGATCTGCTTAAACCTTCTAGACGTTTCAAGGAGAGAAGGTTTGAATTGTCTGATATATATCAATCATTGCGTGAATTAGGAGGGGAATTTGGTTGTCCTATTTGGACTGCATCACAATCTAGCAGAGCTTCTCATTCTAAAGAGATTATAACAATGCAGGACATTGCAGAGGATATAAATAAGGTTTCTATTGCCGATGTGATAATATCACTTTGCCAGACCAAGGAAGAGCATGACTCTAATTTATGCAGACTTTTTACTGCTAAAGTCAGGGATAATAGTAGTGGTGTAACATTTGGTGCAAAGTTTTATTCAAAAATGCAAGCCATTATTACGACCGGAATTGCCGAAAAGAAAGTGAATGAAAAAGATGCTTAGAATAGATTCCTTTATTAATAGATATTTTCCAGAGGCTATGGCATATGGTAGTCCGATCACGGACATGGCTGTGAATTGTCCATTCTGTGGGGATACTAAGAGGCATCTAATGATAAGCCTGAATAAAGAGGTATGTCATTGTTTTAAGTGTGATTATAAAGCCTCTTGGATTAGTCTTGTAATTATTATAACTGGACTGTCCTATTATAAGGCATTGAATGAGTTATATTACCAGCCAAAGTTATTAGACACTGACTCCATAATAGCTAAGTTACATAATATTTCCAATAAGTTGGAGACTAAGGGTAATATTGCAGAATTGCCAAAGGATTTCAAGTTATTGACAAATAACAATTTAATTGCAGCTAGGATGATCAAGCAATATCTCTCACATAGAGGATTTGATGAGTATTATTGGCAGAAGTATAATCTTGGTATGTCAGAGACATATCCTATGAGAGTTATCATTCCAATAGAACACGGATATTGGCAGGGTAGATCTATTGTTAATTGGAATGAGCCAAAGTATATCAATCCGAAAGCCAGTGCCAGGAATGTAATATTCAATGCTGAAGCCTTGGAAATGTCTGATGAGATAGTGGTCTGCGAGGGAGCATTCTCCGCTATGGCTGTTGGTAGTAATGCTATAGCTCTTATAGGTAAAGAAGTTACAAAGGAAAAATTGCAGCGCATAATTAACTCTAATGCCAAACGGATAATAATTGCCTTGGAGCTAGGAGCTTTCAACAGTATGCAGGTTCTTATGGAAACAGTCTATATGCATGATAAAGAGGTAATCGTTTGGAAATATAATGCAGGAGATCCGGCAGACTCTACGAATTTTGAAATCATAAACTATAATCTTAAGGAAAATATTTTGTTGCGATGGTGAGGAAGATATGAGTAGATTAGAACCTAGTATGGGAGTTGAGATTATAAATGATATTCGCCTTGCACATACATGGTATGAGGTATCTGTGTTAGAGAATTTTATCAAAGAGCAAAAACCCAAATACTTTATCGAGATTGGAATTCATGAGGGTGGACTATCTTATGCATTAATACCGAAATTATCTTGTTATTATATTGGGATAGAAATAAATTGTGAAGTGATTAGACATGAAGTTATAAAAATATATGAAGATTATATTATGACTGCCACTCTCATGTGTTTTGATTGTTTCAATCTTGTTATATATAATCATCTTATTGGATTAGATAATAAGATTATTTATTGCGATGGTGGAAATAAAGCACTGGAATTATCGCATTTCAAGTCTTCTTGTAATCTTGGTGATATTATCATGGCTCATGATTTTCATGATGGGATTAGACAAGTAAGAGATATTCCAACAGAGTATTTGCAACCTGAGATAAGGTTGGATGATGTACAGGTTTATGAAAGTGATCCAATGTTCGAGCGTTTATCAGAGGATATATTCAAGGAAACAAGAATTATTGGATGGAAAAGAATAGGAGAATGATATGCCAGGATTATTGCCTGATTGGAGAATAAAACAACTTGTTGAATTGCAGGGCATGATATATCCGTTTATCGAAAAGCAGGAACAGTTAGGTGGGTTTGATGAATTTTCAGATAAAGTTATCTCATTTGGGTTATCATCCTATGGTTATGACATGCGTGTGGCAGGTGAATTCAAGATATTCAATAATGCCAATTATGGGATCATAGATCCAAAAGATTTTATGGAAAGTGCCTCTGTAATAAAAAGTATGGGAATGCCTGTGGTTATACCTCCAAACTCATTTGCTCTGGCATGTTCTGTAGAATATTTCAAAATACCTCGCAATATTATGTGTTTATGCATAGGTAAAAGTACATATGCCAGATGTGGGGTATTAGTGAACGTGACAGCATTTGAACCTGAATGGAAAGGTTATGTGACAATAGAGATTTCCAATACTACACCTTTACCTGTCAGGATATATCCATTTGAAGGTATAGCTCAGGTATTATTCTTTGAAGTTGAAAAAGAGTGTGCTGTATCTTATGCCGATAAGAAGGGTAAATATCAGGATCAATATGGTATAACTCTTCCAATTGTATAGGTTGCTTAATATTTGAAAAAGGAGTATAATTGGGAAAATGGTAGTTACGGATGGTGTTCATTTAGTTTCAAAAGACCTTGCAGAGCTGCACGAATTTGCCGCAAGGTGTGGCATAAAACGATGTCATTTCCAAAGTGGTAGAAAACATAGATATCCCTAAATTTATTGGGTGGAGTTTATTGGTAAATCGCGGTGCTTGGTTAGTCACTACTAGAGAATTATTAAATTTTCTAAAAATATAATTTGATGAATAAGAGTGGTATTTATTGGATAAGAAATAAAATTAATAATCATATTTATATAGGATCATCTATAAATATGATTGGTAGGAAACATAAGCATTCTCGTTTGTTAAATAGGAAAGCACATGAAAATAGTCATTTACAAAATGTGTATAATAAATATGGTCTCAAGAATTTTAGATTTAAAATATTAATAATCTGTGATCCAAATATGTTATTATTCTATGAGCAACAATTTTTGGATTATTTTCATCCTCAATATAATATATGTCCAACTGCTGGTAATAATGGAGGTCATAAATGTTCTGAAGAAACTAAAAGAAAAATATCTTTGGCACATATAGGATATAAATTCTCTAAAGATGCCAAGAAGAATATGTCTATTGCACAAATGGGACACAAACGAAAAGGATGGAAATTATCAAAAGAAACAAAAAAGAAAATATCTATTGCGCGTAAAGGGCATATGGTATCTGAAGAAACAAAAAAGAAAATATCAAAATCAAATGTTGGACAAAAACGTTCTGAAAATACCAAACATAAAATATCAGAATGTTTGATAGGTAATAAAAATAGTAAAGGACGTAAATGGTCTGATGAGGATAAACGTAAAATATCAGAACGTATGAAAGGTAATAGGAATTGGGACAATGGATATAATGATTGGAAATAATTTAAATCTGCTCCTGTGGCTTAATGGTAAAGCAAACGGCTGTTAACCGTGAGATTGCAGGTTCGAATCCTGCCAGGAGCGCAGACCAATTGTCTATATTGGGTCTTTACTTTTTCATAAAAAGGAGTATAATGATATTATGAAGTCTTGTTTTGAGAAGACCAATTGTCTAAGCAATATCTGTTTTACCCTTGCTTTTTTGGAGATGTAGTAGTATAATGAGTTTAACCTAATAAGGAGGATGAATGAAAACACTGGATGTCAAATTCACTCGCAATCCCAAGTTTACCCCAGTCAACCTAACTGATCGACAAATGTCACGTATAGAGTGGCTAGTCAAGGCTACATTTGCCAGGCACCTGCCTCGCTATGTTATGGGGGATTGGGAAATCCATTCTGGTAAGGATGCACTTGCCAGTTTGACTACAAAATGGTTTGCACCCTATTGGATGTTTGAACATATATCTGGCATACCTGAAGATAAGATAGTACCACAGCGTAAAATTGCTCATGATCATGTTATGCTCTGGCTGACTGGTGATTGTGCCAAATATTTTGTTTCATGCTGGAATTATCTACTTGCAGTCGCCAGGAATAATGGTGAATTGCACAATGCAGAAAGACATTCTCGTGCTTATTATGCAGAGAAATATTCAGGGTATAACTAGGAAGGGATAACCGAATAAGGAGGCTGAAATGACAATAAAAGTAATATTGAATTATACGAATGATAAAGCCAGGGGGTTGAAATGGTTATTGGGTAAGAAATATGGGAAAAGAAAATCATTGGAAGCTTTGATAAAGTTGGCTGCCAATGATATTGCTTTAGAGGAAGCCAAAAAAGAAGTTGAAGAAAGTTTAAAAAGAATTTAGGAGGCTAAAATAGTAAAATATATAACATATTGCTCTTACTAATAGTCTGTATTAACTCATATTTGTGGGATAAAGAGGCTGAAATGATAAATAACCAGACAAGCAAGTTTAGTGCAATAGAGAATGATGAGCTTTTCCAGGAATTACAAGGTTTAGTAAATTGGTTTGCTTATCATGGATCGAATCCGGAAAATGTTATGTTAAGTTTCGACGATGTCAGACAAGAGTTGATGATAGAGCTGATGAAGGGTTTGCGATATTACGAGGATAAACCATTACCGGAGAAGAGAAAACTTGTCAAGACAATGATGGATAGGAGAGTTAAAGAGTTGCATTATCGTTATTATGTTACCCATCGTGGTTTGGGTAACAGTGCTGTACAGTTGGATGATATAGAGTTCGTTGCCGAGACGGTGGCGACGGATGCTGACAGTCATGAGTTCATAGAGACTTTATCAGAAAAACTCTCTCTTGAATCCAAAAAGGTCTTGGAAGTCATTATAAAACCGAGCAGTGCTATGGCTGCAACTCTGTCACTATCGGCACTGCGATATAAGCAGTTGAATAAAGTTCGCAATCGTAAACCCTGGTATCTTATTCAGCCCTGGCACGTTGCCGAGGTTTTGGGGATGGACATAAGGAAATGCCGATTATGTTTCAATGAGATACGATTAGCAATGAGTGGAGGCTGAAATGATATATAAACTCATAATACGTAAGAAAATAGAATATCAAAAGTCATTTAGGGAACAAATTTTGCCATTTATGATCTCTAATCCAACTACGGATTTAATTAATCAAACATGGGCAGCATTTATACGGGCATGTTATGATGATGGAGATGATATTTCTAAAAAGGAACTATACCGTTGGACTAGAGAAGGTTTTATTAGTCAAAAGACCAGATATTGGAATATGAGACATACTGGAGGCTAAAATGACTGATAAACCGAAATATCCAAACATCGAAGTTGAATTGTCGGGTAAAGATGGCAATGCGTTTGCCATTTTAGGTAGGGTGAAAACAGCCATGCGTAAGGCAAACGTTCCCGTTGCAGATATTACTGAGTTCCTTTCTGAAGCGATGGCAGGTGATTACGATGACCTTCTTCAAACCTGTATGCGTTGGGTAGAGGTATTATAATGTTAACTGATCTGGACTGTGTAAAGATATTTGAGAAACCTGAGTTATTGGAAATCGCAAAGGAATTAGATATTGCCATTGATATATCTGTTCCTTATACGAAAATTTATGGTCTCATCATGGATGACATAAAGGATAAGGGAGTGCCAGAGATTGACGAAAGTATATCTGATTTGCTTGGCTCTTTCCTTGTTACAGTTGGTTTCGTTGATGAAGATGGCAATCTATTGGAAATAAATTCCGAGGGAGAGGAGGAGGAACAAATAAAGCCACCCTGCTGGTCATTCCACAGCGAGTATGACCCTGCATGTCAGGGTTGTAAAGTAAAAGGTAGATGTGAACTCGCACGCATAACCAATAGACCGGAATGTTTTGGCAGGTATGAGGCAACTGATGATAATTGCAAACAGTGTTTAGAATTAACCGAATGTAATAAAATCCAGTTTGCTGGAATTAATCAATAATCTAACAAAAGGAGAGTAACAAATGGTTATCAAAAGGCGTTTAATCCGTCGCAAGCCAGTTGAGGAAGAAGTCGAGGACGAAGAAGTAGAGGAAGTGGAAGACACCGAGGTGGAAGAGGATGAGGTGGATGTCGAGGAAGAAGATGAGGATTATGAGGAAGAGGGTGAGGAAGAAGAACCTCAACCTGTCAAGAAACTCGTATCTCGTGGCATCGCTCCGAGACCTGTTGCCAAACTCCCTATGGTTCAAGCCAAACCTGTTCCCAAACAACTGAAGTTGGAAAAGGTTGAGGAAGAAGTGGCACCTGCCAAGACAGTCAAGGTTATGAAAGTTGAAGAGACTGTGGTTGCCTCTGTCCTGATGGAAGCCATGAAGCAGTTGGCTGATGGAAAGGTTATGATCGTTACGAACCTGGGAAATGGCAAGTTCAGTATTGGTCATTCGGACAATCTTCCCACTGGTGCAACTAGTAAACTGCGTGGCAATGCTTACTATGATGCTGTGGTAAGTCCTGAGTACGAGAAGTGGTCTGCTGAATGGAAAACCAAGACCTACGAGGAGAAGGTGAGGTTTGCTCAGAAGAAGAAAATCACCTGGGATGAATATCCTAATCCTAAGGTGGACGTGATCCGTCTGACTGAAGCAGTTCGGACTGCACTAGGGATCGAGAAATATCGTCCAGAATATCGGACGAGGGCATCTCGCGCAGCTCTTCGTGGTGGATAAATAATTCAATATATGATCACACTGGGAGACTCAAAAGGTCTCCCAGCAATTCTTTTGGAGAGTGAAGAAATGAATAAACAAGTAAGGGTTGCCATAATCGGTGTGGGTAACTGTTGTTCATCTCTGGTTCAGGGAGTGCAGTTCTATCATAATATTAAAGAGGGTGCCGAGATTCCTGGATTAATGCATGTGAATTTAGGTGGTTATCATATCAATGATATAATGTTTACGGCAGCATTCGATGTTGTAGAGGGGAAGGTTGGTAAGGACTTATCGGAGGCTATTTTCGCCTATCCAAATAATACATATAAATTCTGTGATGTGCCATACTCTGGTGCATTGGTTTATAGAGGAATGACTCTTGATGGTCTAGGAAAATATCTGTCTGAGATATTAAAGAAAGCTCCTGGTCCGACAGCTAATATTGTTGAAATCTTGAAAGAGACCAAAACAGATGTTGTAATAAATTACTTGCCTGTTGGTTCTGAGGATGCTACTAGATGGTATGTTGAGCAGATATTAGAGGCAGGTTGTGCTATGATAAATTGCATTCCTGTGTTTATTGCTAGTTCTAAGTATTGGGCAGACCGATTTTCCGAGAAAGGATTGCCTGTCATTGGAGATGATATCAAGAGTCAGGTAGGAGCCACCATAGTTCATAGGGTACTAACTACTCTGTTTGAGGATAGAGGAGTTTATCTGGATAGAACCTATCAATTGAACTTTGGGGGCAATACTGATTTCCTTAATATGTTGGAGCGCGAGCGTTTGGAATCTAAGAAGATTTCCAAAACCAATGCTGTGAAGAGTATGTTATCAAGGGAGATAGCTCCCGATGACATTCATGTTGGTCCAAGTGATTATGTTCCCTGGCTCACAGATCGTAAGTTCTGTTATATCCGTATGGAGGGAACAACCTTTGGAAATGTTCCTCTAAACCTCGAGTTAAAGCTAGAGGTATGGGATTCTCCCAATTCAGCAGGAGTTGTCATTGATGCAGTCCGCTGTGCAAAGTTAGCTTTGGATAGAGGTCAATCTGGGTCATTGGCTCTGCCGTCAGCTTACTTTATGAAAAGCCCGAGCATACAGTTTGAGGATGGTTTGGCTAGGGACAGTCTTGAAGAGTGGATTCGCAATGGAAATGTATCAACATCCTAGTGGTGTGTGGTTGAGGAAAGATACCCACGATAAGTATGTGGTAGGTCAGATATCACAATATAAACTGTTGGATATTACACCTGGATGTAGAGTGTTGGATATTGGTGGGCATATAGGTTTATTTTCCAGATATGCTGCTAATAGGGGTGCAGGTTATGTATTAGCCATTGAGCCTCATCCCGGTAATTGTGATATGTTTATGCTGAATCTAAAGAATTATGATTGTGTTGAGTTGATAGAGGCTGCTGTTGTTTCTAATAATTATAAACAGAAAACTATGAAATTATATGAGAGCAACACAGATACCAGTGCACACTCACTCGTTCCTACCAGAGGACGTAATAAGATGGTTGTCAATACCATACATTTCGGTTATGCATTGGTTGAAGCACAACCTAGTGTTGTGAAGATTGACATTGAGGGTTATGAGTATGATTTGCAAGATGAGATTCTTGGATTATTTCCAAAGAATAATATTAAATCATTTGCCATAGAATTTCATCTAAATAGAAAAGACTGGCGACAGAAAGCCAGGGAATTTGTAAAACAAATAGAGAAGATTTATAAACCTGTACGGATTGCCAATATTACTGAGAGAGCCTGGAACGCTACAGGGGTTTGGTGTATAAATGGGTAACTTATTACCTAAACTCACTATAAAACGCTCCTGTCTCTTCCTGGAATACAATGTAGAGGGTGGGATATGGCTCACAGGGATTTAAATACCGTCGACCATTTATCCACCGAACAGCACTGGGATAACTTTGCCGATTTCTGTTATTATGATATGTTATCGGGTGGTCCAGACGCTCACCTAACTCTGGCAGGTTATATGAGTAAGGATTTGCCTTTGCGTGAGCGGTTATGGCATGCTGGGGTTTATGTTGGTGTATACAATGTTCCAACTGCTGAAATCATTTGGTCGACCTTCTCTCATAAGGATATGATGAAGATATCCCACAAGGATTTGACTTATTGGCTAACAGAGAATTGGAAAGGTATAACTACTCGCACCGAACGCAAGTGTGTGCGAGTGCCAGCCAATATGGCATTCTACTTTAAGAATTATGCTGAGTGGGTAGACTCATATCCTTGGAAATCTCTACAAGCATATACACCAGAGCAAAGATATGAGAACTTATGGGTAGAATCACAAAAGTCTGTGAAGTTCCTTGGCAGATATAGTGGCTTCAAGTTATTAGAATATTATACAAAATGGTGTGATATTCCCATTAAACTGCCAGATATAAGACCTATTGGAGGGTGGTCTCCTCGTAGTATGTTATCTATTTTGTATCCAGATTATAAAGATATTTTATTAGGAGATGATTCACCAAAGAACATTGCTACAATAAATGATATATCTAATAATCTATTAGATTGGCTTAATAGTCATAAGGGTACAAAGTGGATAAATGGCATGGACTTATATAAAATGGAGGTATTCCTATGCGACTATAAGCAGTGCTATTTTGGTAGAAGGCAATACCCTGGCAGGTCTCAGGACTCTGAAATACAATATCATGAGAAAATATCAGCCTATTGGGACTATGACTTTGAGATGATAAGAGCCAGGAGCGAGATATTTCCAAATTGGACATTGGGGGAGAAGAATGGTTGGACTAATGTTAGGAAAGAGTTAGGGACGGTGTTATATGATTATGGTTACATGTGGTCGGACTCATTATATGATTATAAAAATACTCTGGACTTGTCGGTACCAACTCCGAAAGTGTGCAAGATATGAAGTTCTATGCTATCTTACCTGATAATTTATATCAGAGAGGGGAATTCATCAAGGCAAGTTTAGATGAGAAACTAGCAGCATTGAAATCCATAGGAGCGGATGTGATAGTCAATGTTTGGACTCATGAGGATAAAGAGATTATTCCCTACTTGGATGAGTACATTTATTACCCTATGACGGATGGAAATAACTTTGATCCTCTTGAATTGATAGATTTGGCAGAGTATGTTGCCGATGTGATTTGGTCTGGGCACTGTGTTATTATACACTGTCATGCTGGCAGAAATCGTAGCAGTCTGGTAAGTGCTCTGGTGCTAAGAGAGTTATATGATATGACCGGAGAACAAGCTATGGATTGTGTCTGTGTTTGCAGACCTAATGCCTTTGGAAATAAATACTTTGCAGACTTCTTGAAAGGATTACCGAGACCGAATGATAATTAATGTCAGAGGTACGTCAGGCTCAGGAAAAACATATACAGTTAGAAAGTTCATGGATTTCTATGGTCCAAGCACTATGATAAATGATAATGATGGAAAACCTATTGCGCATGTTATATTTTATAATATGATGCCTGTATATTTCATAGGTTCCTATGCTAATGTATGTGGAGGATGTGATAATGTTCCTACTCAGGATATGATATGTAGTCTAGTGAGACATTTTTCACAATTTGGTCATGTCATTTTCGAAGGTTTAATTATGAGTCATAGTTATGCTCGGTATGCTGCTTTGTGGAAAGAATTGACAGAACTATGTATACCATTTATATTTGCTTACATGGATACATCTCTTCAGGATTGTCTTGAAAGAGTTAAACAGCGCAGATTAGATAAAGGTAACACGAAAGAATTCAATCCTCAGAACACTATCTCTGCTTATGATAGTATATGGGGAACTATGAAGAAATTTCAAGATGCTGGTGTAGATACGACCATAATTAAGCATAAAAAAGATCCAATTATGCAGATCATAAATTTGCTGGATAAAGATAAAGAATTGCGATTCGACTATAGCTATAGAGAAGAGAAATTTCGATGAAAAATATTTATATGGAACTTCTTCGATGGTTTTGGTATTATATAAGTGAGCGACATTCAATTTGGATAAGGCGAGATAGAGGAGATTCATTCCCATGGACTGAGGATGAAATACTTTCTACATATAAATTCTGTAATGTATTTCGGGAATTGGACAAAGGCACAATCTGGTGCAGAAAAAATATCCGTGAGCCATATGCCAATCATCCCGAGTTATTCTTCAATATTGCTGCATATAGACTTTACAATCTGGTCTCCACAGCCACTGAGATAATGGAAAAAGTTGGCTTTATAGAGAAACAGAGCCAATTAAATGATGTTGTGAAAGTGGTGCGTGCTAGAAGAGCAAGAGGGGAGCGGATATTCACTGGTGCACACATGATAACTGGCACATTGGGTGGAGATAAGATTCATCAGATATTCGAGATATGTTTGCCAAAGTTATGGCAGAATAGGCGACTACTGGAGCCTATTGATGGCAACACCTTGGAAATCGCATTCAATAGATTATGCAGTCACACACCTGGATATGGTCCGTTCACGAGTTATGAGGTTATCACAGATCTGAGGCATACCAGATATTTACAGAATGCCTCAGATATAATGACCTGGGCTAATCCTGGTCCAGGAGCAAAGAGAGGAATTTGCAGACTGTTAGGATTACAGGTGAGAACTACGAATGGTGGAACTCCATCTTTGGAAATAAGACATCAATATCCAAAGAGAGAAGAATATATTGAATATATGAAATTTATCCTAAATATATCCGGAGTTTATCTAAATTCTTGGATTTCACCATTAGAAATGAGGGACGTGGAACATTCACTCTGCGAATGGGATAAGTATGAGAGAACAAGACTAGGTGAGGGTAGACCTCGCTCTAAATATGTCCCACCGCATTTGCGACAAGTTTAGTACATCAGGAGAAATAAATGGACGGAAAATTATCTATTGAAATACCTAAACAATATCTATTAATCATAGCAGTACATGGAAATATGGGAGATGGTGAATTACCAGATATAATGCGTATTTGGGCACAAAATGAATGCAGACGTTTAGGTATTGAAAAGCAACTTATTGAACTTCAGAATGACCATCTACGAGAATTAGAGAAACGTATGAGGAATGTATTAGGGGATGATGTAATGGATAAATTGACAACAAATATTAAAAAGGTTGCTAAAGCAATAAGTGATACAAAATAGAAAATAAATTTATGATTGGCAAACTAATATATTTTAGGAACATGGATAAGAAGGGATTATTAACTGAGGTGGTGGTCAATAAAATCATACATGATTTTACAGTAAAAATGCATTATCCTCCAAAGGAGATTGTAGCCAGGAGAGAGGATGTTGGTGATGATATTATTGATATGGTTACTTCAGTGAATAAGGGGTTACAGTTAGGACATGTCCTTGTATATCCAATAATAAATAGAGAACCAATGCGATTTCAGGGAGAGAGGACGCCTGTATGAATAAAGTAGTTGTGACGAAAGAGGAATTTGAAAAAATACTTTTACAGGCTTGTAATATAAAAGATCTTGTAGATCTCATAAAGGAAATCACTGATTTGGTATATGATAAAAATCAGGATTATGGTGATGCATGGCAGCGATATGGTATCTTCACTCCGCTCATCCGCATCAATGACAAAATCCTACGTATTGAGAAATTATCAGATGGACGTCATGCACTTATAAATAATGAGAATATTGAAGATACCTTGAAAGATATTGTGGGTTATGCAGTGTTAGCTCTAATGTGGTTGCATAATATTAAATTACTATCGCAGTCTAAATTTCCCAATGATGATGATCCTAAAGAACTTGAAAAAGAATTTGATAATATGATTGAGCGATTACGATATCATGAACCCAGGAAAGAATAATCCTATTTGTAGAGAATGTAAACTCTGGGAGAACTGTTCCTCACCATTTATGAAGCCAGATGGTTCCTCATCATTTATCACGAAAGCTCTTGTTATAGGTGAGGCTCCAGGTGAGGAAGAGGATTTAGTTGGTAAACCATTCGTTGGTAGGTCTGGAACATTATTGCGCACCGCTATTGATGGTATAGGTTTATCTAAGGATGATGTTGTATATACTAACATAGTACGGTGCAGACCTTCAAATAATAAGATTTCCAAGGTAGCAATAAATTTCTGTAAAGCGTTTGCTATTCAGGATATCGAAGAATATAAGCCAAAATTCGTTCTCCTTATGGGAAATAGTCCCTTGGAAGGTATATTAGGGGAGACAGGCATAACAAATTGGAATGGAATAATTATAAAGAAAAATGGTAGAAAATATTTGCCTTTATATCATCCTGCATATATACTTAGGAATCCAGGTGCAACGGATGATTGGTTGACTGGATTCCTGTCTATGGAAGATAGTGATGTATCTTCTAGCGAATATAAATTGGTTGTACCTAGAAATCTTAAAGAAGTCAAGGATATGCAGGATGAATTGGTGCTTTATAATTATATTGCCTATGATACTGAGGTAATATCTCTCAATCCTTTCTCTGTTGGTAGCATCCTGTTAGCAGTTTCCTTTGCTGTTCCAGATAAAAAATTTGCTGTTCCTATTGACCATAAAGATAGTTGGTTTAAAGGAAATGGAAATGTTAAAGATATAATCATAAATATATTGAAGACTCATGATAATGCTATCATTGGGCATAATCTGAAATTCGATCAGATGCAGTCTGTTAAACATCTAGGAGTGAAGTTTAGTGGTTGTGCTGATACAATGCTAATTAGTCATATGCTTGATAGCCGGCAAGGGATACATGGTCTGAAGAGATTGGCTGGCGTATATTGTGGGATGTATGGTTATGATAGAGAGTTGGAGGCATATAAATTATCTCATCCTGAGGCTAATCCTGATAAGGGTGGTAACTATGGAGAGATACCTTTGGAAATATTATTGCCTTATGCTGCCAATGATGTCGAGGCAACCACCAAATTGTATTTAGCATTATACAATAAATTGACGATTAAACAGAAATATATACATGAAGAGATGATTATGAAGTTCAGTGATATGCTATGTCAGGTGCAATGTAATGGTGTGGTATTAGACTCTGATATGGCACATTGGTATAAGGCACTTTATAATACTTTTCATGATGATATGTATCAAGGACTTCTAAGCAATAAATATGTAACCAAATTATGGGTAAATCATAAGGATAAGAAGGGTTATATATTCAATCCTAACTCATCCGTGCAACTCTCGGAATTATACTTTGATATTTGTAAGATACCTGTGGTAGAATATACTCCAACAGGGAAACGCTCTACAAAAGCAGAACTCTTCAAGATTATGGAAGACAAATTTCCAATATTATATCAGGTTAGGCAATATAAATTATTAGGGAAAATGTTATCTACTTATCTTAATCCTGCCACAGATGGTTCTTGGTTATCTAATGATGGTAGAGTGCGGTCAACATATAATCTACATGGAACAAAGACTAGTCGTATATCTAGTAGTAATCCAAACCTTCAGAATATTCCAACTCCAGAGAAGGAACCTGGAACTTTATTGGAATATAAACCTATAAAGAATGTCTTCACGCATTCCTATATAAACCATGCAGCAAAAGGTTATGTAGATAGGTATTGTGATGGAGTAACGCTATCGGCAGATTATTCTGGTGCAGAATTGCGAGTATTTGCCAGTCTTTCTAGATGTAAACCTATGATAGATATACATAAAAGTGGTAAGGATTTCCATTCTTGTATTGCTATTATGACTATGGAAGGTAAATACCCGAGTGAGATAACTATGGAGGATATCAAGGCTCTTCCAAAGGCTGTGAGATATATCTATAAGTGGACAAACTGGACTCTCTTATATGGTGGTGGTATTGGTACTCTTATCTCTATGTATAATATTAAAGAGGATAAAGCCAAAGAGGCAGTTAAGAAATATTATGAATTGTTTCCAGAAGTATTAGAATATCGTGAGGAATGTATAGATTTTGCTACGACTCATGGTTATATTGAGAGTCCATTTGGTAGGATAGAGAATCTTCCTGATATAAATAGTCAGGATATGAAGAGGCACAATAAGGCTGTCAGAGAGGCTATAAATATGCCAACACAGTCGGGTGCCTCAGATCTGACTTTATGTTCTGCCCATATTGTTTCTAAGAAAATACAAGAATATAAAGATTTAAGGTCTAAAATAATAAATACGGTGCATGATAGTATAGTTCTAGATGTTCCTAAGAATGAAATATATTCTATTGCTCATATATGCACTGATGCGATGGAAAATATAAAAACTTTGGGTAAAGTACATTTTCCTCATATTGATTTTGATTGGTTAATCTGCCCTCTTAAGGCGAATATAGAAATCGGGACGCATTATGGCTCCGAAATAGGTTTGAAAGAATGGGTTAGTCTCTATGGATGATGATGAATTGCTGATTCAAGCCAAAGGATTACAGTCTTGCGTTGAAATGGTAAATTCTCTTAAAGCACAGAATCAGGAGTTGATAGCAGCCTTAGAAAGGATTGTGTTAGCAAAGTATTGGATTGGCAGAGATTATAAATTATTTGCTGAAGGAATTTTGTTAAAGACAAAGGAGAAATACAATGGCTAAAGTAATTGAGGTTATATTCCCTGGTAAGGAAAAGGTTCTAATCAACCTTGATGAATTATTGGAAATCCATGAGGAGAACCTGGTTGCCGAATATGCCAAACAGGCATCATTATATGCCTATCATGGTACACTATATAATCGGGCTGATAAATCGGTTATGGAATTGGAGGCAGCTAAGGACTCATCTTATGCCGAGTTAGATTTGGCATATCGGGAAGACTTGAAGGATGAGAAGACTACCGAGACTAAAATAAAATCCATGGTATTAACAGATAAAGGTTATGATGAGATTTTGGGAAAGCTGAACTATGCAATTTATCGTAAAGGCATTATGCGTACTCTTATGGATGCTCTAAAAATGAGAGCCGATATGCTGGTCTCTATGGGAGCACATCTCCGTGCAGAGTTTGAACAGACTGGCATGAGCCTTAAAGCAGATAAATGGCTGAAGGATTTCGAAGAAAGTTTGGATAAGATAAAGAATAAACAAGTTTAGTATATTATGACTACTCTACTCATCTCGTGTCGCTTGACAGCACTTTGGCGTGATTTCCGAGATGCAGGGTCGCACCCTTGTCTTGGTTGTCTTGGAGCAAAGGTCGCAACTTAGACGAATGAATGGAGTAATCATAACTAGCCGAGAGGGTTGCATTAAAGACCCGTGAGAGGGAAACCTCTCCTCGGCTACATCTTGCCAGTCTCTGCACCCAACCGAATTCAGCCCCTTTGGGTGGGCAGGTAAAAGGGTCCGAATCCCGGACTGGCACTTGGAAGACTGTCAGAAATCTCATAGAGCCTGGTGACATGGTTGCATAGAGACAAAAATGAGTCCGCAAAGACTGCAAAATCTTATGTAAAGGAGAAATATGGCTACAAAAGTAAGTCCCACCAAACAGGTAAGTAAATTGGATAAACTAAAAGAGCGACTCTCCAAGATCGATATGGGCTTCGGCTCCGGTTTCTTTGGTCCAAAAGAGGGACGCAATGTTATCCGCATTCTGCCTCCTGTGGGCGATATGGAATATTTCTTTCAGACCGTTGGAAGACATTATTTCCCACCCGATGGAAAGAAGAATGTGTATTGTCCCAATTTCACCAGTGATGGAGAGTTGTCTTGTCCAGTTTGTGAATTGGTTACACAACTGAAGACAGCTGGTGAAAAGAAGATGGCTGATGATCTGAAACTCCGTCGTAACTTCTGGATGAATATTATCAACAGAGACGATGTGGGTGCAGGAGTGTTAATTTATACTCCTGGTATCATAGTCTTCAGTGAACTTTCCAGTCTGATCTCAGATCCAGACTATGGTGATATCACAGATATCAATAATGGTTATGATATCATTATTGAAAAGAGTGGTACAGGTAGAGATACCGAATACCATGTTAAACCTCGTCCAAAAGTAACTCCCTTAACCGATGACCAGGATGAACTAGATAATTGGCTGGAAAAAGCCAATGATTTATCCTTTGTGGAGGTTAGTGAAGATCCAGAAGAGGATAAGGAATTATCCAAGGGACATACCCTTTATGTTCTGCCATATGATCGGATTGTGAGGGAATTCCAACTCGATGAATTGACAGAGACAGAAGAAGATGAAGAAGTTGAGGAGGAGGAAGAAGAAGCCGAGGAAGAGGAAGTACCTGTAAAAAAGCATGCCGTAAAAGAAGAGGTTAATTTCCGTCGGAAGCGACGTGCTATCAGAAGGTAATTGATTTGAAAATTTGTCACTTTGCGGACTCACATATTGCTGCAAGTATGGATGGTCCAACGGATCCAGGAACTGGTTTGAATGGGAGAGTACTAGATTTCTTGGATTCGTTGGACTGTTTAATTGATTATTGTATAGATAATGATGCTGATCTAGTATTATTTGCAGGAGATGCATTTCATAAATCTTCTCCAAATACTGTTATATTGAATGAATACACTAAACGCATATATCGTCTCTCCAAACAATGCCCTATTGTTCTTTTGGTTGGAAATCATGATGCTCCTTACAGCAATACTGAAAAAGTATCCTCGATTGAGGTTTATAATTCTTTAAAAATACCAAATATTGTAATTGGAAATAAATATGAAGTCATATCAATAGAAACAAAGAGTGGTATAATACAGATTGCAACATTCCCTTATCCTTCTAGACAAATATTCAAGACTGCAAAAGATATTTCCAATAAAATAAAATCATTGGAGAAATGTATAACTCAATCATCTCCTGCTATATTCCTAGGGCATTTTGGTATAAAGGGTGCCAAAGTTGGCTCAGAAAGTGAATATATCATATCTGATGAGGCACAATTGGAAGTCTCTTGGTTAACCAGAGGTCCTTGGGATTATGTTGCTCTAGGACATATACATAATTATCAATGTTTGAATGAGGGAGAAATTCCTCCAGTTGTATATCCTGGAAGTCTGGATAGAGTAAACTTTGGGGAGGAGAATCAGGATAAAGGTTTTATATGGTTGGAAATAACTAAGGAGACAATAGATTATTATTTTGTCAGTGTAAATCCTAGACCAATGATAACATTGGATTATGAGTTTGATAATGCATCTAGGCATATTACCAGAAAGATAGTAGAGGATATAGAAAGTAGAGATTTGCGAGATAGCATAGTGCGAGTTAGGATAAAAATACCTGATAGATTATCTAATATGCTTAGAACTGTTGAGATTTATGAGGCTCTCAGAGGATGTTATTTTATACATTCATTATCAATTTCTAGGACTAGAGAACTAGAGGAAACTAGGTTGGGAGATTTAGGTGTGCCATTATCATCCTTACCAAGTTTAGAATTATTAGATAAGTACTTTACTTCCATTGTTCCAGTGGTAGGCGATGGAAAGCGCAAATTATTGAAATTAGCAACGGAGATTATGGAGGAAAGCAATGAATAGTGATTTGAGTATGGCTCAAGGAATTATAATTATTAGTCTTTGTCTAATTATGATATTTGGAGTAATAAATATGATGAGAGTGCATGTTCGCACTCAGAAATATATCAAAAGAATTAGAGAAGAAAGAGAAACTGAAAGAGAATTGGAAAAGCAATCTCAAGAGGATATGAAAGAAGCCATGAGGCATTATGACTGATAGTCGAGATATGTTTGGAATGATTATGGGGATTAAGATATTTTATTCTTTGGCTATGGATGATGTTAAAATAGTCAGTCGTACATGGAAAGAACGATTATTCTCATTACCTTGGAAGCCACTCCAACGGATCAAAGTCATCCATAAACCCTATTGTGCTATTATAAATAACAATTTATATGCACACCCATCACTTAAAGAAGAAATCGAACATATCTGCAAAAAGGTAACTATATGACTAAGATTTCCGATGATCTGAAACAAAAGAAATTGAGTGTTATGTTCCTTAATGATGAGGAATCTCCCTGTGTTGTATCGGAATGGGTGAGTACTGGCTGTTTGGCTCTTGATGCCATAATGGGTGGTGGTTTGCCAGTCGGGAGATTAGTGGAAATATTCGGAGATCCCTCTACTGGTAAATCTTTAATAGCTTCTCAGATAGCAGCTATTGCTCAACAGATGGATGCCATAGTGCTGTATATTGATACTGAGACAGCGGTATCTAAGGATATGATGGCTGAGGTTGGAGTGGATATTTCCAAACTTTTATATGCTTCTCCAGATACAGTAGAAGAAGTATTCACCATAATTTCTGAGACTATAGACTCTAAAATTAGTATCGATCCTGATTGTTTATTAGTGATAATTTGGGATAGTATTGCTGCCACTTCTATAAAGCAGGAGATGGAGGCTGAGTTTGGAAAAGCCACTATGGGGAGACATGCTGCTCTGATAAGTCAAGGACTGAGGAAGATTACTAGAAAAATATCAAAGAATAAGGTTTGTTTTGTGGTATTGAACCAGACTAAGGAAAAGTTAGGTATTCTGTTTGGGGATAATGTTACCACTTTTGGTGGCAAGGCAGTATCATTCCATTCTTCTATCCGTCTTCATCTTCACATGAGTGGCAAAATTAAGTTAAATAAACATATTATTGGGATTAATGTGAAAGCTGTTACCGATAAGAATAAGATAGCAGTACCATATAGGGAGGCAATCCTCCCGATTTACTTTGGGCACGGAATAGATGATACAGAGGCATCACTTTTATTTCTTAAGGATGCTGGCATAATTACTACCAGTGGAGCATATTCTTATATTTCTATCACCGGAACAAAATTCAAATTTCAGAGACAGGGATGGGATAAATTATATGAAAATAATTATAATGCTATTGAGGAAATAGTGATGAGTGTCTATGATGCAAACTAAACCAGAACCTTATTGCCCTGTATGTGGTGCAAAAATGATTTTGCGTCAACCAAAACCTAATCAATCTTGGAAATCTTTTTGGGGATGTGGTCAATATCCTGATTGTAAAGGCACAAGAAATATTAATCCAGAAACAGGAAAGCCAGTAGATGACTTTGATGATGACGATGATTATTTATTGGATGATTAAATGATACTTCTGGTGGATAGGAGATAATATGGCACTTCGTGATAATTTGAAATGGGAAGATTGGATTTGTCCCGAATGTGGAATATTTGTTAAAAGAGGAATAAATCATCGTTGTCATCCTAAAGCAATTCGGATAAATAGAAAGATAACAAAAAAAGACAACAAAAAATGATACTTTTGATTGACGGGAACAACATGGCTTATAAATGTAAATTTGTATTTAGTCTATCCAATAAGGGGATGAATGTTTCCGTCACTTATGGGTTTATTCATACACTCAACAGTCTAATGGCAAGATACAATCCATCCTCCATAATTGTCTGTTGGGATGGAGGAATTCCGGATTTCAGGCGTCAAGCTCTGCCCCAATATAAAGCCAACAGAGTCAAGGATTGGGACGATGTTGAGCGCGAGGATTTCTATAGGCAGATAAATGAGTTGGCTGATTTTGTACTCCCAATTATGGGAGTTATTTCCATTAGGCAGTCTGGTGCCGAGGCAGACGATTTATTATATCATGCATCTAAAATCATATGTGATAAAGATATAATAATAGTCACATCGGATAAGGATTTATTTCAGGCTTGTAATGGAAATGTTAGAGTTCTGAAAGGTGATAAATTAATAACTACGAAAGAGGTAGAGGAATATATAGGTTTGCCATTCTGTGAATTTATAGAATGGAGAGCATTACAGGGTGATAAATCTGATAATATTCCAGGAATACCTGGTGTTGGGGAGGTTACAGCTACCAAGTTATTGAATACCTTTGGAGATATATCATGCCTATGGAACTCTGCTAATGGGGCAAGTCCTAAAAAGAATCTAATGAACTTAAAGATGGCAGATAAGATAAAATCGTTTGGATTTCAGGCATTGGTAACAAACATAGTTGTATCTAGATTATATATTGACAAGGTTGGAGCCAGATTGGCACTCATTTCCAATATCTATCCTTATAGCGGTGCAAATATACGTATGCTAAAAGGATTCCTTATATCTAGAACCTTCACATCATTATTGGCTTCAGAATTATTTACAAATGTGCGGAAATTGAAGCCTCCTAGAATAAAGCATAATATGGTATTCCCAGTAAATATTGGGAGGAGGTATCCAGTTGGAATATAGATATTTTATGGGAATTGACCCTGGTAAGTCTGGGGGAATTGCTGTTATAAATATAAGGGATAATCTTGTATCTGTGACACCAATGATATTTGATGGAAAATTTATTGATTTTCATAAGATGGCACAATGGATTAAGGCTCATTGTGGTTATGGGATTAATCAAGCAAATGCGATTGGTAGCACTATTGTTGCTATCGAGAAAGTCAATGCTATGCCAGGTCAGGGTGTAGTATCTATGTTTAGTTTTGGTACATCATTTGGAGGGATGCTTGGTATACTTGCAGCTTTGGAAATCCCAACTATCATGGTTCCACCTCAGAGGTGGAAGAAATTTACTCTTGCCGATACTGATAAATCCAAAGAGGCTGCCATAACATTCTGCACTATGGCATATCCTAATGTAAATCTTCGTGCCACTGAGCGATCTAAGAAACCGCACAGTGGCATTTGTGATGCTCTGTGTATTGCATACTATGCTTGCTATACTTACTAACATTGATGACTAATGATATTCGATGCAGAGAATGTAAAGAAGTCGGTTATCGAGTGGCAGTGCACGAAATCTGTTACTGTTCTTGAACGCATTTATGTTGGTACAAATAAGCTAATAGAAGTAATAGTTTCATCCTATGATCCACTTTTCAGGGACGACATGATTCAGGAATGTCGTCTCAAATTAATTACAGGAGCATTGCAGGGTTATGACTCGGGATATTCCCTGCATAATTATCTTACAACAGTATTTCATAATTGTTGTAGGACATATATGAAAAAGCAATATAAGATTTCCAATTTGTTCGAGGATTTTGAGGTTGTAGAGCATATTCCAATTATAATTTCTAATGATACTGAAATCATGGATGATGCTATATGTCGTAACCGCTCAAGATTTCCATCTTTGCCAGTGGAAGTCATAGATGATGTCACTGAATATGTATTGATTAGGTTGGCAGGTGATATGGGGAAGAAACGTGGAATTGTTGCAGAGATAATGGAAAATTTTAATATCTCTAGGCATATTGCCACAGTTATTTATCATAGTATTATGATATATATTAGGGGGAAATATGATGCCAATGTTATGGATATTCCCAAAGAGTTAAATGAATTTTCATTGTTACCAGATTTGCGTGAGGAATTAGGAGACGCTGCTGTTCAGAGATTGTTGTTAGTGTTCTCTGGATTATGCATTCGTATCCCATAAGCGTATATATTCTTAGGAGTATATATGCTCTTTGTATTTAAGCAAATTAAACCTGCTAGGTTGAAGGTTGATGCCTTGAGGCTTGCACTCTTAACAGGTATACATGAGGTGCAGCGTGAAGCCTTGAAGGATTATAAAGCTATTACAGAGACATGGGAACATAAGGTAGTGTGGGATACTGCCATTTCTCTCATGGGTGGTCCAACAATAATCATAGGCTCTGATGATCAGATATTACGATGGTTGAATGACGGTACTCCTCCTCACGATATACCTAAAAGGAGAGGAGCAAAGACTTTGAAATTTCAGAGTGGTTTTATTCCTAAAACTTCACCCGGATGGATAGGCTCACGTAAAGGTGGAAAATCTGGTGATTATGTCAAACGCAAAAGAGTTAGGCATCCCGGATTTGAAGCAAGAAATTATGAAAAAGTCTTAGGAGATAAATGGAAACCAAGATTTAAACGTCGCATGGAGCAGGCAATGAGGGATGCTGCTAAAGCTTCAGGTCATGGAGTGTGAATATGATAGTTATTGTTAAGAGCAGAGAAAAGAAAGCTGTAGTCGTCGAGTATCTTGATGATAATAGTGTAAAGCAGCGATGTATAATTCCGGAGGAATCTCTTGGAGATGGAAATGTAGTCAGGGATGAACTACTCTCCGCATCTATTCCTTATGGGGTAGATTGGGAATTCCATTTAGAGGGAGTGGTCGGAAATGTGACCTCGGCATCAATCGCTGAAGAATTCCACAAAGTCGGTTTATGGACAGCAGAGGATATCATGAAAAATCCTGGTAAAGTCCAGGGAGCATTGCAGTCTGCCTATGGACTGGACTACGCTGGAGTCATAAATATTGCTAAGAATTTAGCAAGAAAAGTGTAGGAGGTTTATTATGTCTGAAGGCTATTCGTTAGCTGGTGAAGGAGTAATCTGGATACAACCAGAGGGTCCTAACACTGAGCCAAAGGTTCTTGCCTGTCACATGATAGGAGATATTGCAGAGCCTCAAGGCGATGTTACACGCTTCTATTGTCCAGATCCGGAAATTCCCAATAAGTTCAATGTGAAAGGCAGTTTCCAGGGTGAGCCTGGTGCCATAACTTTTGCTATTGAAACCGATATGATGAAGACGTTTGATTACTTGGAAAAAGTCCATTGCCCTGTGTCTATTTATGTTGGTAAAGTGAGTTGTGGTCGCAAGAATGTGTTTGGAGCATATGACCGCATGTTTGTTATGGAGAGAAGTTGGCTCACTTCTAAGGGCATGAGTAATATGGTTGCAAGTGATCCTGCATCTCAAGAGCGTACCAAACAAAAATTCGAAATCAGTCCGGAAATAATGCTAAGAGTCTTCAAGCGTGAGGCTGCGAGAGTAGCTATTGCCGAGACTGAAGGATTGAACACCATAACTGCTTGCAGTGAATTCCAATGTGCAGGTGATTGTGGTAATGCCACGAACCTAGGAGATAACCTATTCGTTGGTGGTGATACTTTGGCAGGTTCTCCTGTCAATACCGCAGATGTTTGGGAATCTGAAGATGCGGCAGGTAGTTGGGATTTAGCTCCAACAGATCCGTTTGTTGCAGCAGAAATTATTGCTGCTATCAAATGTGTGAAAATTGACCGAGATACCGTCCGGATAATCGTCACATGTGGTACAACTGGAGCTGGTCATGCACACATTGCTTATAGTGATGACGGTGGTGTGACCTGGGCACAAGTGGATGTTGGTGATGTAGATACTGCATATTTCACTGGTCCAAAATCTCTATTTGTATTGGATTACTATAATATCTGGGCAGTTACCACCGATGGTCATATCTATAAAAGTAGTGATGGTGCTACTACCTGGGTTGAGCAGGGTATTGGTGTTACCATTCAAGACTTGAATGCGGTTAGTTTCTCTGATAGTCTAAATGGTTACGTCGTTGGAAATTCCAATGTAATCCTAAAAACAGAAGACGGTGGAAATCTGTGGTATATCGTTACCGCTCCTATTGCTCAAGCTGGCTTCGATATTCTTAGTGTGAAGTGTCATAGTAAACATCGAGCATTCATCGGTTATGACACTAACACTGGGGAATTGTACTATACCCATAATGGTGGTATCGATTGGTATAGGCGTGCTACTCCGGTGTCGGGTGCTGGCGCGATTGTGGCAATGGATTGGTACGACGAACATGTTGGTGCGTTTATCCATAATACCGCTGGTCTGGTTGGTTCCATCTACTGGACAGTGAATGGTGGATACACCTGGGAAGTTGTGCCATTATCAGAATCCAACTCTGGCTTGAATGATATCATCATGATTGATGTGAATACAGCCTATGTGGTTGGAGAAATTGATGGTGGTACAGCAATGATTTACAAAGTAACAGGTGGATAAAGTATTTCCAAAACTCGGAGAGTTATGTCATCCTTGCAGTTGGTGCGAAACTCTCCCGCATCAGCTGCAAGGTTGAGATAGAGGACAAATAAAATGACTAAGAAAGTGGAAATCCCTAAAAAAGAGAAAGATATAGTTACATTTACAACCAGTCTTGGTAAGACTGTGATAATTAGGAAAATTCCTCAATTACTGTTGGATAAAATTCAGGCTTCTATTGATAGACCTGAACCTCCAAAGTATAAAATAATTACTGCTAGTGGTGAGGAAGTATGGGAGTCTCATACTGAGAATACTTTGGAAACAGATGATGATAAACTTTTATACAAGAAATATAAAGAGGCAATGACTGAGGCTGATAATAAACTTAACGAGAATATGTTCAAGGTTATTATTATGCGAGGTATAGATATTCCTTTGCCAGAAGATACTTCATGGATAGATATGCAGCGTTTCTTAGGAGTGAAGATACCCGATGATCCTCTAGAACTGAAATATCTATATATTCAGACAGAGATCATAGGTACTGCCGAAGATATCGTGGCACTGACCTCTATGGTAATGGAAATGACTGGTGTCCCGGAGGACGCTCTGGCTGAAGCCAGGAAATCCTTTCAGGGTATTGTTCAAAGGACAGCAACTCCTGAAAATGGAGAACCTGGTGAGCAACAGGTGGAAAGCTAGTCCTGGTTTTGCTCTTTTACAAACTGCTAAAGATTGGGGTTACAAACCGAGTGTTTTAGGTTTATGTGACCCAGAAGAAGACCTGCTATATATGGTGGCTTATACTGCCACGGTGGCAGACATGGAAGCAGTAGAGAAAAAAGAAACCGAGGCAAGTAATACTTAATGGAAAAGATTGGTCTTGAGGCACAGCTAAAAGATGCAGTGTTTACTGCTGCTATCGACGCCTATATGAAAGGTATCGATAAATTGAATATGGCAAACCAGAAGTATGTTGGTAGTGCTGCTCAGATCAATGCTGCAAGTAAAGGAATAAATACAAGCCTTGGAGATTTGGCAGAGTCTTATGGGGATGCAGGCTCAGGATCAGAGGGATTTAATATAAAATCCATGGCATTGGCTGTCACTCTTGGAAATATTTTAGCCAATGCCATTACATCTGTAATAAGTAAATTAAAAGAAATGGTATCAGCTGGAATTATGTCGGCAGCTAGAGTGGAGGAAATGGATGTTGTTCTTCAGCTTATTGGTGGTAGGGCAGGATATACAGCAGAACAATTAGATGAGATGGTTGCCAGTATTGTGAAATTAGGTATTCAAACAGATGTTGCTCAGAATACTTTACAGCAATTTATTAGATATAATATGAAATTAGAAGATGCCTCAAAGTTGGCTCGGGTTGCTCAGGATGCAGCCGTTATTGGTATGATAGATTCAAGTCAGGCTCTAGATCGTTTGATTTGGGGTATTCAGAGATATGATACTCAGATTTTACAGGGTATAGGAATTAACATCAGAAGTGATGATGCATTTAGAGCATATGCGGATACTTTACACAAAACAGCTGCCGAATTAACAGAAAATGAGAAACAGCAAGCATTCCTGAATGCAGTATTATTGGAAGGCAAGAGAAATGCTGGCATATATGAAGCATCTATGAAAACTGCTGGCAAACAACTACGCTCAATATCTCGTGAAACTTGGGAATTAGCCAGAATTATGGGTGAGCCATTTTTGAGTGCATTTTCTACAGTTATTAAAACAATAAGGGAATTGATAGCCAAATTCACTGAAGCATTCAAAGAGGGTGGTGCATTTTATAATACTATGATACAGCTGGGAGCTGCTGCATCTATACTTGCAGATTATATAAGTATAGTATCCAAAAAGTTTGCGGATTGGTTTATCAATCTTGCACAAGGTAAGGATTTATTGACGTTTATTGAAGATGCCATAGCTAATTTGTCTCCTCAGGTTATGGCAACAGTAGCAGCCATTGGAGCTTTGGTTGGAGCATTTGTAGCCTTAAAGGTTGTTATTGCTGTGGGAGGTATGCTTCTTTCTGTAGCAAATACGATATCTTTCATAGGGTTTGCAGTCAAGTTCTTTCTTACTAATCTTAATTTAATTGTACCAGTAATAGCGACATTATTTTCGAAAGCATTTCCATTTTTGGCAATGGCAATTTCCAGAGTTGGAACTGCGTTTGTTAGTCTTGCTGCTGTCATTGATGCTCCCTTATTGGCAATTATAATTGCAGTAGCTGCTGTAATAGCCATAATTGTTGCATTGGCTACCAATGTTGGTGGGGCAAGAGATAAGTTAGTCACTTTCTTCAAACAAATTGGTGATATGGCTGCAAAGGCAGCGGAATGGATAGGGAAAGCATTCACAGATATTGCCAATTGGGTAGCTGATGCTGCGGTGAAAGCATGGAATTGGGGAGTTAATCTAGTAACTAATTTTGCAAATGGCATTATAAATGCAGCTTCCTCAGTTCTTAATTCAGCTATGGAATATCTTGGAAATATCTTAAGTTGGTGGTTGTCACCTGGCTCTCCCCCAAAGATTGCTCCAGATTTGGTAAAATGGGGTATTGGAGCTGTAAATGAATGGCTGAAAGGTTTCACACAGGGAGATTTTGATATAATAAAAGGTATTCAGGCTCCTCTCAAACAGGTATTTGATTATTTAGAAAGCATTGGTAAGATAGGTGAGGGGACAGCGGGACAAATGTTTGCTGATTTGTCTAAACAAATGATTGAAGCCACTAAGACTGGCAAGGATTACCAAAATATAGTTGCTCAAATAATATCTCAAACAGGAGTGTTTGGTCCTGAATTAGGTAAATTGACACAGCAATATTTCCAATTAGCAGGAGTATTGGCAGATGTAACAAGTCGTGAGAAAGCTTTGGCAGATGCTCAAAAGAGACAATCTGATGCTAACAAAAATACCAATAAACTGGTTAGGGAATATAATCAAATGTTGCGGAGTGGAGCCTCGAAAGCTGATTTGGCTGCTAAATTAAAAGCTATTGATGCTTCTAAGGCTGAGGAAATGGCAGCAAGTAAAAAAGTTAAGAAAGAAGAAGATGCATTAAAGGTTTCACAAGATTCTGTAAACACTCTCAAAGAGCAGATAAAATTGCAGGAACAGTTAGTGTCTATGTTGTTGCAATTAGCAGAGGCTCAAACAAAGAGAGCGGAACCAGAAAAGGCAACCAAAGCTGGAGGTGTCAAGGCAGGAATTGGTGCTGGTGGAATTCCAGAAGTGAAATTGCCAGATATACAGAGTGCTATTTCTATAGCTATAGATAATGCTAAAAAGTTGTTGTTGAGGCGTTTAGGTGATATTTGGCAGGGTCTTAAAGATAAATGGAATCGTTTCTGGTTTGACGTAGAAATGTTTTTAAGGACTACTTGGAGAAAAATAGTTGTATGGGGGACAGTTACTTGGCAGAATTTTACATATTGGATATATGATACTTGGCAATCTATAAAATTGAAAGCTATCGAGATTTGGGGAGGAATAAAACAGTGGTTCTCTGACACTTGGAATGATATAAAATTGAAAGCTGTTGAGATTTGGGGAGGTATAAAACAATGGTTTATTGATGCCTGGAACGGCATAAAATTGAAAGCTATTGAAATATGGACAGGCATTAAGGAATGGGTTCTTGATTTATTGCGAAAATGGTTTGCATCAATGGGGATAGACTTTGATGAGTATGTAGAGAGATGGAAGAAAATTTGGGAAAATATAAAATTAATCGTTGTTACTATTTGGAATAGAATAAAAGAACATGTATCTGAAAAGATAGTTGCAATAAGACAATGGATACAAGATAAATTGGATGAGATAAAGACCAAATGGGAAGATATTTGGAATAAAGTGTCTACGAAAGCAACTGAAATTTGGAATGCAATTTATACTTTTATATCTGATAAAACAGCAGGTATAAGGGATTGGATAAGAGATAGAGTTGATGAAATAAAGACTAAGTGGGATACTTTTTGGAATGGTATAAAGACAAAAGTGGAAGAAGTTTGGAATGGTCCTGATGGAATTAAAGCTAAAATAGAGGCAGCAGTGAATTCTGTAAAGAATTTTTTCACAAATGCAGAGGGAACAGGTTTATTTGATATTATTGGAACTATGGCTGCCGATGTCTGGAATAAGGCAGTTGAGATCGGTACAAATTTATTGAGTGGCATAAAACAGGGCATCATAAATGCTGCTGGTAGTTTATTAAAAGGCGTAACAGGGGTTGTTGAAAGTGTTCTTAAGATAATAATGAATTTGCTTGGTATTGGCTCTGAATCTAAAGTCTTAAAACAATATGGTAAATTTGTTATGCAGGGTTTTGGATCAGGTATTCAAAAGAATGCTAATATTCCACAAAAAGCAATGACTGATGCAATAGCTAATGCCATAAGTCCAGTTATTAGATTGCCTCAATCAGTGATAAATACTGTAAATAGAACTGCTACCATAAATATGGGAGGAGTAACGGTTAATAATGGTATGGATGTGGCTGCTTTTAGAGGCGTGATTAAGAGTGTATTGCGTGAAGAGATGGGAGGAATATAGTGGGATTTCCAATATTTGCCATAACAGATGGTACTGATAGAATAGATTTATTGACATTCTTAAGCCTAAAAGAGTTCAAGTCATCTATTATAGAGCCAGAGGGAGGTGGTATTTGGGGCAGCAGTCCATTCTCGGATGGTAGAATACCGATAGCTATGCAGTTTGGAAATCTTATGATTGAATCTATATTCTCGGCACATGGTTGTGACCAGGATGATTTAGCTTATAAGGCACAATTGGTAAGAAGATTATTAGAGAATGCCAGGCAATATTGGCTGTCACCTTCTTGGAAGACTCCTGTATGGGTGGAAATGCGTGGCTCTAATGAGACTAATATACGTTATGCATATATCTTCGATTATAGAGCACCGGGCACTGGAAACCCATTCGCTGCTCCTACGTTTGATAACGGAAACTCTATGATGATATTCCCATTAATCTTAGAAACCACTCCTTGGCAAAGTAATCCTCTTGGTTCTTCGAATTGCATTGAAATTAGTAGTTTGCAGAGAGCCATTATTTCTGGCAGTACTATAACTGCTCATTTTCACGTAATATCGAGTGATGATGATGCAGAAGTTGCATATCCTAGTTATGATGTGGTTATGGGAGATGTAACCGCTAAGATGGGAACTGATATCAATTTGATGTATAAATATTTTACTATATTTAGAAATATTACTATTCCGGTAGGTTCTATAATTACAAGTGCTTTTATACGTTATACCGCTGCTTCAAACCAAGCTAGTACTCCAGTAACTTTAAGAATATATGGCGAGAGAGATATTGATCCTCCTGCTTATTGTGATGATTATTTTATCTGTTTTGCTCCAACTACATCAGGTAGTACTCCTCGTATATACACATATAGTTATGTAGATTGGGATCCTGGTATATGGACTCAGAATACTCAATATGATACTCCAGATATATCTAATATTGTGCAAGAAATAATAAATTTGGAGGGTTGGGAATCTGGTTGTGATATAGCTATAAATACAGGGGATAAAATGGCTAAGACTGCTGGTCCTTATTATTATAGAGATGCCTATACATTTGATAATGGTTCTAAAGATCCAGAATTACATATCATATATTCTCCTCCAGCAGATGTAGGCGTAAATGCGACATGCTCTAAAGAAGTAATTATTTCCAATAAACATAATAAGGCACAAATAAATCAAATTCTCTTATATGATAAGAATGTTGGATACATTGATTTGATTGCAGCTGGATATCCATATGCGTTATTCCCAGCAGTCCCAGTCGCAGGAGATGATTATTTATTAATAGGTATTGATACTGCATATATGGACAGTGGTCCATTTAGGAGTTTGGTATTTAATTTAAGTATTGCTTGTAGTGGCATAACATTTACTGTAAAATATTCACAAACTGCTGCTTTTGCAGCTGTAATAGGTGCAACTGATAACACTAATGCACTTAGTGTATTGGGAGTATCATCATATCACTTTAAACCACCATTAGATTTTGACCATCAAGTCATAAGTGGTAAAGATTGTTGGTGGATTAAATTAGATATTACAGGTGTTGCTGGCACTTATGTTGTTCCAGTGCAACAAGATAGAAATATTTATACTATTGTTACTCCATATTTTGATATAAATGAAGACCAAGTGAGAGGTGATTTACCTGTACTCGCACGTACATTATTATTTAATAGAGGATATTCAACAAATAATCCAATGTGGAATAATCCTTCCGCTGCTGCACCGTATGCTAAGAAAATATTTTTAGCAACTCGTAAACTTTCTAGGGGTGAAGATTTTACTCCATATTTGAATGCTTCAGATTGGCAATTACCACCTGGAATAACATATACTGTTGCAGGTGCTGGTGATCATGTTACTATGGAAGAGGATACAGCAGTAGATGTCTTAATGCATACTGCTGAAGATATTGATGGTAGTCCAACAGGAAAAATGACATTGTTTGATTATCCGCATACTGTAATAGATCCATTAACGATCAGAGGGACTTGGACATTTGCATACAATATTGCTAGACAATATGCTGGCAGATATGCAGCATACTTGCGTTGTACAACAGAAGGTCCTGGAGCCATTAATTTTCAAATAGGTTTACAATTATGTTATGGTTTATCTCCTAACTACACTACATATCCAACTAAGACTATATTTCTTAATTCCAATCCTATGTTTACATACGTAGATTCATTTTCCATTATGGAAGATCTTATGGAAGATGAATATTTAGCTAATTTCCATATTAATCTAATGATAGGTATTCCTGAGGATATAGCATATTCTAATTTGTATATATATGATCTCATAGTGGTGCCAGTAGATGAATTTTTGTATACTGCTGAAACAGAATCTACAATACTTGCTGTTGATGCTCCTCCTAATGGTAATGGTGTTTATATAGATGCAGATTCTATTGGAAATCCTAAAATTATGCGTTCTGTAGCTAGAGTTGAAATTAATGATGATAAACTTGCTAATCTAATAAGAATGTCTAGAAATCCTTGGATGCTTAATCCCAGAACATCACAGAGAATATGGTTCTTTAGTCCAGCCTCTATGAATATATCTTATATTCCAAAACAATACGGTATATTTAGATATTTTGACTTGCGAGGAAAAGATTAATGGAATCATTATTTAGGCATACTGGCATTACCATTAATTTTTACGATCCATGGCCATTATATTCAGTAAATAATGAGATAGTTTATAAATGTGAGCATTATACTTCATATACTCATGAGATTGGAGCTATGGGAGGTTATTTATCTGCTACTGTGGAAATTCCCATGACGGTGGCAGATGCAAAAATATGGTATGAAAAAGGTATTGGTAGGAGAATAAAAGTATTCAATCACGCTGGTGTTTGTGTTTGGAACGGATTCGTGAATGATATAGATATAAGATTCGGAGCAGATACTGCACATATTGGTCCAATGACGAACATTGGAAATATTATTGGAGTTATGTTTACTCCAGTAGATTTCGATAATGGGACAGTGGGTACAGAGACCGAGACAACACTGGTGCAGGATATTTATAGTCAGGAAACCTATGGAAAATGGGAAAAGTGGTTATCTGCTGGTCAGGCTGAGGAAACAGCTGCTGAACAAGTAAGAGATGTATTCTTAGCTGATATGGCATACCCAAAATCTACAGATGATTTGAGTATTTATTCTGGTGCCTCTCCAGTGGTAACATTGAGTTGTGTTGGAAATCTATATTGGTTGACAGCTTATATATATAACAATTTATCGGATGGTTTGGATACATTAAGAACCAAATTAGAGCTTGTATTGGATGCCGATCCAAATTTCATTATAAATCATGATTATAGTTATATAGAAGATAACTTATATCTTGTAAATATAAAAGAGGACAGAAATAGATGTGCTTGGGATATAATCAAAGAGTTATTATCTATTGGAAATGATACCGATGATTCCAGGAGGATGTTTGGAGTATATGAGGATGGGTTGGTAAAATATTCTAGAATTCCAGATGCAATTGAATATTATCATTATTTGGGAGATCCCTCCCGTAAAATAACTACTGCGGATATGGCAGTTATACCTCCTTGGGAAGTAGTGCCTGGCAAATGGCTAAAGGTTCCCGATTTTATGTTTGCTGGAGCATTTACCTCTTTACATTTTATAAAAGATGATCCAAGGAACAGATTTCTTGAATCAGTGAAATATACTTCTCCATATGGTCTTGATCTCGGTGGAGGACGGAATGACAAACTCTCACAAATGCTTTCCAAGATAGCATATTCTGGAGGAATGCTCTGAGGAAATTAAAAGGAAAATGTTTATATCTCAAAGGAAAAGATTCTTGCGGAGTGTGTTATAATGCCAGTACAGTTGTACAATTCTGAGGCTGTAGGTCTATTAGCAACACATTTCCCATTACGTATGGAGCCAAATTTTGGTTGGGGAAATATCCTTAGCATATTCATGATGCAGCAGAACCTGAGATTCTTATTAACCTTCTCAAGTATAGATGAGAGAGGAAACGCTTGTGACGTATCTGGGCAGGGTAGAGTGTTTACAAATATTGCCACTACTCCATTTGCCACGGTCAATGGTATTATACCCTATGCTTATACAGATGGAGCTGCCAGATATTTCCAAAGGCTATCAGAGCCAGGACTTAATATCTCAGGTGATTTAACCATAATGTGTTGGTATTATGCCACCAACATAGTAGCATTGCAGAATTTATTAGGGAAATATTACTCAGTTGGAAATAAGAAGCAATATATCTGCCAATTGCTTGCCACATCATATCCTCAGTTTATGGTAAGTGGAGATGGTATTAATGATGTTACGGTCACTGGCACAATAAAGCCTTTTGTCTTAAACGATTGGAACTTTTACGCTGCAAGGTATACTCCCAGCACTGACATCAGTGTGTGGCTCAATCCCAACAGCCCTGCTGATTATGATAGTTTTGCTGTTCCAGCATTGGCAGCATTACATACCGATACAGAACCTTTGGAAATATTCCGTAGCAATAGAGCCAATATGTGTGCAAATAACTCACGATTTTCTATAGTAGCTGGATATGCAGCCAGCCTCACTAAGACCTCTATATGGGCAACGTACCAACTTACAAGACCCTATTATAAGGTTAGATAAGTATATATTATTATGACCATTAGGAATTTTCATGATAGAAATACTTGGTTAGGAACTCATGCGGAGAGACTGACTGTTATTGCATCTGAGAATGCTTATTGGACTGAGGAAGATACAGGAGAACTTTGGGAGTGGTGGTCTGGAGCATGGCATCCAATAACAGGTCCAGGCGGTCCAGGTTTTGTCACTGAAGGTCCAGGAATTGATCTTGTTGGTCCACAAGTAGGTTTAGGTGGAGATTCATTCCTGCTCTATGATGATGGAGGTCTTCCGGTAGCAGAATATGTAACCTTGACGTTAGCATTGGCAGCAGCCAGCGCAGGACAGGTGGTGATAACTCCTGCTGGAGTATTTACCGAAGATGTGACTGTGCCACCAGGAGTGGGAGTGAAAAGCACAGGCAATAATACAATTCTTGCTGGCATAATTTCGTTAGGAGGTAACAACAGTTTTTTGAAGAGCATTACCCTTGCTTTGACTTTGAATTCGGCTGGAGATATAGCCGGAATAATTGGACCACCCTCAGGAGAGGCAATACTCAATGATTGCACGATTGTAGTAACCAATAACGGAGCGGGAAACGCCTATGTGATTCAGGTTGGAGATGGCAATATATTAGTCTGGAATAGTATCTTGAAATGTTATACTAATGGTGGTGGGGATGCTTTGGCAATTTATGGGATATCGGAATCAATAGGAATATGCCAGGCTGAGGATAATATGATTTATGCTATTGCGGTGGGAGGCGGTGTTGGGCATGGAGCTGCAACAGACGGACTCGCAGATTTCTGGATTTGGGGTGGTAAAATTGAAGCTACCACCTCACCGATAAGGAGTTAGCATGGCATGGCCAAATAAAATTTTCGTAGCAACAACTCTTTTAGGAATTTATTATACCGATGACTTTGCCAATCCTGCTATTCAGCCGACTTGGACGGCGATCAATGCGGGGCTTCCAGCATTAGATTGTAATGAATTTGATCTTGATCCATTTGACCAATTAAATAGACAATATGTATTATTGTGGACGGGTGAAACACTCTATCGACGCGAAAATGCTGGCAATTGGGTAAGTATCCTGACTCCCGCTCAGGCCAGGACTGCCTGTGGTCAAGTTGGTGGCACAATGGGACTGAGGAGTTTCTGTGCTGATTTGACTGTGCCGGGGAGGCTTTGGGCATTATTCAGATGGAATACAAATACTTATGCAATAAGATCTGATGATTATGGGGATAATTGGACAGGTCATCTTATAACAGACGTAAATACAGAAGACGTTTGGCATATTCGCTCGAGTGGAGATTATGTATTTCTTGTTACTTATGCAGGAACTCTCTATCTCCATAATGATTGGACATTTTATAGTTCTGATGCAGGAAATACATGGGGACAATATTATAACTGGGAAGGACATCATTTTGGTTATAACCCCTTAACTCCAAACAGAATATATGAGCTTACAGGAATAACGGGGACTCATTATCTAACACGAATAACCTCGGGAGGAGTCGGGACTGATTTACAAACAAATAATGCATTACCCTCTCGTCAAGATTCCATGTGGTTCGACTATACCGACCCCGACCACCATAGATGTCTTGAAGCCGGAGACTTGCATGTCACTACTGATGAATGGGCAACAATAGATACGACTACTGATACAGACCCTAATGCATTATCGTTTGCCCCATGGGCTGGAGCCGATATAGATCAAATGCTTGTTGGTCTTACAGCAGTTCACCCTGCGAATCATCATGTTATTGGTACTTTATATGGAGAAGCAGATACTACTGTAACTGGTATTGCGGGTACCAATGTAGATACTCCACCATATACAGATGCCATTCCTTATTCTCTCAACAATGCACCTTGTGAGCGTGGTATTCGAGCAGTTCAGCCAACGGTAGGGAAGATAAACACACATGCTGTAGCAATGCCTGGTTATTCCGATGTTGGACTGGATAGAGGCATTCCAATGGCAGGAGACCGCTCAGCTTGGGATGCTCTTAATTATCCACTAAGACATACAGATGATATTAATGTTGGTATTCATTGGACAGAGGGAGGAATCGTTAATCTTATTCCTGAAGTCACACCAGAAGAGCACATTCATAGTTTGACTGGAATGGTCAAATTTCACGTGGATGGTAGATTAGCATTACTGACGAATGTGGGAGAGGCATTCATTGCTCCCGAAAGTATGACAATCATGGGTGTCTATATTAACTGTGCATCTTTGGGAACTGCTAGTAACACGATCGTCGATGTGAACAAGAATGGAGCGACTATTTTTACTACACAAGCAAATAGACCCACACTTGCCTGGAACGATACCAATGGAGTATCCAAAAGTGGTGCAGTAGAAAATGGTGATTTAGTAGAAGAGGATATTATCACAATTGATATAGACCAGATTGCCACAAGTGTAGAGGATTTGACAGTAGTATTGGCTCTGTATTACTATACTGGAGAAGCCTCTTATCTTACTGCACCACCTTGCTATAATATTGACAATTATAAAAAAGGTCTTACTACAGATAATATTGTTTTACCGCTAGGTGGTGCGGGTGCATGGGATGACAATAAGATTACTCTTGAAAGTGTATATGAGTATTCCGGTACGATTTATTTATATTATCAAGGTAGACATGGAGGAGTTTGGCAACACGGGATTGCTACCGCGCCTGTTGTTGGTTTTACTGGGACGAACTTTACAAAATATGCCAGTAACCCCGTGGCGAATCTTCCAAAATTAATGATTTATGATACTGACGATACCATTTGGAAAGGCTGGGGGATATCGGGTGCAGGTCTTGGATATTTTACTGCTCTGAGCCCTTATGGACCCTGGACACCGGATGTGGGTAACCCTATTTTATCTCCAACAGAAGCATGGGAAAGTGGTGCATTAGCCCACCCCTGGGTGATAAAAGAAAGTGCAACTTCCTATAAGATGTTATATACTGGAGGTTCGGTCACGGTGGATGCTCAAATTGGACTGGCTACTTCACCCGATGGTATAGTATGGACGAAATATGCCTTGAATCCTGTACTTTCACCTGATGCCGGAGAGCCTTGGCGCTCAGTTACTGTATTTTGTCCGTGTTTTACCCCAATGATAAATGGACTATATCGATTGTATTTCAATGGAAAATTCATCCCTGGGGGCATGGCCGATTATTCTATGGTGGGGTGTGCAAATTCCTCAGACCTAATCAATTGGACAATGGGAGTTAATAATCCTATCTTAACTGCAACAAGAGTGTGGGAAGGTACTGGATCGCCACCTGGAGAAGTGGAGCTTCCTGTTTTTATCAAAATTGGAACAATCTACTATGTCTTTTATAGTTGTTGGTGGGGCATCCCATCTACGATTGGAGTGGCAATAATACCATGATACATAGCGATAGAGTTTATGGAAAGCCATTAGTTCTATATCAGAATACCAAAGTCAACATTGAAGCGATGGTTGGGTTGGCAGAGGGTTCGTGTGCTTATGCAACGGATTCAAACGAATTTGGCACTTATGATGGTGCGACGTGGACTTGGGGTTCGGGCGCGGGAGGACAGTATCTACAATTTTTATACGAAGTTTCTGGTGGAACATTCACATTTCTAACCGATATAGACGGTAATCCTTTGATGGGATTACAAGACCTGGAGTAAATAAAATGACAACTGAAATTGGAGCTTTTATTCATGCCTTGATCGAAGATACTACGCCTGATGGGACATTGGATTTCGTAATGACCTATGACCATTCGGCGGGTGCAGTAAAAAAAGTTACCCCCGTAAATCTAGGTGCTGTCGGAGGCGGAATACCAATTAGCGGATGGATAGTCGCGGCAGCCATGACCTATGCTGGTGCAGATGACCCAACTTATACCGCAACAATGGTAGGGGATGTATCTGGAACGTATGGATTGGGAATGCGGATTAAACTAACTCAGGCAACGGGTGGAACAAAGTATTTTATTATCACTAAAATCGCAGTAGCAGGGGATACTACTTTAACTTTATATGGTGGGACGGATTATAACCTAGAGGCTGAGGCAATTACTGATCCATATTATGCTCTAGTTAAAACTCCGTTCGGATTTCCACTCGATCCGACTAAATGGACGGTTGAATCAACCGATGTCACACAGCGCTCTCAGGCATCTCCGGCAACGGGTACTTGGTATAATCTTAACGGAGATAGCATCACAATTCCAATCGGTGTATGGAGAGTATCCTATCAAGTTGACATTGCTGCTGATAGATCTTCGGCAGCAGGAGTTACACAAGTACAGGCTGCTCTATCAACCGCAAATAATTCGGCGAGTGACGCTGATTTGGTATGTGAAGCTAGAGTCACGGCAGATTCGACATCATATTGGATTGCTTCTTGGACATTTTATCGTGAAAAATTCTTGGCATTAACCACGAAGACAGTATATTACTTAAATTCCAAAGCGCCATCTACCGCGGATGCTCTATATAACCTTAATGCAGCATCAAAACTTATTATTCGTGCAATGTGTGCTTATCTATAAGAAATGACTAAGGAGTACTTATATATTATGCCAGATTCAACAGAACGCAAAACTAAGCCAAGGAAGTCATCAGGAG
>Ga0315277_10000334_pt1 | contig 76184 bp, 61 predicted proteins | sample YL17G05_15_MG_FD_203695 | JGI IMG/M metagenome (GOLD analysis project Ga0315277, IMG submission 203695) | Sediment microbial communities from Yellowstone Lake, YNP, Wyoming, USA - YL17G05_15 | ecosystem: Environmental > Aquatic > Freshwater > Lake > Sediment | place: USA: Wyoming | collected...
TCCAGCCCAAAGCCCCCTCAACCGGAGTCTCCCTTGGGTAAGATTTTTAAATGGCAAGATGATGCCCGCTACGGTAAGGTTTTTAAATGGCTTGACAGGACCCTTGGGCCCACGCGCAGCCGGTCACGGACCGGCTCCTCCCCCGCTAAAAAGAATATCCGGCCAGGAAGGTCAGGACCGTGAAGCGGTGGTCTACGCCCTCGGACGAGACCGTGGCCAGGCTCTTGCTGTAACGCCCCTCGAAGAAGAGGAAGCCGCCCTTGACCGCGAAATCGAGACCCGCTCCGGCGATCCCATTGAACGTGCTGGTCTTGTACCCTTCCAGCTTGATATCGTCGATGGGGGTTTCGAAGTCGTCCTGGACGAGGTCCAGCTTGATGCGAGAGCTGATCTTCACTCCGTAGCTCGCGCCGCCGAGAACGTAGATCCGGAAGCTGCTCTCGACCCGCGGGAGGTAACCCAACTTGGCCACGAGCGGGACCTCGAGGTAGCTGAAGGCCATATTGGTCCGCAGATCGCCGTTGTCCAGTTTCGTCCTGAACATCCCGCCCTTCTGGGAATACATGAGCCCGGACTGGACCCCGAAGAAATCCGTCAAGTAGACCGACCACAGGCCGCCGGCCGTGAACCCGGCCTTGATGTCGAACTTGGTGTCCATGTCCTTGCCCTGGAAGCGGCAGAGGTTCAACCCCAGGGCGAGGTTCGTCTCGATGGTCGCGGGCGAGGCGGGGGCCGCCGCCGCGGCGGCGAGGAGGATCGTTCCGAGGGCGATGAGCTTTCTGATCATAGTGCGTCCGTTTTCTCTTTCGTCGATAAAGAATCCAACTCCCGCATCATGTCGGGCGTTGCAATGAAGACCAGCACATCGTTTGCGGCCAGGACGGTCGTTTTGGCCGGGTTGAAGACGAATTCCTTCGCTCCGCCCTTCCGCAGGGCGACAAGGAGCGCTCCGGTCCGCTCCTCCAGCCGCGTCGCGGCGATCGTCGCGCCGACGAACGGCGACCCGGGCGGGACGGCGTGCTCGTCGAAGCGGAGAACCCGGTCCCGTTCGCGGAGCATCATGTCCAGGAACGTCGTCACCGCCGGCCGGATCATCTCCGAGACCATCCGCATGCCGCCGATGAACGTCGGGGAGATGACGCTGTCGGCTCCGGCCTTGATCATCTTCGAGTTCGAATGGGGATCGATCGCCTTGGAGACGATCCGGGCCCCGGGATTGAGGCTCCGGGCGCTGATCGTGACGAACAGGTTGGCCTCGTCGCCCGGCAGACAAGCGATGAGCCCTTTGGCCCGCCCGATCCCGGCCTTCTCGAGCACGCTGTCCTCGGCCGGGTCGCCCTGAACGGTGAGGAGCGGTCCGAGCGCGGCCAGCCGCTCGATCCGGGCCTTGTCCGGCTCGACCACGACAAACGGCTTTTTGGTCTGGACGAGCTCCTGGATGATGGCCATGGCCGTCTCGTCGCTGCCGCAGACGATGTAATGGCCGCTCAGGCGCTCGATGTGCTTTTCCATTTTTCGTCTCCCGAGGATGTTCTTGAGCTCCCCTTCGACGACGAAGGCCGTGATGGACGAGACGGTGAAGGCGATCGTCCCCAGACAGAGGAAGATGTAGATCGTCGTGAACGTCCGGGCGGCCGGATTCGCGCTCAGGTCATGCGTCTCCCCATAGCCGATGGTCCCGATCGTGATGGCCGTCATATAAACGCTGTCGAGAAGCGTCCAATCCGGGCCCCCGAGGATCTTGAAGCCGGCGACGCCGATCAAAAAGACGAACAGGAAGACGATCAGGGCGGTCAGGACGCGCTTGCGGCTACCCATGGGACGCGCCCCATTCTATGCCGGGGAAGGACCGAATTCAAGCCGGGCCGGACCCCAAGAGCTCTCTCAAAACGACTGCGTTATTGTGCTCTTCGTCCGAGGCTCCGAAAACGAGCGTGACGCGGCCTTTCCTCTCGGCGGCCCGGATGGCCTGGAGAAACTCCTCTTTTTCGGCCAGCTCCCGACGGTATCGCTCCCGGAAGGCCTTCCATTTTTTCGGATCATGGGCGAACCATTTCCTCAGGGCATCACTCGGGCCGACGTCTTTCAGCCAAAGATCCACCTTGGCCTTTTCGCGGCTGAGCCCCCGGGGCCAGAGCCTGTCGACAAGGATCCTCGTTCCGTCGCTTTTGGCCGGGTCCATGTAAACGCGCTTGAGGTTGATCATGGATGAATAACTCCATTACCTATTTATCCAAGAAACGTGCCCGGATTGGACAAGGTCCCGGCTCGAAGGACGGCGAGAAACGCCCGGCCTTATTAGCTAAAAAGTCCAACCTTTTAGGATTTTTCCAGTTTTTCAAGACTCAATCGGCCTCAAGGTCATGGCACTTCGGAAAGGTTCCGGGGAGGTAGAAGAAACGTTTCGCTGGCATAGTTCTTGCATAAGATCCAGCGGAGGGACGAATAGAGAGGATATTTCTGCAGTCATTCTGATCTTCGGTCTGACCGCGAGCGCTGCGGCGGCGCCGCTGGCCAGGTGGGATCGACTACTTCAATATCAAGGAGGTCGTCAATGTTGGAGATGAAGGATCTGGTTCAGGCCGCAGATTGGAAACGCGAAAAACACGTTCCAGTCATCGAGGCCCCCGACCTGGTCAAAAAAGGGGAATTTTTCCAGGTCAAAGTGACCGTCGGCAAGGAGATCGCCCACCCGAACAAGACGGAGCATCACATCAGCGGGATCGACGTCTATTTCCATCCCGATGGGGATAAATTCGCCTACAAGATCGGGTCGGCTGAATTCGGGGCGCACGGCGCGTCCACCCAGGGGCCGGATACGAGCACGATCTATACCCATCATGAAGTCATCATGAGCTTCAAGACCGACAAGCCGGGAACGCTGGTCGCCATGAGCCTCTGCAACATCCACGGGCTGTGGCAGAACTCTCAAATGATCGCAGTCGAGCCCGCTTCCGTCGAGCTTCCTTCGAAGAAAAGTTAGTTCGTCCGCTTTAATACGCCGCGGAGCGCCTCGGCGAGCTCTTTCACCGAGAACGGCTTCATCAGAAAGGCTCCGATGCCGAGGGCCATGGCCCGATCTTCGTCGATCGTTTCGCTGAATCCTGTGCAGAGGACGATCGGGATATCCGGCCGGATCCGCCGCAGCTCACGGGCCAGGATCTCTCCCGTCATGGACGGCATCATCTGATCGGTGATCACCGCGTCGAACGCGTCGGGCCGCTCCCGGAACAGCTCCAGCGCCGCCTTCGCGTCCGTCCGGCCGACGACCCGGTATCCCAGATGCTCGAGGATGGGGGGGACGCTGTGGAGGTGGATCTCTTCGTCGTCGACGAAGAGGATCCGCCCCGTTCCGGTCGGAGCAGGCTCCTCCGGAGCCTTGGCCTCGGCGACCGTCCCGCCCTTGAGCCTGGGCAGAAAAATGGTGAACGTCGATCCCTTCCCGACTTCGCTCTCGACGTCGATCGCCCCTCCGAGATCCTTGACGATTCCATGGACGACGGGAAGGCCGATCCCGGATCCCTCGCCGGGCGCCTTGGTGGTGAAAAAGGGATCGAAGGCCTTGCGTCGGACTTCCGGCGTCATCCCATGGCCCGTATCTTTTACGACAAGCTCGAGATAAGGGCCGGGTTTGAGGTCCAGATGTAGAGCCGCCCGGGCGGGACCGATCTCGACCTCTGAGAGCCGGACCGTCAGGTCCCCGCCTTTATCGCGCATGGCATAGGCGGCGTTGCTGCAAAGGTTGATCAGGACCTGGTGGATATGGGTCGCGTCGGCCAGGACGTCGGCCGATTCGGCTTTGATCTCGTCGACGATCTCGATGTTCTTGGGGATGGAAGCCCGGAGGAGCGTCAGCCCTTCCTTGAGGACAGGGCCGACCCGGATCCGGGTCTTTTCCTGCGCCTTCCGGCGCGAGAACGAGATGATCTGCTTCACCAGGTCTTTGCCGCGGTTGGCCGCTTCGAGCACCAATTTCATCCGCCTGGCGTTCGGGGTCCCCTCGGGTTCATCGAGGGCGCACATTTCCGTGTTGATCAGAATGGGCATGAGGATATTGTTGAAATCGTGGGCGATCCCCCCGGCCAGGGTCCCGAGCGCCTCCACCTTCTGCCCTTGCCGGATGTGCTCTTGGAGCCGGACCTCGTCCGTAACGTCTCGCTCGATGGCCACGAAGTTCTTCAGAGCCCCGGATTCATCGAAGACCGGTGAGATCGCGGCGTCCACTTCGTAGGGACCGACGCCCGGCTTGTGGCGGATCATATGGCCGATCCATCGCTCTCGGCGGTCGAGGGCGTCCTTGATCTTCAATTCGAGCCCGTCTTCGATCCCCGCCGCCCTGAGGATTTCGTCGTACGTGCTCCTCAGGACGTCCTGGGCCCGAAGTCCGCTGATTTTTTCGAAGGCCGCGTTCACGTAGGAGATTTCCTGATCGATGTCCAGGATGACGATCCCTTCAGCGGTCTGCTCGAGGGCTTTGGCCAGCCGGAGCCGTTCTTCTTCGGCCTTTTTTCGCTCCGTGATGTCCCGGGCGGCGGCGAAAACGCCCTGGACTTCCCCGGTTTCATTTTTATAGACCGAGGCGTTATAAACGACTTCGGTTACCCCCCCCAACGCGTTCCGGATCGCCAGGGGGTAATCCCGGACCTCCCCTCGGGAAAAGGCCATTTGATAGCCGCGCCTGGCCTTCACGGGATCGGAGAAGTAATCCGAAAAGTCGCTCCCGATGAGCTCATCCCGCGAATATCCGGTCACAAGCTCGGTGGCCCGGTTGACGTCCGTGATCTTCCCATCAGGGCTGATCGTCACGAGGGGGTCGAGGCTGGCTTCGATCAAGCTGCGGGTATACCGGGAGGACGCCAGGAGCGCCCGCTCTCCCTTCTTGCTTTCGGTCACGTCGATGTTGATTTTCAGGATGCCCGACGGACGTCCCTTGTCGTCGACCTTGAGGGCCCAGCGGCCCGAGGTGATCAGCTTTACGCCCCGCCGGTTGGTTTGGACCAATTCTCCTTCCCAGCGCCCGGTCCGGATGATCTTTTCTACGATCCGGTCCAGCGGTTCCGCAAATTCCGACTTGAGGAGTTCGTGGGATTTCTTGCCCAAGGCCTCTTCCTTGGTCCAGCCGAAGATGGTTTCCGCGCCATGGGTCCAGGACTGGATCGTGCCGTCGAGGGCGCAGACCATGATGGCGTCGTGGGCCAAGTCGAGCAGGGCCGCCTGTTCGCTCAGGGCTTTCTCGCCCTTTCTCCGCCCGGTCACGTCCTTGAGGGAGAAAACCAGGAATTCCACGTTTCCCGACCGGTCCAGAACGGGCGAAAGGTTCCAATCCCAATAGGTCGTCCCCCATTCGGGATGATCCGGGAAAACGAAAGGCTTGGCCACGGCTTGATAGGGCTCTTTGGACCCGACGACGTGCCGGAAGATCGCCTCGTTTTCCGGATTGGGGAACATCTCGAAATGATTCTTCCCCGGAAAATCGGAGATCGGACGCTGGTTGGACCTGGCATAGGACTCATTGACCCGGACGAAATTCAAATTCTTGCCCAGGATCGCCATGGGCGAGATCGTGGAGGCAAAGAACCCCTCGAGGATCCTCGACGTCTCGGACAGGGCTTTTTCCGCCCGACGGCGCTCCTTGGCTTCCCGCTTCGCTTTTTCGACGGCCGCCGTCAGGTCCCGGGTCCGCTCTTGCACCCGGAGCTCCAGCTCGTTCCGCGATCTCTCCAGGGCTTCCTCGATCCGCTTGCGATCGGTGACATCGATGCAGGCCCCGAAGATCCGGACGACGTTTCCCTCCTTATCGCGGATGGACCCGCCCTTGGTCTGGAACCAACGGACGTCTCCGGAGCCGTGGAGAACGCGGAATTCCAGGTCGAACGGCTCGCCGGCGGCGATCGCCCGATCCCGCTCGGCCTCGAGGCGGCGGAGGTCGTCCGGATGGATCAGCCGGCTCCAGTCCTCATAAGTCCGGATCGTGCCCGGGGCCACGCCATACAACCGGTCGAACTGAGGAGAGAAAACGAGATCTCCCCCCGGAAGGGCCCTGTCCCAGATTCCGACATTGGCGCTTTCCTGGGCCAGGCGCAGCCGTTCCTCGCTTTTCTTCAGGTCCGCCTCGAAGCGCATCCGGGCCGCGCTTTTGACGAGGGTCCATTCCCCTCCCCGGCGGATCAGCGTCGACTCGTGGTTCCGGATGATGTCGAGAACCTCCGGCACGCTGCACCGATCGAGCGAATAGGCGCATTGCGCGATCATCGGATTCCCGAAAACCAGATGATTGAAGGCTTCTTCATAAGCGGCGAAATCCGCCCAATCCTTCTTCTCGATCCAGGAAGTGTTGCTCGAGACTCGGAGCCCTTCGAAGCCGCGGGCGGCGGCCGCCTTCAGCTTATCGGCCCAGCCCTGGACGACGTTTTCCGCATGGAATCGCCCATTAAGTAAAAACCATTCCGCGTGGGAAAAAAACTCGATCGCGCCTCTTTCCAGATGGGCGCTCAGGTCGGGAACGGCCTGCCGGAGGGCTTTCTTCGCTTCTTCAGCTTCCAGCGGCTCGGAACAGACCCACAGGCAGGATTCATTGTTCTCCAGGCCTGCCTTGAAATACGGGACGAGGACGTCGAGGAGATCCTTTTTGTCCTGGTAAAATTGGCAGAAATGCGTCCCCCAGGGCACGTCGCCCAGGATTTTGATGCCGGTTTTTCTCAAGGGTTCGCCCATGGAATTCTCTCCGCCTCCGCAGCTCGATCCGCCGATGCCTTCCTCCGCGGACCCGGGAGCTCGTTTCGCAATTGTAGCACAGGACAAAAAGGAGCAAAACAATCCCCCGGCGGGGCGCCCGGGAGGAGCTGCGCCGTTGAGAGAAGTGCGGGCGGCCGGCCGATGATCGGACCGGCCGCCCTTTCCGGCGGGGGGGACGCCGGATTTATTGAAAAGAGCGGGTGGATTCCTCCGCCGCGCCCTTTAAATTTCAGATTCCGGTCGCGGCGGAACCTCGATCCGATCCCGCCTCGACGGATCATCCGCCACGGCCGCGTTCACGAATGCGCTCCCATAATACGGACTTCGCGCTGCCATGGCGTACGTCCGGGCGCGACGATCGGGTCTTGAATGCTCGGCCGAATCCCGTGCGGCACGACCACGATCCCGGAAGCATCCAGGTGATAGCGGGCGGCATCCCGGTCACGGTCGAATCCGATTTGCTCGGATTCGCCGATCGCGTTGCCGTGGTCGATGATGGCCCGGCGGATCCTCGCCCGTTCGCCGACCGTGATATCCCCGAGAAGGACCGACTTTTCCACGACCGCGCCGCTCAAGATGCGGACGTTCGGCCCGATCACGGAATCTCGAACGCAGGCGCCCGAAACGATCGTGTTATGACCCAGGATGGAGTTCTCCACGAAGCCGCTTCTTCCCGAAAGGCCGGGAACCACTTTGGGAGGCAGTTCCTGGCGCCGGACCGATCGGATGGGCCAGCCAGGGTGATAAAAATCGAGGTGGCTCCGGGGATCGATCAATTCCATGTTGGCTCGATAGTAGCTTTCGATGGTCCCGACGTCCCTCCAGTAATCCGTCGGCCCGTCGATGCCGGGAATGACGTTCGTTCGGAAATCGTAGGCGAAAACACGCTTGACCAGGCACGCTTCGGGAAGGATGTTCCGGCCGAAATCATGGCAGCTGTCGATCTCCATGGAATCCTCTTCGAGCGCTTCCCCGAGCAGGGAGGGATCGAAGACGTAGTTGCCCATCGAGACGAGGGCACGATCGTTCCGCCACGGGAGCAGGTGGGGACGGACCGATTTCTCGGCGAAATCCCTGATCCTCCAGTCCTGGTCGATGAGGACGGTCCCGAATGGACCGGCTTCCTCCACCGGCATCGGCCGCGCCGCGACGGTCAGCTGGGCTCCCCTCTCGAGATGCCAATCGATCATCTGCCGGACGTCCATGGTGTAGACATGATCGGCCCCAAAGATGAGAACGAGGTCGGGCTTCCCCTTGAGAATGAGGCTTAGATTCTGCATGACGGCATTGGCCGTGCCGAGATACCCCTGTCCCCGTTCGTTCAACCGGGGACGGACGACTTTGAGGAGGGCTCCGCTGAGGTCGTAAGCCTGCAGATCTTCCCCCAGATGGCGAAGGAGGGAATCGGCATTGGCCTGGGTGATGACGAAGATCTCGCGAATGCCGGAATTGACAAGGTTGCTGATCGTGAAATCGATCAACCGGCACATCCCTCCAAAGGGTACGGCCGCCTTGGCCCGATAATCCGTCAGGGGCCGAAGCCTGATCCCCTGGCCTCCGGCAAGGATGACTGCGGTGACTTTCGGATCCGTAAAAGCGAAAGGATCTCGGAAGGCGCTCATTTTTCTGCTTGGCGGGCTTGTCCAGGGTTATTCCCTGACCCGCCGGACTCAGGATCGAATCCAAGAACCGTGCCAATTACGGGCCGCGAAAAATCGCGCCGGTCCAGACGGCGGACGGATTCCGGCGCGCGGCGGAAAGGCCCGGGAAGGGATCGTTGTTTTACGGGGCGGGACGGAATCCTCGAATACTGGAAATCCAGGCGCGAGGAGCGTCCTCCTGGAAGGGAATTTCCGGCGCCTTCAATCCCGCCAGCCTCGTTCTGGCGTCTACGACCTCAGGCAGGTCTGGATCGGCGTCCTTCCAGAGGTCGAGGAACCTACGATAATTCTCGACGGCTTCGGCCTTTTTCCCTTCCTTTTCCGCAATCTTTCCGAGCCAATAGAAGCTCCCGGCATAAATATCCCCGTGCTCTAGCCTGCCGAGAGCAAGCGATTGGATCCTCTGGTACTCCTTCTTCGCCAGGGCCCAGTCCCCGGATTTGAAGTCCATCGCCGCCAAGCCGTCTAAGAAAATGGGCTTCCGTGTAGGTCCCGAATACCACGATTCGGCCGGAAGCAGGGCGATGGCTTTTTTCGAGTAGTCAACCGCCTTGGATCGATGAAATCAAAAGGCTTTTTCGTCACCCTTATTCTTATGACAGCGACTGTTTATTTCTTCTGGTTCGCCAAAACAGGAGAAAAAACTCTATTGGAGACGAACGTGGACCGAGGCCTCCGCGCCTATGTGGATTTGACAAGAGTCAATATGCAACTTCTGCGGAAAATCGTAATTTCTTATATCGCAAGCGAAGGCCAGACGCCTAAAAGCCTTATGCGTCTTGGCGAGGAGCGATTACGACGCGGTTGCGCCCTTCTCGCTTCGCCTGATAAAGCGCCCGGTCGGACGCCTTGACCAGCGTTTCGGCAATCATGTCCTGTCTCGGGACGACGGCGGCCACCCCGAAGCTGATCGTGACGCGGTCGCTGACGGGCGAAGACTCGTGCTTGATCCCCTCAGCCTCGACCCGCTTTCGCAGGCGCTCGGACACGTGAGCGGCGCCCTCAGCCTCGGTGGCGGGCAGAAGGATGACGAATTCCTCGCCGCCATATCGAGCGATCAAGTCTCCGGCCCGAATGACCGACTCCGCCATCAATGTCGCCAAAGCCTTCAGGCATTGGTCACCCGCTGGATGGCCATAGCGGTCATTAAAGGCTTTGAAGTTGTCTACGTCGGCCATGATTAAGGATAGAGGCGAGGACTGACGCTCGGAGCGCCGCCATTCGATCTCGAGCACGTTCATAAAGTGCCGGCGGTTGGCGATGCCCGTTAAGCCGTCATGGGTGGCCAGATGTTCCAGTTTTTCATTGGCGTCCTCGAGCCTCCAGTTGACGTCGGCCAGATCTTTGGTCCTCGCCTCTATAAGAACAGTCAGTTCGCGCTCCCGAACCCTGAACCGATGGACGCGCCACCGGTAGATGCTAAAGCCGCCCAGAAGCACCATCAATCCGATCAGAGCATAGAACGACTTACGTTCGTAGAAAAACGGCATCATGGTGAATTCGAACGAGGCGCCCGTTTCGTTCCACAGGCCGTCGTTGTTGGAGGCGATCACCGAGAAGCGATAAGAACCCGGGGAGATATTCGTATAATACGCGTCGCGACGCATACCGGCATCGACCCAATCCTGCTCGAATCCCTGCAGCTTATACCTGAACTTCATTTTTTCCGGTGCGATGAAGCTCAGCCCGGCGAAATGAAATTCCAAAGTGCCGGGGCCCGGCGGGACGATCGCCTTGAACTCGGGCCGGTAGTCACGGCGGTTGATGCGGATCTGCTCGAAGGCGACAAGCGGCGGAAGCATATTTTTCGCGATGCGGTGGGGAGAGATCACGACGACACCCTCGATAGTCGGGAACCACAGCCGGCCGTCGCTCGTCTTCCAACCCGATGGCTGCGCATTGCCGTTGCACTCGCTGCTGAGCATGCCGTCCGCTATACCGTAGGAGACGCAGTTGACTCGGCTGCGGTTCCCTTGGGCCAGATCGTGTAAAGACAACTTATCCACGCAAAAGATGCCGAGGTTGCTACTCATCCATAAGTTTCCCCGGTCGTCGTCCAGGATCTGATAGACGACGTCGTCAAAAAGCCCTTCATTGACCGTATACCGGGTGAACCGTCCGTCCTTGAAGCGGCAGAGCCCTCCCCCGTAAGTCCCCAGCCAGAGAACCTGGCCCTCGTCTTCAAGGATGGCGTAAATAGGCTCTTTCGGCAGACCGTCCTTGTCGGAAAAATGGGTCGCTCTCCCCTCTTGCCATCGGGTCAAGCCCGTATTGCTGCCGATCCACAGACTCCCATCCCGGCCGACCGCCAATGAGCGGATTACGTTGTCCGGAATCCCCTTGTCTCGGTAGTTGATCAGACTCCCGTCGCGGAAAAGATGCACGCCCCCCCCCGATGTGCCGACCCAGAGCCGCCCGGCACGGTCCTGGACGATGCAGCGGACGTAATCATGGGCTAAGCCGTCCTTGCGGGAATAATTGATGAATCGGCCGCCCTTATAGCAGGAGAGGCCGTTGTTCGTGCCGAGCCAGAGAATGCCGTTCGCGTCCTCGAATATGGCCCGGATCATATTGTCGGGCAGCCCATCCCGGGTGGAGAATGTCGTGACAGATCCTCCGCGAAAGCGCGCCAGACCCTCGTCTAGAGTCCCGATCCAGACGCTACCATCATGGCCTTCCAAAATCGTCCGCACATCTTTGGAAGGAAGGCCATCATATACGGTCAGGGTGGAGAACTTGCCCTTCCACATCCTGTTCAATCCGCCTCCGTACGTGCCCACCCAGATGATATCTTCCCTGTCCTGACAGATGGACAGGATATAGTTATCCGACAATCCTTTTTTCGCGGTGTAACTGGAAAACCCGCCGCCGGCAAAAAGGTTAAGCCCTTTCCCTTCCGTCCCGATCCATACTTCGCCCCGGCGATCCGCGAAAATGCAGCTGATGACATTGCTCGTCAAGCCGTCGCTTGTCGTATAGACTTGGAAAAGACCGTCTTTCCGGCGGACCAAGCCACGGCGCGTGCCGATCCAGAGGCTCCCGTCGGAGGTCTCCCGGATGGCCGTCACAAAATCGCTCGGCAATCCGTCCTCTCTGGTGTAAACAGAAATCCGTTCATCCTGTATCCGGCAAAGCCCGTTCGCCGTCCCGATCCAGACGATGCCGTCCCGATCGCTCCAGATTGCGGTCACTACGTCCGCGGCGAGACCTTCGCGCGTCGTGTAGGTGGAAAAACTCCCGTTCTTAAGTCGGTTGAGGCCGCCGCCGGAGGTTCCGATCCAAAGAGTCCCCTGGGCATCCTCGAAGAGAACGGAAACGAAGTCGCCGCTCGGATTCCGGTTGAGGAAATGCATCGTAAAGTTGCCGTTTTTGTAGCTGAGAAGGCCGTTGGCCGTCCCGACCCATAAACGGCCGTCACGGCCCTCGCACAAAGCGCGGGTGTCGCTATGGCGAAACTGGGGCGTGTTTTTCTTGTTGAAAACGGTGAATTTCACGCCATCAAAGCGAACCAGTCCCTCCTGGGTCCCCAGCCAAAGAAAGCCGTCGCGGGTTTGGAGGACGGCCTGGACGGACGCCTGGGGCAAGCCGTCCCGCGTGTTCCACGCCCGGAAGACGTACGGAGAAAGGGGCGTGTCCGCGCCGGCCAAAGACGAGGCCAAGGCCATCAACAAGAGGAGGCCCCAGAAACGTCTCGGCCGAATACGCATTTCTATCCCCTTAATTTAAAATTCAAATTTCTTATCGAAATAAATCTTCAGACACGCATTGACTACGGCAGAGTCGTAGAGGATTCCTTTATTCTGGGAGATTTCCTCCAAGGCTTTGTCGATGCCGAGGGCTGGCCGATAGGGCCGATGAGACGACATGGCCTCCACCACGTCAGCAACTCCGAGAATTCGTGCTTCAATAATGGCTTGCTCTCCTTTAAGCCCTTGCGGATATCCGGAGCCGTCCATTCTTTCATGGTGCTGATAGACGATTTGGGCAATCGGCCAAGGAAATTCGATGTCTTTCAAGATGTCGAATCCGACCTGTGAATGGAGTCTAATGAGATTCAATTCATATTCGTTTAGTTTGCCGGGCTTACTGAGAATTTCTCCCGGGACAAATAACTTTCCTAAATCATGAATGGTCGCGGCTATGCGGATCCCCTCAATCTGATCCTTGGAAAGATTCATCTCTGTTGCGATAGCCCGGGCAAGATCCGCAACCCGTCTTTGATGGCCGGCCGTGTAGGGATCCTTCATTTCAACTGTTGCTGTCACAACACTCACAATGCTTCCTAGTGCTTGTCTTAGCTTATTGGAAACCTGTCGTAATTCATCCTCTGTTTGCTTGCGCTCGGTGATGTCAATCCCTATTCCCCGGGCACCGATCGGGACTCCGTCTTCAACAATGGCGTTAGCGTGCATTAATATCGGGAATATTCCTCCGTCTTTTCGCACCATACGATACTCGCGGCCGGTGGCTCCTGAACCGCTTAAGATCTCTTTAAATCTCTCTTCAACCCATTCGCGGTCTTCCGGGGCAACCAGCGCGAAGATGTTGACTCCGGACTGAAAGTCCTCGGGAGAATAGCCGAACAACTTGATGCCGTACTGATTCGCAAATGTGAGATTTCCCTTGATGTCTGTTTCAAAGACTATTTGCGGCAGTAGGTCGGAGAGCTGTCGGAACCGTTTCTCACTCTTGACCAACATTCCCTCCGCTCGCTTGCGCTCAGTAATGTCTAAAACCTGACACATTGTTTCTACGTTTCCCGCCGAATTCTCGATTACCGTCGAGCTAACTTCGATTTTCCGTTTTTCACCGTCTTTATGAACAATGTTTAATTCGTAACGAGAAGGAACATTCTCTCCCTTCTGCCGGCGAATATAACGATCGACCGCTAGCCGTTGGCTCTCGTCATCCAGAAATATCCGAAAATCCTGGCCGATGATATCTTCGAAAGAATATCCCGAAATATGAGTCATCTCTTCGTTCGCATAAATAATTCGATAGGCATGATCGATAATGAAAACCCCCCCCTGAGAGCATTCCACAAAAGAGCGGTAGCGTTCCTCACTCAATCGCAGCGCTTCATCCCTCTTCTTCCTATCAATGATGAAGGCAATATAGCTGGCGATAGACTCCAGGACAGAGACATCTTCTTTAGAGAAGGCATCAACTTTGGTCGCCTGGAGGTCGAGAACGCCGATAAGATGATCCTGGACGAGGAGGGGAATGACCAGCTCCGCTTTAGTCTCCGTGAGGTGGTAAGGTATGTAGTCGGGCTCCTTGGAAACATCATTGGCGAGAATAGCCCGTTTTGAAAGGCCCGCCATCCCGATCAGTCCTTGCCCCAGCTTTTGCCGATGGCCTCTGGGAATCGGCAGGCCCGTTTTGTTCCACCCGGTCAGATATTCGATCTCATTCGTGGCTTGGTCATAAAGGTTTATCGAAATCTTGTAGTATCTGAAGGTTTTGCCGATACTCTCGGCCGTCTGATTCAGGACAGCTTCGATATCGGCGCTCAGCGGAATCTCGCTTTGAATGTGATGCACCAGCTCCAGCCGGGCGCTCCGTTTCCGAAGAATATCTTCGGCCAGCTTGCGGTCGGTGATATCCCACATGTACGATCGGGTTCCGATGAGCCGTTCCCCCTCTCTCAAAACACTGCCATCCACTTCAAGATCTATGATAGACCCATCCTTCCTGATTCCTTTAAATTCATATCTTGAGGGGACGTCTTTTCCTTGAAGCCGTCCCTTATAATAGGGCATGACTCTCTCGGCATCATCCGAATGAACGAGCGCCGATATGGGCTGACATCTCATCTCCTCCATCGAATATCCGAAAATGTCCGCATATCTTGAATTGCAATATATGAGATTCCCTTCCTCATCATCGATCGAAATGGCGATTCCGGATTTTTCGACTAAATCTCTAAAATGTTCTTCCGATTTCTTCGAAGACTTCTCGGCGACCATGAGTTTTGTGATGTCAACCATGGTTGTCCGGATGCCGATGACTCTTCCATCTCCATCTCGCTCTAAGGAATCATCGATCGCAACATTTATCTTTGATCCATCTTTTTTGACAAAAACCCGGTTTTCCGCTCTCGCGATCCGATGGCCAACAATCTTTTGCTGAAATCTCGTCGCGGCTTCGGCCCGTTGCTCCGGCAGAATGAAGTCAAATATGGGTTTCCCGACAAGCTCTTCTTTCGCATAACCGAGCATGTTCGCTTCGGTTTGATTGGCATTCGTGATAATCCCTTTCGTATCCATCGTATGATAAGCCACGGGCGCATGTTCCCATAAATCCCTAAAGCGCTTTTCAGCCTCCTGCCGCTCCTTTTCTGCCCGTCTTCGCCCCGTGATGTCGTTGGCGCTAATCATCATCCCGATCAATTTCCCATTCTCATGAATAGGCACTGAGCCCTCGGCAACGCTTAAGTATTTAATTTCGCCGGATTTCGTCTTCGCTTGGACTTCCAGCTCCGGTTGGGGGCGGCCGAGAAATTCTTGGGCAAGTGCAAATAAAGCTTTTGTGATGCTGCCTGCCGTTAAGAATTGGGTAATGGATTTTCCGATTAATTCTTCTTTAAAATAGCCAAAATCCTTCAAAGTGTATTTGTTAGCAAAGATTATTTTTCCTTTTTTGTTAAGGACGAGGATAATCTCCTTTGAATGGTCGACAAGGAATTGATATCCTTCCTTGCTTTCCAGAGGCGCTTGCTCTGCTTGCCCGAGCCGAACGTCAAATGTGTCCATATTTTCGTTTCCCAGAAGCGATTTCTGAAGCTCTTCTGAAGATTGCTCCGTTGTCTTATCCTCACTTCGCTTCATCTGTTTCTCCGGGTCCCCTCCATGGACATTTTGTGTCATGTTAGATCTTCCGAAAATAATTATTTCTGCTTTAATTTTGATTCACATCATATATAACTCATTGATTTACTTAAGGTAATCGCCTTAAAGAATGATTAAAGAGGTGATTTTTGGGCTTGTTACGTCGCCTCAAGGGGTGAGCGAATGTTGTCAAAATCTAAACAAGCTAATCCTGGGCTCGAGAAATTGATCAAGATAGAATCTCTTTTCGTAAAAAAGCTTGACACCGGCGCCTAAAACTTCAGGATCATAAAGAACGTCTCTTTCCTGCAAGATCTCCTCTCCCGCCTTCTTCCCCTGTCCTCTTTGCCCAACAAGTTCTGAATTAATCGACAGAAATTCATATTCAGCCGCTGGCGCCGCTTCCTCGTTTTCCCCGAGACGACTTGCCCGGTATGGTGATCGCCGTCTGGGGTGCAAGAAATGGGCGAATATTGGGGCTTTGAAGAACTAGTTCTCTGCCGCATCCTCTCGCCCTATTCCTCAAGACGCTAGGCGGGACATGAGGGACAGAACACTCGGCCCACGTACGAAAACATCAGAATTTACTCAATCCGACGGCGTAGACAGCGGATTCGGGCGAAGCCGTAGCGTGAGCTGCCGCAATCCAGGTTCTTTATTAAAATAGTGGAACTGGACTTGACAAAACTGCATCACTGTTCTATATTAGTAAAGCAGTGTTTAGATCCAAAAAGATTCTCAATTTCAAGGTTGACGCCAAATCGGCAATCCCGGCCTACGAACAGATTAAACGGGCCGTCAAGCTGGCCATCATCTCTGGTTACTTGGAAGAAGGTGACCAGCTCATGTCTCTCCGAGAGCTCGCCCTCAAGCTCGCCGTCAATCCCAACACGATCATAAAGGTTTATGACCAGCTTGAGACGGAAGGATTTATTTATTCCAGGCCGGGGGCAGGCTATTACGTCAAGGTTGATCAGGCCAAAATCCTCCCGAGAAGACACGATCTTTTTCAGGAAATCACCCGGGAATACATTTCGAAAGCTCTGCAACTTGGATACTCCGGCGAAGATATGTCCAAAGAGATCTCCAACTTAACGAGTGAAAACATGTTGATTCCGGGCAGAAAGGATAGAACCGATGATTGAAATAGAAGGGCTGTCGTTCAGCTATGGCAAGACAATGATCTTTAGAGACTTTAGCCTCCGGATACCAAAGGGTCAGGTCTGCCTGATTACCGGCATTAATGGGGTGGGAAAAAGCACGTTGCTGCGATTGATGGCGGGCGTACTGAGACCGGCAAAAGGGGAGATCCGGTTCGACCCCAATATGGGAGCCGATCCCAGAGCGAAGATCGGCTTCATCTCGGATGTTTTGAGCCTTTATGAAAGCCTAACGATCGCACAGGCCATCGATTTCCACAAGTCCGTCTATGCGCTTCCTTCTTTTGATGATTCCTTAATCCGGCATACCAAAATTGGCCATGACAAGAAGATCAAGGAGCTGTCCACGGGGCAACGAACCATCTTCCACCTGAGCTTGGTTCTTTCCATCGAACCCGAGATTCTGCTGATCGATGAGATTATCCATTCTATCGATGCCTATTTGCGGAAAGTCTTTCTCGAACAGATTGTCCAGCTCTTGTTAAAACGGCCCGTTACAGTAGTTATGGTCAACGTGAACTTCCATGACATCGAACACCTTGTGGAAAGGGTGATTCTGCTGAAATCCGGCGAGATCGCCGTTGACGAAAATATCGAAGAGCTCAAGGCCAAGGTCAAGAAAATTATTTCCGGGAGCCGCCCGGAATTCCTGAATATCCTCTCCCAAATCGATTATTCAGACCATTCGGAATTTTATGTTTACCCCTGTACAGACGATCTCAAAGAGAAAATAGAGGGCGAAATCGTAGACTTGAATTTAACGGAGATCGTTTCGGCATTCATCGGAGGCGAATATGCTTAAGAAGGAATGTCTCGAGGCCATAAAGAAGCTCCTGGAATCTCTGCTCATCCTTATTGTTATTCCCCTGGCGATCGTATGGGACAAACTCGTTGCGCATAACGGCTGGCCGTATGCGGATATATTCAAAGGAGGATATATCGCGACTCTGGTCATCTATGCCGTGTATGCAGGGGCGACGATATTTCTGCCCGAGAGAAGAGACAGGGCATTTGAATATTTATTTTCATTACCGCTGACCCGCTCACAAATCGTCATGGCGAAGGTCCTGCCACGATTCGTCATTCTGGTGATTCTTTTTCTGCTGTCGGCGGTATTTATCGGGCATGGCGTTCTGGCCTCCGGAATTATTTTCATTTTGCTTTTCTTCGGAGCCGCTTCTCTAAGCATCGCGGTGAATTCCATCATCCTCAATCTTGTCGGAGTGTCTTTTCTATTTGCCGCTTTCCAACCGTGTTTTAATGTTTTGTCCTATCTTCTTTCGAAGCTCGGCCTGAAATTTCCCAGCGTTTTGGCTTTCATATTCGCGCAGCTCTGTTCCGCGTTGCTCCTTTTGATTCCCTTATGGCTGGCGTTCTGGCTGACGTTCAAGAAGCTGGATGTCAAGCCCATTAGACTCCAGATGAAAACTTACTATTCCATTCTCCTGCCGAGCTTGGCCGGTCTCGCCGCTTTCATCCTCTTGTTTTATAAAAAATCTATGTCCTGGATTATTGCCCGATAGATGATGACCTAGAAAGACGACGGCGCCGCGCTTCCCACTTGACGACTTACCAGGGATGTCTTGAAATTATATCCAAAAATCAATATCCAGCCGCAGGGCGCCGCTTTTCCCGTCTGGGTTAGTCCTTCCCCCGGGTGCCGTAGTTCGCCATTTTTATAGAACGCAATCAGGTTCTACACACGAGATCAACCGGAGTCGTTACGAGGCTACAAATTTGGAATCGCTGTCCGCAGTAAAGCTTCGCCGATTGATAAGTACAAACTTCCCCGATCGATTCGATCACTAACCGTCTCCACCGTAGATTGAGCTTTTTCAATCAGTGCCTCCGCGTCTTTGTAGCGACCGGACTGGCAAAGAACGTCAACGCGATCCGTCAGTCGACTATAACGATTACCTGCCTTGCCGAGTTTCTCGGCTACTTCGGCCGCCTTATCGATTATGACAGGATCCTTCTTCATCTTTGCGAGATCCACCATGGCTTCGACAATCATGATCAGCGCCAACTCTCGATCGTCACCATCTTCAATACCATTTAATCCTTCCTCAATTGAACCCAATACAAAGTCTCTTTAAAAAAAAGGGAAGGGAAAATTTTTTTTAATATTGAGACGCCTTCTAAAAGGCCGCTATTGTTACATTTTTAGAAACACAATTTGGCGTGCCTCCATGCGTCGCCAGACGTTCGTCGCGGCCGATCGCGATCGCGTCCTAGAGATCGGGCTGATAGCGTCGAACTATTTCTTGCCCTTCTCTAATTCCGCTTTGATCTGCTTTCGAAGGTTCTCGTACTTCTCCAGGGTTTCCTGGCCTTTAGACATTCCGCAAGCTTTTTCGATCGCCGCCAGCGCGTCCTTCAGATTGCCGTCGGCGACATAGGCTTCGGCGAGCGTCCCCCAAGCCCTCCCGTTGTCTGGCGCGATCTGGCTGGCCCGCCGGGCCGCCTCGAGCGCGGAAAAGAGGTTCCGATTGATCGACTTCCAGAAGGAAGAGTACCGAATCAGGGCCTCCGCGTCCGACTGAATCGTTTTGAGGAACTCGGCCCCGTAGACGTCCTCCGCCCGGGACGGCTGCCCGGAATCGAGGAACGACCTCGCTATCATCGGCCGGTCCCGAGCCTCCAAGTTCTTGGCCCGAGCCGCAAGCTCCAAGGCCTCAAGAGCGCTCTCCTGGTTGCCTTTCCCCTCTTTCAACCAGAACCGTGCATACGTGGCCAGAGCCGATGGTTCGTCGCGGATGTCGGCCATATAGTCTGGACCGTAGACCGCTAGCGCTTCGTCCGGTTTGGAGATTCTCAACAGCATTTGAGCGGCCGAATACTGATTCATATAGCTCTTCGGGATCGTCCGGAGCGATTTGACCAGCGCGGGAACGGCGTTTTCGAGATTGGAGTTTCTTTGGATCCAGAAGACCCCGTATTCGTAAAGCGCGTTCATATCGTCAGGCCGCCCGGCGATGAATTCGGGGCCGAAGACGGTCAGGGCGCGGTCCAGGTATCCCGCTTTCGACAAGACGGAAGCAGCAGATTCCCGGTAATAGACGCTCTCCGGCTTCATCTTGAGAAGCTCTTCGAGGGCGGCAAACGCGCTCGCTTCGTTGGTCTTGTTGCTGATCCAGAAGCTGAAATACGAAAGCAGATCCCGGGGACTCGACTGGACGGACTTCAAAAACTCGGGGCCATAAATGCCAAGCGCCTTGTCCGGCTTCGCGAGCGGCGACAAATAGAGCGCCGCGGCCCGGCGCCGCAACCCCGGATCTTCGGGCCCGAGGCCGAGCGCCAAGCTTATGGCGGCCTCGGCATCCTCCATGTTCCGCTTGCGGCCGAGCCAGAATTCGGCGTATCCGATCGACGCCTCCGCCCAGGCTTTGACCTGGTCCGAACGGTAATCGCTGCCAAACGACTGCTCCGCCTTGTCTGGATTTCCGCTCAAGAATTGGAGCTGGGCGACATTCTGCGCCGTTTCGGAGAGCGACACGGATCCGGCTTCCCGGAGTGCGTTCTCGGACATCCTCAGGCTTCGTTCGATGTTCGGGTCCTTCTTGTCCTTCTGACTGTATTGGCTGTAGCTTTTCGCCTGCCCGGCGAGGCGGTTCGCGATTTTGAGATCATGAGGAAACGCCGCCTCGATCGGGTCATAGACGGATGCGCCGTCCGCGTCGGTGAAATAGACGACCATCATGTCCAGGGTGGCGTCCCTGACCAGGCGGCTTGACGGATGCTTCTTGATGAACGCTTCGAGGCGCCGGTATTCGATCGTACCGAACGTGACTACGTGGGTTCGGGCATATTGATAATCCGCCATCTCGAGGCACGAAACGACCTCCCCGTTTTCCCGGCGCATCATAATCTTGCCGGACGGGTCCAGTGCAGCCGCCCGCTGAAAGAGCTCAAGGGCCTTAGAGCGGTTTTGCCGTTCCTGAAATTTGATCCCTAGTCTAATGAGCGGTTCGGGCTGACCGGGCTCCCGCTCGTGGAGCCGTGAATACGCCGCAACCGTATTTCTCCCGGCGACGATATCGAGAATTTTCTGATGAAATTTCTCGGGAGGCCCCGTATAGCCCGAGATCCAATCGATCTCGGAGCCGTCGGCGCCGAGAAAGAACAGGAACGGCGTGCTCGCGACGGCATACCGCTTATAAAGCTTCTCGCCGGCGATGTCGCCGCGGAGCGCACGGAAGAGGATGAAATGATCGTCGAGGAACTTGGCGTATTTTGGATTGTCATAGTACTGCTGACCCAGCAGTATGCAGTTCCCTCAGCCGGTCTCGGCGAAAAAATCAATGAGCAACGGCTTCCCCGCCGCTTTCGCCGCGGCCAGGGCGTCTTCGAGCGAGCCCTGGTGCCAGGTTTGCGCAGAGAGGAAGATCGGGAAAAGCATGACGGCGGAGAAAACGAGCAGTTTTTTCATATCGCTACCCCCACGGCAAAATTCCTTATATCTGATCTGGGATCAGCGTATCGGACAGACTATATAAAGTCAAGGTTCTTGGAAGTCCGGACCGGAGATATCAGACGCCGCTCGGGTCCGATGTAAGTAAGGCTATCGAATGACGGCTTTCGATTGGGTTGAGTCCTTATCAATTGGAATCACGTAATATTCCCTGCCATTGAATTCGCGTTTCTCCCAGCCTTTTGGAAGTTGCGTAAGATTTTGGGGAACGTCTGAGGAATCATAATTGTAAGTTTCTGTAGGGGGCTTTCGAGATCCTTAACCCTCTGCTCAAGCGCCGTCACTTGCTTTTTGAGCTGTTCGATCTGTTTGGCTGTTTCATCTTGAGGGGAGGAAAAGGCCTGTATTTCGGATAAAGCTAGGATGAGAATAGATAAAATACAAAAAAATCCAATTGCTTTTCTCATCAGATGTTCCTCCTCTTAATTAGGATATACCCTATCAATTAATATTTCGCAAAACCGAAAAACGTTGCGTTTTTGGCCGTATTTAGGATTTCTCGCGAATTCCGAGCTTCCATGAGCCAATTTAATAAGCCGCTTTAGCTTAAAAGCTACAGCCTTGGCATAGGCCGCTTCAGCCATCGCCAACCGTTCACTCCGTCCGAGCCTGATCGCGTCGTCGCGATAGCCGGTGTACCGGGATGGCTGCGATTCGATATGGGAGAGGAGCCTTCGATAGCTCTCCTCCACCACCAAACTTATAGAGAGAAGAATTTCTATAGCGTTTGCCTAAAAAAGCCGATCCTCCAGATATAGCTTTTAACGTAATGTCTTGATTTTGGCTCCTAATCGTTTAGTATATATTCGAAAGCCGACGATGCTAAAAAAGGGGATTTATTCATGAAAAAAGCGATTATTCCATTATTTTTATTTTTCTCAGCGACATTGGCTTCTGCCCAGACTTGGTTCAATGGTACGCTCGACCAGGCCATAGCCAAGGCTCAGAGCGAGAAAAAACTAGTGCTCATCGATTTCTATTCTGGCGGCTGAGCAGGCTGTCGACTGCTGGGTCAGCAGTTTTACGCTAATCCTAAATTCCAGGACTTCCTTAATAATCATTTCGTCCTCTTTCTCGCGGACAGGGACGAAAATATCGGCCAGGAAGTATTTAAGAAATATGCGATTCTGGCGACCCCGACGACTCTTATCCTCGGTTCTGACGCCTCCGAAATCGATTGGATCCTCAGCTATAGCCCGCCGCCCGAGAACTTTCAGGCAAAGTTGCAGAAGATATTGAATGGCGAAGAAACCTTCAAGATGCTGTCGGAAGCGATCGCAAATAATCCGAGGGACGCAGCGATAGTTTTTAAGCTCGCGCGGAAATGGAGTGATCGTCAAGATTCCGCAAAATCCATCGAGAAGTACAAGGAGTACATCGCGCTCGATCCGCTCGGTAAATCTGGTACTTACTACGATGAATTCACGAAAATAACCGTCCCCTATAACGAATATGCGGAGTTCCAAATCGCTGCTTCACGATTGAGAGGTTCGAAGCCCGATATAAGGGCCATGCAGGATTTCATAGCGAAATATCCCATGACGAAGATGCTGAAGGAAGCGTACGGAAGCATGTCCAGCTATTTCGTTTACACCGCGCCTAAAGAAGATGCGGCAAAATATTTCGAAGATTATATGGCGAGATTTCCAAATAACGTGAACGTTCTCGATATGTATTTGTCTCGTATCAATAGGGATAAAGGCCCGATTGAAAGAGGACTCGAGATCGCGGAGAAAATCGAAGTCCTGATGCGCGACATTCCTTCTTCTTTTCAGATAAATGGGAACCTGGCAAATTTCTATCTTCTTAAAGGGGATGATACAAAAGCGGAATCACGCTATGGAAAAGAGTACGTAGATACTCAGACGGCCATCATGGCATACAATCTCGTTAATTACGCGAACTTTTGGCTCCGAAATAATTCAAACCAGGGCAGCGCGCTGGATATGGCTGAAATTGCCCTAAAGCTCATGCCGAATGAAACAAATATAATCATCCAGGCCGCGACCGTTTATCTCAAAGCGGGCAAAGAAGAAAAGGCCCTGGATATTTATGGCCCGGCTTATTTGCAGAAGAATTTCAACGACGCCGCCACTCTGTACAGCTATGCCTCATACTGGGCATATCAACAAAAGAATCTGGAAAGCGCACTCGGTGCGGCAAAAAAGTCAATTGAGTTAAAGCCCGATCAATGTACCATGTGGTATGGACTTTACAGCGTTTACTACCAGATGAAAAACTATCAAGCAGCAATTAAAGCCATAGAAAAGGCGATCGAACTGGCTCCTGACACTATGAAGGAGACATATAGAAAACAGCTGGAGAAGGCTAAAACCGAATCGCAGGGAAAGAAGCAATGACGAATAATGCCCCAATGACCGTATCTGCCAGCTAAGATTTTTATTATGATGATGTGATTTTACACGACCCAAATTGAATTAAGAGACAGATTTATTTTCGCGTTTATAGAGCATCTTTCGCTTTAAATAGGCTGGCGTATTTCCTTTAGACGATTGCGGGAATCGCTGCTTACATCGCTAACCGTTCACTCCGACCGAGCCTGATCGCATCGTCGAGATCCAGCAATGGCCCTTTCTGAAACGCCGCGGCCGATAGATGTTCGAGCCCCCGGAGCTTGAGCGCTCTAGCCCTAGTCATCATAGCTCGCAATTGATCGGACGACGAACGCTTCCCCTCGCCCCCAGGGAGCCAGAACCACATGAGCCCTTGTTGGGCGGACGTTTCGAATCCAGGGCCATCTGAGCACGGATAATCCCCTAGGGCGGCTAAACCCTGCTTCCCCGAGCTTGTCTCGTACCAGGATTGATTTTCTTCAAAATTATATAATCCCACCAAAGATCAATCTTCTAACTTGTTTTCCTCTTCCTCCCGCCAATACGCTTCCCTCTCCCTCGCATCCTCCTGTTCTTTGGCTTCATAACATTCCTTGCAGACGATATCGTATTCATAGAGGGGATCATAAACCGCAATACGACACTGATCACAGATGAGCTTTCCGCATCTCGGGCAGTTCGAAAATGTCGGCGGCCGATATCCGAATATTTTGTACTCAGGAGGACTGTCATCAGCTGCGCAGATTTGACACCTGGTAATTACTCTGTTCGCCTCCTCCTCTTCAAGCTCTTTTTGGCTTTGCCTTTCCTCCTTTTCATTTTCGTGCTCATCCCTTTGGATCTCTTCATCACACTCCGGGCAGAATTCAATGAATTGAATCTTTGTGAAGCCTTGCCTGAATTGAGGAGGCAGATCTGATTTTAATAGTCTCCGTCTCGTATGGTTGATACAAAGAACCTTCTCGCATCTGTGACAGAATCTTATTTTGAAGTCTCCCGAATACTCCCCGCAAATTCCGCAAGGTAAGCCTCGTTTTATAGCGTTTCTTTTGTTGCTGTTAATACTATTTTCGGGGTTCGATTTTTTCGTTCTGGAGTTCATGCTTTGTCCTTCTTTTTCTTGGCGTTTCAGGCAGATTGCCTTTCAGCGATTCGAGAGCGGTTTCATATCGACGAAGCTCTTTCTGGATCTGGATCAGTTCTTCTTTCTTGGCCTTTTCTCCTTCCCTCAGCCTACTCACTTTTCTTTCTAACATTCCATCGATGTTTTGCCTTGCCATCTTTAGCCTCCTTCTTAAGATATATCTTTCGGGTAGCAATTCGAGTAGCAAAATATGGCTAAAATCGCCACAAATTTTAGCAATTTGGCTTAATTTGGCTAGTGAAAAGCGCTTAACGAAAAAATCGTAACTTATTGATATTGAATGATAATAAGAGGAAAAGAAGAGCGTGCCTGAGAGGATTCGAACCTCCGACCTACGGCTCCGGAGGCCGTCGCTCTATCCAGCTGAGCTACAGGCACGCAGTCGGAATTCGCCGCTATTTATAGTCCATTCGGGGCCGAAAGGCAAGAGGGAGGCTCGGGGGGCGGAAGGGCGGCTTTCCGCACGGTTGATCGAAATATGAAAGAAATCCGGAGGGGGATCGTCTAAAAGGCGTAAGACCCTAAAAGGAGGAGTCTGTCACATGAAGAAGCACGCTTTCACGGCTCTTCTGACATTCGCCCTCGTCTTCAGCCTGAGCGCCCAGCAGCCTCCCCAGCAGCCTCAGATGAAGCTCGAGGACGTCCAGAAAGCCCTCAGCCTGGTGGACAAACCCCAGCCGGTCCCCGACAGATACAAGACCGGCTTCGACGCCATCAACGCCAAGGACACCATCTCGATGTTGACGTTCATCTCGTCCGACTGGACGGAGGGACGCGAGACCGGCACGCGCGGCTACATGATCGCGGCGGATTACGTCGTGTCGCTCTTCAAGATGTGGGGTATCAAACCCGGCGGCGACATGCCCGGCATGGGCGGCCAGCGGGGCGGATTCGGGGGCCAGCGCGGCGGCGCGCCGGCGACTCCTCCCGAGCGCTCCTTTTATCAGGAGTTCTCGCTCAGGCAGGTTTCCGACGTCCAGAGCTCGTTCGGCCTCGAGATCGTCAAGGCCGGCTCGGTCAAGACCCGCGAGTTCGTCTCCGGCGTCGACTATCAGGCCATGGGCGGACGCGGCGGCGGCGGGAATCCCGGCACCCTCACGGCCCCGGTGGTCTTCGTCGGGTACGGCATCCAGGAGCCTTCTCTCAAGTTCGACGAGCTGGCCGGACTCAACCTCAAGGGCAAGATCGTCATGATCCTGACCGAGGCGCCCGGACGCGACGATCCCAAGTCGCCCTTCCAGGCCAAGCCGGAGCTCAAGGATAAGTACTTCCCCGCCGCCGGCGCGGCGCAGTTCGCCCAGCGCGGCGGACAAGGCGGCCCGGCGCGGTTCAACAAGATCGCCGAGATCCAGAAGCTCGGCCCGGCGGCCATCCTCCAGGTCGCGAACGTCAACAACGACGCGGCGGCCTACCGGAACATGTCCGTCCCGGCCTATGTCCACATCAACGACGACCGTCCGATCATCCCCCGCCAGCGCGGCGGCAGCTTGTCCATCCCCGGCGCTCCCGCCGGCGGCGGCCCGATGGGCGGCGGCGCGATGGCTCCGAGCATGACCATCACCCGCGACATGGCCAATGCCATCCTCGAGGGGACAGGCAAGTCGATCGACGAGCTCAAGGCCCAGATCGAAAAGACCACGAAACCGGCTTCGGCCGACCTCGCCGGGACGAAGGTCACTCTGACCACGACGGCCAAGGTCTCGATGGTCCGGGCCTTCAACGTCATCGGCACCATCGAAGGCAGCGACCCGACGCTGAAGAACGAATACTTCGTCATCGGCGCCCATTTCGACCACAACGGCAAAGCCGGAGATTACATCTACAACGGCGCGGACGACAACGGCTCCGGCTCGGTCGGCGTCATGAACATCGCCAAGGCGATCGCCGCGAATCCGGTCAAGCCGAAGCGCACGATCGTCTTCGCCCTCTGGACGGGAGAGGAAGAAGGACTGCTCGGCAGCCGCTACTACACCCTCAACCCGACCTTCCCGATGGACAGGACGGTCGGCTACCTCAATTATGACATGATCAGCCGGCCGTACGACGCCACGACCATCGCCCGGACGCTCCAGCGGTACAGCGTTCCGGGAGCCGAAGCGCTCGTGAAAAAGATCCGGGCGCCCTGGTTCGCCACGGTCAACCTGACCGAGGGCACGCCGTTCGCGGACATCGCCCGGGAGATGAACAATTACGTCGGGCTCGACCTGGCCCTGCAGCCCAACGCCCTCGGCGTGGGCAGCGGCGGATCGGACCACGCCTCGTTCGCCCAAGTGAAAAAGCCGTTCGTGTATTACATGGCGGCCATGACCTCGGATTACCACCAGCCGAGCGACAGTGTGGAGAAGGTCAGCGGAGAGCTCATCGCTAAGATCAGCCAGCACGGCTATCTGACGATCTTCAAGTTCGCCGACCAATAAGGATTTTTTGCGGGCCCGGGGGACATGACCCCATTCTCCAGAATGGGAATCGTGTCCCCCGGGATCGCGGGAGAAAAAAGGGGGACACGATCCCGATTTAATCAAATCGGGTCATGTCCCCCTTTTTTCAGGTGTTCTCTCGGCCGCCCTTTTTGATCAACGCCCAGGTATCGCGAAGGGTGACCGTCCGGTTGAAGACGGGCCGGCCCGGAGCGCTATCCTTGGGATCGGCGTAGAAATATCCCAGGCGCTCGAACTGATAGCGGCTTCCGCCGGAAGCCTCCCCGAGCATCGGCTCGAATCGGGCATCGGAGATGATTTCCAGGGACTTCGGGTTCAGGTTGGACTTCCAGTCCCCCCCTTCTTCGGCTCCGCAGGCGTCCCGCTTCGAAAAAAGCGTTTCATAGAGCCGCGCTTCGCCCTTGACGGCGTGAGCGGCCGAAACCCAGTGGATCGTCGCCTTGGGGCTCCGTCCGTCGGGCGAATCCCCGCCTCGGGTGGCCGGATCATAGGTGCACCGGAGCTCGACGATCTCGCCCGTCGCCGGGTCTTTCACGACGCCGGTGCAGGTGATGAAATAGGCGTATCGCAGCCTGACCTCCCGGCCGGGCGAAAGGCGGAAGAACTTCTTCGGGGGGTCCTCCATGAAATCGTCGCGCTCGATGTAGAGCACGCGGGAGAACGGGACGGACCGCGTTCCCGCCGCCGGGTCCTCCGGATTGTTGACGCAATCGAGCCTTTCGGTCGAGCCTTCGGGATAGTTGGTCAGGACGATCTTGAGGGGGCGCAGGACGCCCATGGCCCGCGGGGCGGTCTTGTTCAGCTCTTCGCGGATGAAGCTCTCGAGGAAGGCCATGTCCACGATGCTGTTGACCTTGGCAACGCCGATCGCGTCGCAGAAGGCCCGGATCGACGCCGGCGTATAGCCGCGCCGCCGGAATCCCGAGATCGTCGGCATCCGGGGATCGTCCCAGCCCGAGACCGTTTTTGTCTTGACGAGCTCGAGAAGCTTGCGCTTGCTGAGCACGGTGTGGCTCAGGTTGAGCCGGGCGAATTCGATCTGCCGGGGGTGGTGGATGCCGAGCTCGTCGAGAAACCAGTCATAGAGGGGCCGATGGACCTCGAATTCGAGAGTGCAAATGGAATGGGTGATGCCCTCGATCGCGTCGGACTGGCCGTGGGCCCAGTCGTAGGTCGGATAGATGAGCCAGGTGTCGCCGCGGCGGTAATGGTGGGCCCGGCGGATCCGGTACATCACCGGATCGCGGAGGAGGAGGTTTGGAAGGGCCATGTCGATCTTCGCCCGGAGCGATTTCGAGCCGTCGGGGAACTCCCCCGCCCGCATCCGGCGGAAGAGGCTCAGGTTTTCCTCGATCGAACGGTTGCGGTTCGGACTTTCCTTGCCCGGGCGCGTCAGCGTCCCGCGGTACTCGGTCACCTGCTCCGCGGTCAGGTCGCAGACGTAGCTTTTCCCTTTCAGGATGAGGGCTTCGGCGAACTCGTAGAGCTTTTCGTAATAATCCGAAGCGTAGAACTCGCGATCCTCCCAGTCGAACCCCAGCCAGCGGACGTCCTCCTGGATGGACTTGACGTATTCGATCTCCTCGGTCTCGGGATTGGTGTCGTCGAAGCGGAGGTTCGTCTTCCCCCCGTAATCGGCGGCCAGGCCGAAGTTCAGGCAGATGGATTTGGCGTGGCCGATGTGAAGATAGCCGTTCGGCTCGGGGGGGAAGCGGGTCCACACCCGTCCCTGGTATTTGCCGGCGGCGCGGTCGTCATCGACGATGTCGCGGACGAAATTGTCCTTGCCTTTGGGCTCGGTCATGATGCGGCCCCTCTCATGCGCCGGATGACGGTCTCTCGTCCCAGGAGCTCCATGAGTTCGAACAGCCCGGCGCCCTTGGTCTTTCCGGAGACGGCCATCCGGGCTGGGTGGATGAACTCGGCGGGCTTGACGCCCCGGGCCTGGGCCAGCTCGCGGCAGGCCGACTCGAGAGCGTCGTGGGTGAACGCGGGAAGCGTCTCAATCATCGCGGCGAATTCCCGGAGGCGGTCCTTCGCGGCCGGCGGATCGAGATGTTTTTTCCGGCCGTCCTCGTCCACGGCGAATTCGTCCTTAAACAGGAAACCGGCCAGCTCGCCGAATTCCCTGAGCGTTTTGATCCTGACCTGGTAGAGCCCGATCGCCTTGGCCAGGTATTCGTCTCCGCGGAAGGAAGGGTTGAGCCCGTCCCGGACCATCTGGTCCTTGATGAGAGGGACGAGCTCGGCGATCGGCTTCTTCATGATGTATTCGCCGTTCATCCACTTGAGCTTCAGGATGTCGAACTTGGCCTGGACATCGTTCATCTGGTCGATGCTGAAGATCCGGGCGGCCTCGGCGAGGGGCATGATCTCGGCGCCGCCCGGGGGCGTCCAGCCCAGAAGGACGAGATAATTCGACAGGGCGTCGGGGAGGAAGCCCTCGTGCTTGTATTCGCGGACGGACACGCCTCCATGACGCTTGGACAGCTTGGCCCCGTCGGGGCCGAGAATGAGCGGCATGTGGCCGAACTCGGGCAGGGGCAGGCCGAAGGCCTCATAGAACAGGATCTGCTTGGGCGTGTTCGAGATGTGGTCGTCTCCGCGGAGGATGCGGGTGACGCCGAGGCTCGAATCATCCACGACGCAGGAAAAATTGTAGGACGGAGAGCCGTCCGACTTGATCAGGACCTGGTCCTTGATGTTCTCGGTCGCGACCTCGATCCGGCCGTGGATCAGGTCGGTGTAGCCGATCGTCCGGCCGGGAGCGACGCGGTAGAGGATGGCCTCTCCCTCGCGATAGGCTTTTCCGGCCGCGACAAGCTCCTCGGCCTTGGCCCGGTAGAGGTCGAATCGCCGGCTCTGAAAGACGATCTCGCCGTCCCAGCTCATCCCCAGCCAGGTCAAGTCCTCGAGGATCTCTTCGAGAAAACGCTGTTCGGACCGGACCTTGTCGGTATCCTCGATGCGGAGGAGAAAACGGCCGCCGGAATGCCGGGCGGCCAGCCAGTTGAAGAGGGCCGAGCGGGCGCTGCCGAGGTGCAGCCATCCGGTCGGCGACGGCGCGAAACGGACCGTAAGCATCGTGATTTCCTTCGGTTAGAAAGACAATGTGTTATAGCATATGGGCCGCAACCGGTCAATTTGGCCCGGGATCACCCCAAAATGACCCATCCCCCCGAGGGGTGGGGACGGAGAATCCGATTTCACCCCGGGCTTCATCGGGCCCGATGATTGCCCCTTCGTCCGGCCTCAGATATCATCAGGGTCGGCGCGGGACCATGCCGCGCGGAGGACCGAGCCCAGATGAGCGACAACGCCGGAGCGAACGGATTCAAGATCCAGGGCGGCCAGATCGCCCGCAACACGTTCTTGAATTTCGCCGGCATGGGCCTGCCGCTCATCGTCGGACTCGTGGCCATGCCTCTCACGGTCCGCTGGCTGGGCACCGAGCGATTCGGACTCCTGTCCCTCATTTGGATCGTCTTCACCTATTTCAGCTTTTTCGACCTCGGCCTCGGCATGGCCACCACCCGGATCATCGCCAGCGCCCTGGGCAAAGGCGAAACGGAATCGATCCCCCGCTATTTCTGGACGACGACCATCCTCCAGGCGTTCATCGGGCTCCTGAGCGGCGTCGCCCTGGTCTCGGTCTCCCCTCTCCTTGTCGATCGGATCCTCAACATCCCTCCCGCCTTCGTCGGAGAAGCGAAGCTTTCCTTTCTCCTCCTGGGGGCGTCGCTTCCCCTCATCCTCGTCACGGCCTCGTTCAAAGGGGCGCTCGAAGCCGGACAACGGTTCGATATCGTCAACGCGGTCAAGGTTCCCTCGAGCGCCCTGAATTACCTCCTGCCCCCCCTCGGCGCGCTGGCGGGATTCCGCCTCCCCGGGATCGTTCTCCTCCTGATCGGCGCCCGCGCGCTCACCTGCGTCGCCTGGGCCGGCTTCTGCTTCCGGGCATTTCCCAACCTGCGGTCCGGTTTCGGTTTCCGGAGAGACGCCCTCAAACCCGTCCTGGGCTTCGGATTGTGGGTCATGGTCGCCAACGCGGTCAATCCCGTCCTGGTCTATCTCGACCGCTTCCTCATCGGAAGGCTGATGACCGTCCAAGACGTCGGCTACTACACCGCGCCGTACGAAGGGGTGAACCGCCTGAGCATCGTCCCCTACAGCCTGCTCCTCACGATCTTCCCCATGTTCAGCGCCCTCGACGCCGGCGGGGACCAGGCGAAGAAGACGCTCTTCTATCGGAGATCGATCGAGTTCCTGACGATCTTCATGGGGATCATCATCTCCGTCGTGATCTTTTTCGCCCATGACATCCTTCACCTCTGGCTGGGCGAGGCGTTCGCCGTCCGGAGCACGACCGTCCTCCAGGTCCTGGCCGCCGGCTTTTTCTTCACCGCCATCGCCAACGTGCCCTACAGCCTGCTCCAGGCGATCGGCCGGTCGGACGTCGTGGCCAAGCTCTATATCGGGGAGCTCATCCTGTATGTCCCCCTGGCCTGGTTCCTGATCAAAAAGCTGGGGATCTCGGGCGCGGCCGTCGCCCTGGCGACCCGGGCTTTCGCCGACATGGTCCTTCAGATGATCTTGGCCGCCCGCTTGGGAAGGATCCACTCCGGACCGACGTTCAAGAACGGCATGCCCCGGGCGGTCATCCTCACCCTGGTTCTGGTCACGGCCTCCGTCGCCTTGAGGCCCTTTGGCTGGGGCGCGCCGGCCTTCGTCCTTCTCGTCCTCATGGCGCCCGTGGTCATCTGGCGTCGGGTCTTCGACGCGAGGGAGCGGACCTTGTTCACGGAGGGGATCCGGAGCGCCCGGCTCAGAACGCGAAGAACAGCCCGCCGGAGATGAACACGCCCTGGGAGGCGGTGAGACTCGCGGAGATCCCGGCGCTTTCGGCCAGCCAATAGCGCGCCGTGACCGCCGCGGACGGCGAAATGATCGCCGTCGGGACCCTCCCGGACCATCTTCGCACCTGGTCGATGGTCATATCGTACGGGCCGGAGATCGTCGCGTCGCCGAGAGGCGTCCGGATGCCGGCCTCAATGTCCTGATCGATCGGACCTTCATAAGGAAAGATCGTCAATCCGGCCGCGAGAGCGAGATCGAACCGCCGCGTCCGGACCGCCAGCCACCGCCCCAGGACCGACCCCCCCAAGCCCCGGACGTGGACCGTGCCCGAGCTCCGGCCGTCGATCTCGGCTAGGGGGATCCCCAGGATCGACACGGTTTCCCGGGCGTCGATCGTGAACGGCAGGCGGAACGAAAAAGCGTCGGCCCGCAGTCCGACCGAAAAACGGGACTTCCCGATCCTCATCCAGACCGTGGCCGAAATGGACCGTCCGCTCGAGCCGCCGAATTTCGCGCTCGTCGCGAGGGGCGTAAGGATCGATCCGAGGACCGAGGAACCCAAGGCGTCCCGGAAAGCTTCCCGAACCGCATCTTCGGTCCGGCTTTCGAGCAGAGGATGGAACGGAGCGAGCGTCCATTCTGAATAGGCGGCCTCGATCTCGAATTTCCGGACCTGTCCGGCGGCGGGAGGAACCGACAGGCAGAAAAGCAGGGCGGCCGCGACACCGATCCGACCGATCATACCCGTATTTTAGCATGAACTCTGATATAATAATCGGTCATGCGAATCCGTAAAGCGCGGAAGAAGGACGCTCCCCGGATCGCGGCGCTCGCCGCGTCGCTCGGCCTGGAATATCCGGGAGTGGAATCGGATCCCGCCTGGGTCGCCGAAGAAGGAGGCCGCATCGTCGGCTCGGTCAGTCTCATGAAGCACCCGGACTCGCTCGAGCTTGTCGCCCTGGGCGTGGATCGGGACTTCCGCGGCCGCGGCCTGGGACGCCGTCTCGTCCAGGCCCTTCTCGAGGCGGCGCGCGGCGACGTCCATCTCGCCACGATCATCCCGGATTTCTTCGCCAGCTGCGGGTTCGTCCGGGCCGAGGTCGTCCCGGCAGGGATGCAGAAGGATCCTTCCTGGTGCGAAGGCTGCGATCGGAAGCGGTGCGCGGTCATGGTCCGGAGGGTCCGATGACGCTCCCCCGCTTCCCCGAATTCAAGGACGTCAGCCTCGAGGACCGGGACATTTTCCGCTCCTGCCTCGAAGGATTCCCCGTCGAGGTCTGCGAGCTGAACTTCGGGAACACCTTCATCTGGCGCCACTTCGACCACCCCAGTTACACCCTCATCCGCGGAAACCTGTGCATCCGCTTCACGCCGCCCGACGAGCCGCCGTACTTCCTCCAACCGGTCGGCGCCGTCGACCTTCCCCAGACGATCGAAACGTGCCTCTCGGCCGCCCCGCGCCTGTCCCGCGTCCCCTCCTCCTTCGCCGCGGCCAATTGCCCGGGATTCCGCTGCGCTCCGGACCGCGACAACGACGACTACGTCTATCGGACCGCGGACCTGATCGAGCTCAAAGGCAAGAAGTACGACGGGAAACGGAACCGGATCCGGAAGTTCGAGAAGAGTTGCGCCCATCGATATATCCGTCTCGGCCCCGACGATCTGGCCGGCTGCCAGCGCCTTTTCGAGGTCTGGGCCATGGAAAAAAATCCGGACATGGCCATGGCCCGGGCTCAACAGGATGCCATCCAGGAAGCCTTGCTCCATTTCGGGCCGCTCGGCCTCGCCGGCGGGGCGATCGAGGTCGAGGGCCGCATCGAAGCCCTATCGATCGGCGAGGCCCTCTCGCCGGACACGGCGGTCATCCACATCGAGATCGTCAGCCCGCGCTTCGAAGGCCTAGCCCAGCTCATGAACCGCGAGTTCGTTAAGAACGAGCTCTCCGGATTCGCGTTCATCAACCGGGAGCAGGACATGGGCGTCCCGGGTCTGCGCCGGGCCAAGGAATCCTACCACCCCCATCACATGGTCGAGAAGCACCACATCTTCGGCTGAGAGCGGCGAATGGATCGGGGCGTTCTTAAGCTATTTTTTGTAATCATCTACCCCTCCTTCCTCCCCTAAGACTCGGGGAGGGCGGCCGGTAAACGCCCCTCCTTAAGGAACGCTGGAAGCCGTTTCTCCTGCATGACAAAACCTCGAGACGGCCTTAAGATTTTCCCCTTATTTTTATCTACCTATCCTACCTTCCCTATGACTCGGGAAGGACTGCTGGAAGCCGTCTCTCCTGCATGAACGATCCGGGCGACATATCGGTCGGCATCAAATTTGCGACGGAGCCCCGCGGCGTTCATGTACCGGACGTTCCCGAAGATCGTCCGTTCTCCCCAGGGCCGGTCATGCTTCCCGAAACACCAGGCGACGCCGGCGAATCCGTTGGGGTCCCGGCCGTCGAGCTCATAGGCGTTGTTGAGCCCGAGAGCGGTCCGGAAGGCTTCCTCGGGGGTGACGCTCCATTCGAGGATCTTCTTCCCCCAGTACATCCGCATATATCCGTGCATCTTTCCCGTGACGGCCATTTCCCGCTGGGCGGCGTTCCAGTACGGATCATGGGTCGCCGCCGCAGTCAGCTCGGCCGCTCCATAAACCGCGGGGCGCTCGTCTTCCTGGTGGGCCGCCAGCGTCTTGCGCGCCCAGAACGGCAGACCGTCGTAGCTGTCGTACCGTTCGTTGTAGTGGACGTAATTCAGGGCCAGCTCGCGACGGACGATCAGCTCCTCCAGAAAGGCATTGACGCCGGGGCCTCCGTTCTCCGAAGCCTGGAGGGCGATCGAAAGCGGCGAGATCTGCCCGAAATGGAGATAGGGGCTGAGGTTGGAGGTGGCGTCGAGCGTCGGATCGTTGCGCAGGCGGTCGAAATGATCGATCTTGTCTTTGAGGAAGCGGCGGAGCTTCAACCGGGCCTCTCCGGCTCCGCCTTTGAAAAAGGGGCTGGGCGGGACCGACCGGTCGATCTTCAAACGGCCGAGAAGGCCGGAGATATCGTCGAGGTCGGACGACCCCAGATCGAGGCTCGACGCATCCCGGAGCGGCCGGTTCTCCTTGAGCGGAACGAGGTAATCCTTGAGCTTCCGCGCGATCTTGGTCCGGAGGGTCGCCGCCGAATACTCCTCCTTGGGGGAGGCTTCTTCGACCGGGACGACGGCGTCGGTTTCGACCTGGAAGAGCGGACAAGACATGGCCTTCGCGGCACTGGCCCGCCAGGCTTTTTGGATCCGCAGGTATCCCCGATCGACAACGGCGGCGGCCGCCCGGCCGGCCAATTCGACGGCACCCTCGTCCGGAGGACCTTCGCGGACAATGAGCCGCATCCCGCGGGCTTCCAGCCGGCGGCGGGTCTCGGCCATTCCTTCGAGCATGAACTGGAAATGGCGGACGTTGGCTTCCGGAAAATCCGCGGCCAGTCCGAAATAGACGATGACGGGAAGCCGCTCCCGGTTGGCCAGTCGGACGGCGTACTCGAGAGCATGGTTGCACTCGGCCCTCTGCGAGGCTTGCATCCAATAAAGAACGTAGTCGCCTCGGCGCGGATCCGAGGCGTTCAATGACCTGACGCGCGTCGGTTGGATCATCGATGTTCCCCGCTTATTGTCCGAGAAATCGGAGGACTTCGGCAAGCTCTTTCGGCTTCAACGGAAGGAAAAGCATCCTGACCTCGCCGCGCGGGACGTCAAGGAGGACAACCGAGGCGCCGGAATTCTCCGGGCGCATGAAGATCCGGGCTTCGTCGCTCAAAATCGGGAAGCGGATGTCGTTGGCCCGCCGGAATCCTTCCCATTTTTTCCGGGCGATCCGGACGAGATCGGCGTCGGTCAGACCCGCGGCCGCCGGCCGATGGAGCAGGATGCCCCGAACCCGGGTTTCCTGGAGGGAAGCGGGAAGGGCCCGGCAGAAAGAGAGCAAGGCCTCGAGGCAGAGCCCGCAATAAAAGGCGTCGAGGTCGATCAAGACCAAGCACTCCCCTCCCTTTTCCGGCTCCAGCGGCGGGACGGGCACGGCCGCTCCCGCGGACGCGATGCAGAGAAGCGCCGCCGCCAAGCCGGCGGCCGGCCCGGACCGAACGCGCCGAGACCGCCGCTCACTCATAGCGGATCTCGTACCTTCGGATCGTCATCCCGTCATTGCCCCGGACATAGAGCCGATCCTGCCGGTCGATGTACGCGCAATGGCTGGGTTCGGGGAGCGTGAGGACCTGAATGAGCGAACCGCCGGAGTCGAGGACGATGATGTCCCGGCCCGGATGCTTGGCCCGGTTTCCGCCGAGGACGTAAATGAAGCCCCGGCTGTCCGCCGACACGTCCTTGAAGCACGTCTCGGTCGGCAGGGCGAAGCCGCCGATCTTCTCGGTCGCGACGGGCTCGCCTCCGAAATAGGCCTTGGCCCAGACACGGGTCGACGTGTCCGACCAGCGCTCGACGCGGTCCTGGAAAAGATAAGCGATGAGGAATCCGCCCCGGCCGTCGGAAGCGAAGCTCACGGAGTCCTGGAGCCATCCGGGCTTCCGGTCCAAGGAGACGAGGCGTCGGACGACCTTTCCTTCGCCGTCCAGGATGAGGATTGCGTTTTCTCCTTCCAAGGAGAGGCCTTTGACGGCGATCCGGTCGTCGGAGAGAGCGGCCAGATGCGAGACGGGGAACGGCGTTCGGATCAGCCGGAGATATTCGAGGTCGTGGTTGAAGACCATGATCCCCATGACGTTCTGGTCCGTGGCGAAGAGAAAGCGGTCCGAACAATCGAGGAGCCGGGGGGCCAGGAATTCTCCCGGGCCCTGGCCCTTCCCGCCGGCCCTCCCCACCGCGTTGCCGTTCGCATCGAATTTTTTGAGCAGGTCGTCCATCATATCCAGGACGTAGATGTTCCCCGCCCGATCGACCGCGAGTCCGGTCCATTGGTAGAGGACATCATCATCGAGACGACCGATCGAAAGGTTCTCCCGGAGCGAGAGAACGGCCTTGGGGGGATGAAAGGTCGGGGCGAGCGACGCGTCGGGCCCGACCGCCAGGACCGCCAGGACGGCCGCCGCGAACATCAGCTTGGGAAGGACCATGTTCGCCTCCATTCTCAAGGAACGCTCGCGGCGGCCGGAATTCTCATCGGAGGCGTCCTCAGCCGAGGATGGGTTCCACGTATGTCCGGCAGAAGACGTAACCCAAGGCGCAATAGATCCCGCCCGACCCCATGAAGTTGAAGAATTGGATGATATCGGGATCATAGAAGCAGCGGACAAAGGCCTCCTCGCAGATCCCGGCCCCGAGGCCCGGAGCGAGCACGGCTAAAAGTCCGGCGGCCAGGACGAGGATCGCAACGGACCTGAATCGGACCCGAAGCCGGCGCCCGCTCATGGCCGGGCCTCGTCGCGGATGTACGGCTCGACATACTTGAGGCAAAATTCGTACCCCGCGATGCAGATGAGGAGGGCTTTGACCAGCGATCTCCAATCGGAAACGAGCGCCGCTCCCCCAGCCGTCCCGAGGCAGTTGCTCAGGGCTTTGGCGCAGATCCCCGCCTCGTCGTCTTCGGGCCCGCCGAAAAGGAACGGGAGCGAGCCCGCCCCGAGGACCGCGACGATGAGAAGGACGATGAAGAATCGCCTGACGAACGATCCGACGAAGTGATTCATGGAAGGACTCCTTTCGGGAAGCGGAAATGCATTCCGCGTGCCAGGCCGGGCTTCCGGGAGACACTTCCATCCTTATGAAAAAGAAGGAGTTACGAATCGTGCCGCGAAGAGATTTCGCCCACGGGGGATGGACGTTGACGGTTGCGGGGGGCGAGGTCCCCCCGCGTTGACGAGCGCGGCGGGTTCCCGTCCGCTCAGCGCTTCGGGAGCATCGGGATTTTGATCTTGGCCTTCCGGGCGAAAGCGATGGCGTCTTCGTAACCCGCGTCGGCATGTCTGGCGACGCCCAATCCCGGGTCCGCGGTCAACACCCGCTCGAGGCGCCGGGCCGTGGACGCCTCGCCGTCGGCGACGATGACCATCCCGGCATGGATCGACAGCCCGATCCCGACGCCGCCGCCATGGTGGACCGAAATCCAGGACGCGCCATTGACCGCGTTCAGAAGGGCGTTCAGGATCGGCCAATCGGCGATGGCGTCCGAGCCGTCCTTCATCCCCTCGGTCTCGCGGTTCGGCGAGGCGACGGAGCCGGTATCGAGGTGGTCCCGGCCGATGACGATCGGCGCGCTGATCTTCCCTTTTTTCACGAGATGATTGATGACCGCGCCGAAGCGGGCCCGCTCGCCGTAGCCCAGCCAGCAGATGCGCGCCGGAAGACCCTGGAACTTCACTCCGGCCCGGGCTTTGCGGATCCAGCGGGCCAGGGCCTCATCTTCGGGAAACTCCCGGAGGACGGCTTCGTCCGTGGCGTAAATATCCTGCGGCTTCCCCGACAGGGCGGCCCAGCGGAAAGGGCCCTTGCCGAGACAGAACAAGGGGCGGATATATTCCGGGACGAAACCGGGGACGGAGAAGGCGTCGGCGACTCCCGCCTTCTCCGCCTGCCCGCGGAGGTTGTTCCCGTAATCGAATGCTCTGGCTCCCCGTTTCTGGAGCTCGATCATGGCCCGCATATGAACCGCCATCGCCGCGTACGACCGCTTGATGTACTCGGCCGGATCGGCGGTCCGCAGGCGAAGGGCCTCCTCGTAGGGCATCCCGTTGGGAACGTAGCCGTTCAATTCGTCGTGGGCCGACGTCTGGTCGGTCAGGACATCGGGTGTAATCCCGCGGCGGACGAGCTCGGGAAGGACGTCGGCCGCATTGCCCAAAAGGGCAATCGAGAGCGGCCGGGACGACTTCCGAGCTTCGTCGGCGAGCCGAAGAGCCTCGTCGAGGCTTTCCGCGCGGACGTCCGCGTAGCGCGTTTCGAGCCGGCGCTGAATGCGATGAGGATCGACCTCGACCACGATGGCCACGCCGTCGTTCATCGTCACGGCCAGCGGCTGGGCCCCGCCCATGCCGCCGAGCCCGGCCGTGACGGTCAGCCGGCCTGCGAGAGTCCCACCGAAGTGTTTCCGGGCGACGGCGGCGAGCGTCTCGTATGTCCCCTGGAGGATGCCCTGGGTACCGATGTAGATCCAGCTGCCGGCCGTCATTTGACCGTACATCGTCAAGCCCAGCGCTTCGAGGCGCCGAAACTCGTCCCACGTGGCCCATTTCGGGACGATGTTGGCGTTGGCGATGAGGACCCGGGGGGCTTCCGGATGGGTCGGGAAGACGGCGACGGGCTTGCCGGACTGGACGACCAAGGTCTCGTCGTTTCCGAGCCCTTTGAGGCTCTCGACGATGGCCTGATAACAGTCCCAGTTCCTGGCCGCCCGTCCGGTCCCGCCGTAGACGATCAGCTCGGCGGGCCGCTCGGCGACGTCGGGATCGAGGTTGTTCATCAACATCCGCAGGGCGCCCTCCTGGGACCAGCCTTTGGTCCTGAGGCGGCTTCCCCGAGGGGCGCGGATGTTACCGGCGGCGGGCGTCTTGACGGCCATGGGTTTCTCCTTCGCCAGAACGTGCGATCGGGAAAATAATATCACAAAAACTGTTGACTGCGCCCGCGAATAAGAATATCTTGAATCCGGCTAAGGTGTGGATTTCCTCAAGGGAAAGGTCCCGTGGATAATGTCCTGATCGTGAATTCCGATCCCGGGGAGCGGATGTTTCTCGTCGAGCTCGCCGGAAAGCTGGGGCCCCTCACGCCCGCCGTCTCGGGGGATCAAGCCATGCTCGCGTTGCGGGCGCGGCCCTTCGAGATCGTCTTCGCGGACGCGGACCTGGCCCTCGATCCCGCCCTCCGGTCCCACCTGCCTCTCGTCCCCTGCGTCATCCTGACCGGCCGGAAAGAAACGCTCCTTAAGGAGTCCATCCGGGCCTGGCCGTTCGAGCACTTCGTCGATTATATTGTGATCTCGGCGGAGCCGTCCGAGCTCATGCGGGCCCGAAGGGTCGTTCGTACGGCTTGGGAATACTCCCGACTCAAGTCCGCCGTCTCCGAGCTCACGAAATCGAAGGACATCGCCGAGAACCGGCTTCGGCAGATCTCGGAGGAGATCAAGGGCCTTGGCTCGGCCCTGACGGCGGACATCGCCCAGGAGCTTGAAAAGCGCATCTCTGTGGAGCTCCGCTATCGCAGGTTCCAGAGACTGAAGGACGGGATCGAGGACACTCTCCGCCGGCTCTATTCCGCCGACGACGTCAACAACCTGCTCGACACCGTTTTCGACATCAAGGGCCTTATCGAAGCAGCGGGGATCTCTCTCTATCTCGCCGAAGAGAACGAGAAATTCGGCAGGTACCTGAAGCCGCTGGTCTGGGACGACGCCATCCCCCAGCACGCCGACCGCAACACCAATTTCGCGCCGATCGACGCGGCTGATTTCGCCTCATTCGTCGCCCGGACGGGCTGCGAGCTGAGGATCGACCGGCCCGAAGAGGACGAACGTTTTTCCGAGCGATACCGCGAGCAGATGCGGATTCCCCTCCGCGGCATCCTCGCCGCGCCCTTGACGAACGGCGGCGCGGTCATCGGAGTCATCGAGGTCTACAACAAGCTCAGCCCGGACGGACAGCCGGCGGACTTCAGTTCGGACGACCAGCGGATCCTCCGCGGACTGTCCGATCACATGGCCCTCGCCATCACCAACCAGAACCTTATCCAGTACGACGCCCTGACCGGACTTCTCCGGCCCGATCCGTTCTTCGAAAAAGCCGCCCACAAGCTCGAGATCCGGAGCAAGCGGCGGCTTGAGACGGAATCGTGGGCCATGATCATGGGCGATGTGGATTGGTTCAAGCTCTACAACGACCGGAACGGCCACGAAGCCGGAAACCGCCTCCTCCGCGAGCTCGCCGGCCTCCTGAAAGCCTCGATCCGCGAGGACGACCTTCTCTGCCGGTACGGCGGCGAGGAATTCCTCTTCCTGCTCTACGGCGTCGAAAGCGCCGAAGAGGCGATGGTGCTGACCGAGCGCATCCGCCGCAAGACCGCCGAGCACCATTTCGAGAACGAAGAGTTCCAGCCCCGCGGCGACTTGACCATGAGCTTCGGCGTGACATGGATCGATCCCGAGGAAGACCGGGGCGACGGGCCGGTGACGAAGCTCGTTCTGAAGAAGATCGCGGGCGAAGCGGACCTCGCCTTGGCCGAGGCGAAAGGCAAGCCCAGGCCCGGCCTGAGCCAGATCGCCGATCCGGGCAAGACCCGGAACCGGGCCTGCGCCTTTGTCCGGAAGAAATCGGCCATCCTCAGCCCGACGGCACTCCTGGACATCTCGCGGGGGAGGGAGTTCGTCGAGAAGCGCATCCACACCCGCTATTTCGCTTCGACGCTCTGCATCTACCGCGAGAACGGCCATCATCGGGTCGTGTCGATGATCGACCTGAGCCTGGGCGGGGCAAAGCTCTCGTCGCAGACGGCCTTCCCCCTGGATCGGCCGCTGGAGATGTTCCTGGTCCTGGGCAACAAGGCCCAGCGGGTCGCGGGCGATGTGGTGTACTCCCAGAAAGTATCGGCCGAGTCCTCCTACTTCTACTCGGGGGTCAAGTTCCGGGATCTGAGCGACGAGGATCGGCGCGTCTTCGAGGATTACTTCAAGGGCCTGGCCCGGCCCGACGTTCTCCTGTCCTGATCCGTCTCAAGCGTTCAATTCGTCCAGGATCGAGCGCAGGTAGTGCGCCGGCGGGGTGATCAGCCGGTAGAACGTTTCCTTCAACCGGGCGAGATGGGCGTCGAAGGCGGCCAGGCTATCGACGTTGCTCCAATTCCCCTGGGTCAGATGATCCAGCATCCCGCGGAGGACGGGAACGTTCATCGCCTCGGCCGTATAGCCGGGAAGGGTTGCCGATTCATTCTCGCACATCCTGACGCCGCGGAGGACGATTTTGCGCAGGAGCTCTTGCTGATTCACGAGCTCTTGCTTCAGGACAAACTGGTCCTTGGCCGATCCGGCCTGGGCTAAACGCCCGGAGATCTTCTTGGCGTTCTCCGAGATCTGCCCCATCGAGCGGAGGATGCTCTCGCCGTCGAGGATGGTCCGGCCGCCCTTCTGGAAATAGCTGATCTCGTTCGAGTCGTCGAGGGACTCGGTCTTGCGGAATTGCTCGAGCATCTCGAACACGGCCTGGAAGCTCAGGCCGTTCTTCGGCGCCGGCCGATCCTCGCGCCGGGGCGGCACGGCCGGTTCGGGCCGGAGCGGAACGGGCTCGGGAGGCCGTTTGGCGAAATCCTCGATGATCTGATTGATCTCGGGCATCCTCATGTCGGCCGCCGGTTCGGGAATCGTGGTCGGCACAGTCGACGGCAGAGCGGGCTCTTCGGGAAGCGGCGGAAGCTCGGGATTCAAGTGGCGTCCGAGGGAGGGATCGCAGAACGCCGGGTTCTTCGCCGGCTCGACATCGGACCTTCCGTCATTCTCGAGAAGCTGCTTGATCCTCTTGAGCTTGCGGAGCTCGAGCTCGAGATCGGGGACCATCTCCGACGCGGGCTCCGGCGAGCGGAACGCGGCGATCCGTTCCTCGGCGGCCAAGCGCTCCGAAGCCGGACGCTCGGGGATGATCGGCGGAGGGGGTTCGACCGCACGCGGCGGCTCCGGGGCGGCGGCCGGCGGCGGGGCGGCATGCTGGGCCGGGGCGGGAGCCGCGGCCGGCGCAACATGCACAGGCTCGGCCGGGCGCTCGGGCGGGGGGGCTTCGGCGAATCCCTGCGATTCCCCTTCGGCGAGGATCAGCCCGAACCGCTGCTGGATTCTGGCCCGGAACTCGGCCGCCCGTACCTCGGACGCCCGGCGCAGCTCAGCGAGCTTGCCGCTGAGCTCGTCCACCTTGTTGAGCTCTTCCATGGTCAACCCGGTGAGCCGTTCGATCTCCTTCTGGTACTTGACGGCTTTCTCCAGCCTGGACTGGACTTCGGACCGGATCCCCTGGCGCGCCCGATCGTATTCCGCGATCGTGCTGCGGAACTGGCCCAGGAGCCCCTTGTCGTGCGAGAACTCCTCCTCGAGCTGAGAGATCCTGCGGTCGGATTCCTCTTTCTCCTTGCGCACGCGCTCCTGGAACTCGCGCTCCACGTCCAGGCGCTTCTTCGACAAGATGTTCGCCAGGTTGGACTCGATTTCGTCGATGATGACGGTCGATTCGTCGATCCCGTTGTCTTTCGAAGACATTTTCGCACTCCTTCGTGGGCCCGGCCCGGAGAGGTCCTCCCGTCCCTGGGCCCCGGATTTCGGGGCTGCCTTTTCCTTTACAGGGCTAGTCTATTCTCGCCCGGTTCCCCCGGCAATCACCCTGGGAGACGATTGTCCCGGGGAAATTTGAGCCGCCTCCCTCACCTCTGGGGGTGAACCGGCCTCATCTTGTTTACCCGGCTCTCGGGACGGCCGTCCCGGGGCTCCGTCCCGCCGCTGACGGCCTTTGGACAGGCGGTCCGAATTAGGGTATAACGGAGGGCATGACAAACGGCCCGGAGATCCTGATCTGCGGCACGGGTTCCGCCCGACGAGAAGCGCTGGTTCGACCGCTCGCGCGTCCGGGAACCGGGGCCGTGGCCGTCGAGAGCCTGACCGAGGCCCTCCGCTGCCTCGTCGCCCCGAACGGATTCCGCGTCCTCATCGCCGATCTCCGCTCCCCGGACGGCGGAACGCGGCACGTCTGGGACCGGCTGCGGCGGAATCTGCCCGGCCTGTCCATCATCGGCCTCGTCCGCACGGGAGAGCCCGAGGCCTGGATCGGCTGGATCGAGAGCGGCTTGTTTGATCACATCCTCGGACCGGACGACCGGGTCGGCCTCTATGCCGCGGTCCGGAGCGCCCTCGAGCGGAGCCGCCTGGCCGACGAGAACGAGGCCTTCCGGAAAGCCCTCCGGCGGGACAAAGCCGAACGGGCCCGCAACGCCAAGCGGACCGCCGAGCTCGAGGAGATCTACGAGGCGACCCTGGAGAACCTGATGACTGCGCTCGATCTCCGCGACGTCGAGACGTTCGGTCATTCGCAGACCGTCGCCAAGTATACCCAGGTCCTCACTCGGCTGCTCGGGATCGAGGACGAGGCGACCCTCGACAGCATCCGCAAGGGGGCCCTGCTCCACGACATCGGAAAGATCGCCATTCCGGATTCCATCCTGAAGAAACGGGCGGCCCTGACCGCTCCGGAATGGGAGAAAATCCGGCTTCATCCCGTCCTGGGATACGGCTTGATCAAGGAGATCAAGCTCGTCGATGAGGTCGGGAACATCATCCTTTACCACCACGAGCAGTTCGACGGCGGCGGATACCCGCGGGGGTGGAAGGGCGAGCGGATCCCGCTCGAAGCCCGCATCTTCGCCCTGGCCGACTCCTTCGACGCGATCACCGCGCCGCGGCCGTACCGCAAGGCCAGGGATTTCGCCTCGGCCCGGCGCGAGATCATCGAACACTCCGGGACGCAGTTCGATCCGAAAGTCGTGGACGCCTTCTGTTCGCTGAGTGTCGAGAAATGGGAGCGCATCCGGCTCGAGACGACGTCGTTCATCCCGAATATCGGAGAGTTCTTGAAGCTGTTCAACAAGGCTCATGACTGACCGAAGGGGCCCGAAGCGCCCCCGAGATTCTATTATCTGTTTTCTCCCCCCTGCCCCCCAACTAACATGGGGGGAATCGCCGGCGCTGAAGATCGCCCGAAGCGCCTTCGAATATTCTTATTGATTTTCTCCCCCCTGCCCCCCAACTAACACGGGGGAAATTGTTGGCGCTTCGGGAGAGGAACGGCGGACGATGATCACCCGGGGGATTCCGGCCAGATCGCGTTTGACCTGAAGAGCCTCCCAGCCATCTTTGAAAAGCGCGGCCGCCTCGGCGGCCTGTCCCGAGCCGACCTCGAAAACAAGCCGGCCGCCGGGCCGCAGGACAGTAGCGGCCCCACGGGCCAAGCGGCGGATGAATCCCAGCCCGTCGGGTCCGCCCACGAGGGCGCGCTTAGGCTCGTGAACGCGGACTTCGGGAGCAAGCCGGCGCCATTCGCCCTCCGCGATATAGGGGGGATTGGAAACGACGAGGTCGACGTTCCCAGCCCGGACACGGGCGGGGAGCGGCTCGAAGAATCTGCCTTCGAGCCAGGTTACCGACGCGGCGGAGTGGCGAACGGCGTTGAGACGGGAGGCGAGAAGAGCCCGGCGGCTCGGATCGATCGCGAAGATGCGGGAAGCGGGCAGCTCTCGAGAGAGGGCGATGGCGACGCAACCGCTCCCTGTTCCGACCTCGACGATGGTTTCGGGCGCCCCGGACGCCAGGCGGACCGCGGTCTCGACCAGGAGCTCGGTTTCCGGCCGCGGGATGAGGACGCCCGGAAAAACGCGGAACGACATCGACCAGAATTCTTTCTCCCCCGTCAGATAAGCGAGAGGGACGCGCTCCCGCCGCCTTCTCACGAGGCGGAGGAAGCGGCGCGCCGCGGCGGGAGGGACCTGTCGGTCGAGCGCCGACCACAGCTCTGCTTCGGTCAGGTCGATCGCCCGCCGGAGCAGCAAGCCGGCCTCCAGGGCGGGATCGGTTCCGGGCAGCCGCTTGAGAAGAGCGGTCCCCCGGCGGAGGAGATCGCGGGCCGAGCTCAAGGATTCTCTTTGGACTCGAGCTGGCGGGTCTGTTGGGCGCGGATGAGCTTCTCGATGACGGCGTCGAGATCGCCGTCCAGGATGGCGCTCAGGTTGTGGAAGCTTTCGTTCAGGCGATGGTCGGTCAGGCGGGACTGGGGGAAATTGTAGGTCCGGATTTTTTCGCTCCGCTCCCCCGTTCCGACCTGGGAGCGGCGGTTGCGGGCGATCTCGGCCTGCTGGTCGTTCCGGGCGATCTCGAGCAGGCGCGAGCGGAGGACGCGGAGGGCCCTCTCCTTGTTCCGATGCTGGGATTTTTCGTCCTGGCAGGACACGACCATCCCGGAAGGCTTGTGGGTGATCCGGATGGCCGTATAGTTGCGGTTGACGTTCTGGCCTCCCGGGCCGGACGATCCGAAGGCCTCGATCTTGAGGTCCTTGGGATCGAGCTTGACATCGACCTCGTCGGCCTCGGGGAGGACGGCCACGGTCACGGTCGACGTGTGGATGCGGCCGCTCGCCTCGGTCCGGGGGACGCGCTGGACCCGGTGGACGCCGCTTTCGTACTTGAGGAGCGAGTAGGCCTTCGGTCCCTGGATGCCGGCCACGGCCTCTTTGAATCCCCCGATCGGCGAGACGCTCGTCTCGAGGACCTCGAACTTCCAGCCCTTGTGCTCTGCGTAGCGGGCGTACATGCGGAAAAGGTCCTGGGCGAAGAGCGAGGATTCGTCCCCTCCGGCCCCCGCCCGGATCTCGAGGAGGACGTTCTTCTCGTCGTAGGGATCCTTGGGCAGGAGGAGCTGCCTGATCTCCGCCTCGAGCTCGGCTTCCCGAGCGGCGAGGCGCTTCATCTCGGTCTCGGCCAGAGCCCGGATCTCGGCGTCCATCCGGGGATCGGCCGCGAGCTCGCGCGACTCGGCCATGTCCTTGCGGACACGGGTGTATTCGCTATGAGCCCTGACGAGGGGCTCGAGCTCGGCCCGCTCCTTGGCGATTTCGCGGATCTTCTGGGGATTAGCGTGCAGGGCGGGATCGGACAGGCTCCGGGTCAGAGAGCGGTATTTCTCCTCGACCGCCGCGAGCTCGGGGAACATCGCCGCTTATTTTTTCTTTTTGGTCTTGGGCGCGGACTTCTTGACGGCGGCGCCGAGGGCGGGCGCGGCGTACTTTTTGCGGAACTTCTCGACGCGGCCGGCGCTATCGATCAGCTTCTGGCGGCCGGTGTAGAAGGGATGGCACTGCGAACAGATTTCGACGCGGATCTCCTTCTTGGTCGAGCGCGTTTTGAACGTGTTTCCGCAGGCGCAGATCACCAGGCAATCGTCATACTCCGGATGGATGTTCTCTTTCATCGCGCGATACTCCTTCGAACCGCGCTATTATACCCGATTCGTCCCCTTTTCGCCACTGGCGTCGTCGGACGAAGAGCGGGGCTCGCGGACGTGATCCCGCGATCGGTGGGGGTGGTCGGGGTTGGGATTAGGGGCGCGAGGGGATTCCCTGAGAGGGCCAGCGCAGCGGAGCGGGCATGGTTCCTCGACCGAAGGGAGAGGAGAGCGGAGCGAGCACAGGAGCGAATTTCCGCGCAGGAGGAAATTCGCGTCCCGATCAGGGAGTCCCCGGGAGCCCCTTTTGCTTGTAATGTGAGCGGTGGGCGACTCCGGAGCTCCGCGGCGGGATTCGCAAGCGGAATCGCGCGATCGTCGGCGGGCGGGCTTGCGGCTTAGCGGCGCGAGGGGGGAGGGTTCGAGGGACATCCGAGGGCGAGCGGGCATGGATTCTCCACGCTTCGTGGAGAAGAGCGAGCCCGAGGCAGAGCTGATTTTCTCGCCGGGGAAATCAGCGTGCCCGAGAACCCTTCCCCCGGGAGCCCCTTTTTGCTTTATGAATCGAAGGTTAGACTAGTCGAGAGATCCGACCTTGCGGTCGTACTGCTCTTCGTCGAGAGTGAACTTGAACCGGCCGAGGTTCTCCTTGACCGCTTCGCGGTAGCCCTTGGATTCGAAATGGTCACGGAGGTCCCGGGCGAGGGCGGCGACTTGCTCCTCGGCTTGCCATTCATAGACCTCGCCCTCGGCGGTCCGCAGGCAGTTCAAGTGGACGGCCCAGGCAAGGGACTTGATGGGCATGTGGCTGAAGGTCCGGTGGATCGCCAGGACCTCGGCTTCCTTGGCCGGATTCAAGAACCGGAAGAACCGGGAGAACAGGACGGCGTTGTGATAGTAGGCCGGAAAGGCGAGCAGGGCGTCCTTGCGGGTGATCTTTCCCAGATAGACGAAGATATCGACGATCCGCCGGCTCAGCCCCAACCCGGGATAATGCTGGCCGGGCAGGGCGCCGCGCTTCTCCGTGAATTCCGCTATCGGATTCTGGAGGGTCAGCCACTCCAGGAACAGGGCGGGAAAGTCGCGCAGCGTCGCCCCCGGTCCCAGGACCGAGCGGGGCGAGAAGATCCCTTCCCGAATCTTCAAGTCGACAATGAGCCTCTCGGGGGTCGCCTCGCGCGTGAAGATCCGCAGCCTCTGACAGGGAAAAGCGGAGGAATCGAGGTCGGTGATGAGCGGCCACATCCCGCGCTTCCGGGCGACCTTGATGAAGCCTTTTTTCCCCAGCACGGCCATGACCTCGGCCATGGTGTACTTGCCCAGGAACAGGGATGTCCCCCGGCCCTCGCCAAGGGAAGCAAAGATCTCGCTCTCGCCGAGGAGCGGCTCGCCGGACCAGAACGGGGGGGGTTTCGAACCGTCCCGGCTCATGGTCTCTCCCCGCCGGTCGGGCACCGTGGAGTTCCGGAAGGCACGCGGCGGCTCATCGCTCTTCCTTGAAGAAATCGAGGGAGTCGTCTCCGAGCCTCACCGAACGAACGAGCTCGTAGAACTTCCCTTGGAACTTCGTTTTGAAATGGCGGCGGAGAACGATCAGGCCGCCGGGGCGGAGGATTTCGCGCTTCCGGATGACTTTGAGGGGGTTCCGTTCCTCCAGCAGCTTGTAGGGCGGATCGAGGAAGATGAGGTCGAACGACGCTTTTTCCTTCGCCAGGCGGATGACGGCCCGGTTGAATTCTTCGAAGACGAGCCGGGACCGGCCTTCCGCGCCGCATTTGGCGATGTTGTGACGAATGATGCTCGCGGCCGGGCCGTAGTGCTCGACGAACACGACCGAATCCGCGCCGCGGCTCAGGGCCTCGATTCCGATCGAACCCGTTCCCGAAAAACCGTCCAGGACGGCCCGGCCGCGGATGTCGTCCCGGAGGATGTTGAACAAAGCCGTCTTGAGCTTGTCGGGCATGGGCCGGACGAGCAGGCTCCCGACTTTGCGGAGACGCTTGCCCTTGTAGATGCCGCTGATGACCCGGATCACGCCCGTTCCTCAATAATAGACGAACAGGCGGCCGGGCTCGGTCCTCATGTTCGTCAGCCCATAGGGAAGCTCGTACCAGTTGTTGAAGCTGCCCGGATCGGACTTTCCGATCTTGGCCGCGAAGGCGATAAGGGCGTCGAAAACGGGGATGGGCACGACCTGCCCTTCGAGGAAGAGCTTCTGGAGATCGACCTTGATCCTCCCGTTCTCGGTCCGGAAGAGGGCCTCGAAGTTCAAATGCATCCGCGGCTTGAGTCCCGCGGGCAGGTTCTGGCCGCTCAGGTCGATCAGGACCTGGCCTTCGATGCGGTTTTCGGCAAAGAGGTGAAGCTTGAGCTCCTTCATGACCTCTTCCCTCTCCGAGGCGATGCGGTAGGCGATATAAGAGTTGAATTCGCTCTCGCTGAACTCCTGGCGCCGCGGGGACCCGGCCTTTCGCCGGAGGCTCTCGTCTTCGATCCGGGCGAGCGTCCGGACGATCCTCTCCCCTTCACGTCGGACGAAATCGGTCATCTGGGCGGGCCGGGCCGCCGAAGCCAGGAAGCAGAGGAGGACCGCCACGCGCACGAATGTCCGTTGAGAGATCATGGGATTGCGGTCTTCCTCACCTATGCTACCAGAAATGAGGAAGAGGTGTAAACGGAGCCGCCGAGGCGCTTACTTGATCGTGCCCTTGGCGGGCAGGAACGGCGAAACGGATTCCTTGTCCGTGATCTCGATGATCCCGGCCAGGATGGCCCCGCTTCCGGCGACCACCCAGGCGATCCCGCACGGCGTCAGAAAGAACGGGACGATTCCCTTTTTGCAGCCGACGGAAACGATGTCGCCCGTCTGAACCGGCTTGGCCGTCGCCAACCAAACGTTCTGGCCGGCCAACGCGCGCCGGACGCGGTCCGGACCCTGGTGCAGGGATTCGACATCCTGAGTGAAATTCGTGGCGGGGCCGTTGATCCGGACCTGGTCGCGGAGCTGGAGCAATCCGCGCTCGATAAACACATCGGCCCGTTTCGTCGCCGGATCGTACCGGATGACCCTGCCGATCTCGGTCTCATTCGCCGGGCTGGCCGCTTGACCGCGGAGGACTTCCTGGACGGCCGACTGGACATTACTCTCGTAAGGATTGAGCGAGATCGAGATCTTGGTGGTTTCGTTGGCCAGAATGCCGATGAGCTCGTTGGAATTGAATTCGCCGAGTGAAGTCGTGATCCCGTAGGTATAGATCCCCTTGCTCAAGCCATCGACCCGGAAGCGCCCCTGGGCGTCCGTCGCGGGGCTTTCATAGATCGCCCCCGAAGAGATGTTTCGGAGCCTGAGGACGGCGCCCCCGATCGGCGTCCGGCCGTCCCGGTCGACGATCAGGCCGACGAGGTTCCCGCGCTCGATCGTTTGGGCGGGTGCGGGCGGCGGGAATACGAACAGGCTGGAAAATAAAAAGACCCCAAGGACACAAATAGAAACTTTTTTTTCGGCGCCTCTATTCATAGAAAAACTCCTAACCTTAGCCCAAAGTATCGTAACTCCTTTATTTTCATGTGTCAAGTGAATAATTCCGTGGGGGTTTTTCTCCATTTTAGGCTCCTTTGCGTTCTTTACTGCAGCCCGATCTCCGGGCGCCCCGAATTCGCTTCCGCCACGATCTTAAGCTTTTTCAACGAGATAGACCTGTTTTCCACCGTAACCTTGAGCGAATTCCGGCCGATCTCGGAGGGAAGCGTCAGCTTCAGCTCCGGCTGGCTCAAGTAGTCCTCCCAGGCGAGCTGCCCATTATAGAGGACCGAGATCAGTGGGAGCGGCTCGGGGCCGGGCCCCTCGAAAACGATCGTCAGGATGAATTTCCGCCCGTCTAAGATGAACTCCCTCGCGAAAGGCGCATCTTTCGTCAGGACTTTCTTGGACAGGTTCTCCTCGGCGGCCGGAAGAAGCGCTTGGACGCTCTTGTCCAGGCTCTTCAGACGGTCCCGGTCGTTGAGGCGCTCAAAATTCTTCCGCATTTTGAGGTAGAGCTCGACGTCCGGCCCTCCCGTTTCGAGGGCTTTGGTATAAAAATTGTTGGATTCGTACAGATAGTCCAGCTTCCGATACGAATCGCCGATGAGCTCGAGGACCTTGACATAATCCGGCTTCATAGCCTCGGGGATGACCAGGAGGTTCCTCTCGAGCGACAAACCGGCCTGGATGATCTCCCGGAAGCGGTTCTGCTTGAACCCGAGAAAGACCTCAAAGAGGAAACGGTTGAAATCCTGGACGTTGACGTCCGTTTTCGCCTCGATGATGTTCCGCTCCTTGAGGAACATCTCGAGCTCCCCGATCGCGCTGGATTTGTCCTCGAGCTCCAGGTACGCAGTCAGGTCGTCAATGGCGCCGTCGAGACGCCGCGTCTCCTCCAGCGAGCACTTGGCCAGGCCCAGCAGGACGGACTTCATAAGATCCCGGTATTCGAGCCGGTCGATCAGGTCCTTCCCGATCAGGTTCTGGGCGAAGACGATCCGATCGAGGGCCGATCGGCTTTCGCGGAAACGGGCCCGGGCCTCTTCAAGCTTGAGCCCTTCCATGGCCCTTTGGCCGGCGGCAAGCTCGTTGCGGGCCGTCTTGAAATCGAGCACCTCAGCCTGGGACAGAAACCGGATCCGCTCGTCGCGAGAAAGCGACCGCTCCCCGAGAAACCGGGCGACCTGGCGATAGATCCCGGCGTTCTGGGGCAGGATCTTGTCCAGGACGGCCAAGTCCTTCACGTTCAGCTCCCACAGGCCGAGGAACGTCTCGACATCCTCGGCCGACGGCTGGCCGAGCAGGACGGTCCGGACCACGTCCTGGGCGTAATCGCGGTCTTCGGGCGAGAGCATCGCCCATCGCGCGAACATGATCTTGCCGGTCGCGGCGTAGATCTGGGGGTTGGCTCCCGACAACTTGGCGGCCTTCTTGTATTCCTCCAGGGGGTCCTCGGAAATGCCGAGGTCGAAGTAGCTCATGTATTGGAGGGCCTGGGCGAAATCGAAATGGGCGGCCGCGGACAGGGGATTGAGGATCAAGGCCCTGAGGTAATACCGGTGAGAAATTCGGAAATCCGAGTCGCGATTAGCCGCATCCTGCAGGTGCCCCACTCCCGACTGGAAGTAAGCTTTCCCCAACTCGTAATACAAGCGATCGTTCCAGGGAATGAAGTTCGACCCGCTCTCGAGAATCCCGATCTCCCGCTCGGAATTCGACGTCCGCAGCCGAGCCCGGTCCACGCGGGCCTGGCTCCGATATTGGGACAGGTCGAGGAAACCGATGATCACGGCCAGGGCGATCCCGATCAGGCGCTTGATCATGTCATGTCTTCCGGTAATGGACCGTCGACCAGGTCATCCCCAGGACGACGGCGAAGAGGAACATCGTAGCCGGGATATGGAGGTTGAAATCCGTCAGGCTGTGGAGCAGGATGACCGCGATCGACACGAGCCCGCCCATGGCTAGAGATTTGGCTTCCACGTTCCGGCGCTTGAACCAGACAAGGAAGGAATCGATGAAGATATAGAAGATCCCGGCAAAAAGGATCCCGAATCCGGCGATCCCCAGCTCGGAGAGGTACTCGAGATAATCGTTGTGGGCGTGGTCAAACATTCCCTGCAGGCCGAGGGTCTCGTAGGCCTCGTAGGACTGGGCGAACGTCCCCAGTCCGGTCCCGAAAAGCGGGAAATCCTTGATCACGCGCATGATCGTCGTCCAGTAGCGCGGCCGGCCGTCCTGGAGGAGATTGTCGATCGAGAACCGCCCGATCATGGATTCGACGCCCGAATACAGGGCGATGAGGGTGACCAGGACGATGCCGATCTTGAGGAAGCGCAGAAGCCAGGAGCGCCGCAGCTTCATCCGGCCAAAGGTCAGGAAGATGAGCTCGGCGAACATGAGGAAGGTCAGGGCGAGCAGCACGATGCCCGACCGGCTGTTGGATTTCAGGATGCCGAGGGCCATGAAGAGGAATCCGATCGTCAGGACCACGTTGAGGGCGGCCCCCCGGCTCGTCAGCGCGGAAAGCCGGCGGCGCCATTTCATCGCCGGCATGGACAGCAGATCGATTCGCGAAAAGACGAGGGCGAGGGCGATGGGGATGATCAGCTCGAGATAGCCGGAGAAATGGTTCCGGTTAACGAACGTCCCTGACACCGAATCCAGGTTATGCGTCTTGGGATAGAAGAGGAGGCTCGGCTGGATCCGGGTCATCTGGAACAACCCGAAAAGCGCCTGGAATACTCCGGAAGCGATGATCACGATCATCAGCCGGTTGATCTGTCTTCGATGGACGAAGACGCGGACGACGAGATACCCCGCCAGGACGCAGGTGAGGAGGAGCAGGGCGTCCTGGATCGTCTGCGATGGAGCCAGGGATACGCTCATCCTCTTGATGCCATCGAACCCGGGAACGAAGGCGTCCCGAAGGCCGAATCCCTTGGGAGAGGCCAGACGGGCGATCGATTTCGGCAAGGGCAGGAGCTGGAAGGGGATGAAAAAGAGGAAAAAAACGGCGAACGCCAGCCCGGGGAACTTAAGCTTCGGCATGATATGGCTGTTCAAACGGGGAGGCTGAGGCATCAGAAAATAGAGGACCGCCAGAAGAGCGGTTCCCATCTCGAGGATGAGCACGGCCCAGCCGCTGACGGAGCCGGCGGGCAATGGGCTGAAGACAATAAGGGCGAGGATCCCGGCTTCGATGATGGTCCGGGCCAGCTTATCGAACCGCGAAAGCCCGTCCCGCTCCACGGGCGCCGGGGCCGGAGTGTAGCCGGGTTCTTCGAGGATCGACTCGGGCAGTCCGATCTCGGGATCGCGCGGCGCAGGCCGCCCGGCTCCCCTCCCCTCGGCGCCGAGGGTCGGGCTTCGAGACGGCGGGCGTTCTCCGGGAGTCCCCAACGGCGCGGAACGGAACCGCATCGCGGCCATGGATCACGCCCCCTTGAGCCCGGACTTCGCGGGGGAAGGCTCGTCCTCGCTCTTGTCCTGATAGTATTCGTACTGGAAATACGGCTGATTGGACCCGTAGCTCGACCGTCGGATCCGGGCGTCGTTGAGGATGACCCCGATGACGTCGGCCTTGGCCCGTCCGAGTTCTTCGATGGCCCGCCGAAGGGGTTTGCGCGTCGTGACGCCCATCCGGACGACGATGACGGTCATGTCGGCAATGGCGCTGACGATGACCGGATCGATGACCGCCAGGACCGGCGGCAGATCGACCAGGACGACCGAGTATTTCTTGCGCACGTCGTCGAGGAATTCCTTCATTCGCTTCGAGTTCAGCAGCTCCGCGGGGTTCGGCGGATGAGGGCCGCTCGGCAGGATGCAGAGGTTGTCGATGGCCGTTTTCTGGATGGCGTCTTCGGCCGTCGCCCGGCCGGTCAGCACATCGCTCAGCCCGACCTTGTTCCGGACCTTGAAGATCTTGTGCAGCCGGGGCTTGCGGAGGTCGGCGTCCACGACGAGAATCCGTTCGCCGAGCTGGGCGAAGGAGATGGCCATGTTCGACGTGGTCGCCGATTTTCCTTCCTGCGGCGACGTGCTCGTGAAGGCAATGGCCCGCGTCGAGAGATCCGAACGGGAGAATTGGATGGCCGTCCGGACGCTCCGGTAATCCTCGGCGATCGAGATCTTGGGGAAGAGGTGGTTGATGAGCTCGACTTCGGTGAGCTTGGCCAGTTCCGCCGCGTTGGCGTCGGCCTTGGGGCCGTAGGAGGAGCGGTAGCGATAGGAATAATTATAATACCCTCGGCCTTTTTCCTTCGCCCCGTTCGGAGAGAAATGAGGGATGATGCCGAGGGAAGGAAGCCCCGTCAACTTCTCCAGGTCCTCGGGGCTCTTGACCGTGTTGTCCAGGAAGTCGATGACGAAGGCCAACCCGAGACCCAGGAAGCCGCCCAGGAGCAGGCCGAGGATGAGGTTCCTTTTCGTGTTCGGAGAGAAGGGCGACTTGGGGACAAGGGCCGGATCGACGACCTTGATCGTGCTCGTCATCTGGCCGCTCAGCCGGGCCGAGACGAGGGCCTCGTTCTGCTGCCCGACGAGCTTGTCGAGCATCTCCCTCGTGTTCGTGATTTCCATCTCGAGGCTCCGGGACAGGATGGCGTCGTTGTTCATCCGCGACACGTCGAGGCGCTGCGTGTCGAGCTCGCGCTGCATCCGCTGTTCCCTATCCAGGGCGGTCCGGTAGGCCGTGTTGGCCGCTTCGACGGACTTCCGGATCTCCTCTTCCAGCTGGACCTTCAGCCCGTCGAGGCGCGTCTTGAGCCGGACCATGGTGGGGTGGTTGGCTGTGTAGACGGTCCGGATCTGCTGCTCGTAATCGGCCTTGGTCGACAGGTAGGTCGCGTTGAGGCTCTGGATCGTCGGGTTCTCGATGACCTGGGGCAGGGCGTCGATCTGGAGCTTGGCGAGCTCCTTGTACTTGGATTCGGCGTTGATCCTGTCGACCTGGGCGGTCATGGCCGCTTTCTGCAGCTCGGCGTATTTCGTAACGATGTTGCTCTCGTTCTCGTTGAGCTGGAGGATCTTCTTCTCCTCGCTGTACTTCTGGAGCTCGCGCTCCTTGGTCGCCAGGTCTTCGCGGAGCCGGGAGATCGATTCGTTCAGGAACTCGGAGGTCTGTTGGGTCGCTTCATAGCGCGATTCGACGGAGAAATACACGAATTCCGAGGACAGGGTGTTGACGATGTCCGCGGCCAGGCGGGGATGCGGCGAAACGAAGGAGACCTCGACCAGCCGCGTGTCGGGGATCTGCCGGACGGCGAGGCCGGACAGGATGAAGTTGGTGTTCAGGGCGGCGGCATCGGAGCTGGCCTCGGCGGCGGCCGCGGCGCTCTCCGGGGCGGCGGACTTGGACGGGAAGAGCCAGTTCATCCGGACGAGGCCCTTGACCATCTGGATAAGGCTCTGCTTGGAGGCTTTGTTCGAGAGGAGCTCGGGCCGGCGGGAGAGGTCCATCTTCTTGGCCACGCGCTCGGCGATCGTCCGGCTCTGGAGGATCCGGAGCTGGGTGTTGCGGTACGAGCTGCTTTCCGTGAACCCGACGCCCTGGGCGTTCAGGAGGTCCTGGATCGTCAACCGGTTGGACGTCGGCTCCTCGAGCAGCAAGGTCGCGGTGGCCCGGTAGAGAGGAGTGGCGGTGAACGAAAAGAGAGCCGCCAGGGCGAGAAGGACGGCGACGGCCGAGAGGATGATCCACTTCCGCTTCCAGGCGATCTGCCAGTATTCGAGCAGATCGATTTCCGGCTTGCGGACTGGCTTGGTCGTCGCGGTCACGTTCGTGTCTCTTTCACCGGCGCGTTCGTCCGGAACCCCGGCCGTACGGCAGCCGCTCCTTCGTCCGGCATGGTATCTCGGCCGCGCAGGGCGGGCAATCGTCTCCCCCGGGGAATCCCGAGGTGATTTTTCCTCCCCTCGGCTCATCTAAAAGGGTGAGGCCGCCCTTAGATGATCGTTTCGGGGACGAAGATGATGTCGTTTTCCCGGAGGGGAAAGTCCTTTTTCTTGCCTTTGCCTTTATAGATTTCGTTGGCGTCGACTTCGATGATCTTCTCCAGTCCTTTTTCGTCGGTCCGCCGGATGAGCACCTTCCCCCCGCGGGCCCGCTCGGTGAATCCTCCGGCCTGGGCGATGGCCATCGTCAGGGTCGGTATCCGCGATCGCATGACTTTCAGGACACCCGGAGACTTGACCTGCCCGGTGACATAGATGGAGACCTCGCGGTCGACCTGGACATAGACGATGTCGCCGGGCTCGAGGAGAATGTTCTGCTTCGGGTCGGACATCAGCTCCTCGATGACGATCCGGATCGGCGTGGACGATCCGTCGGCGTGCGTCCGGGTGATGACGATCTCCCGGGCGGCATCCTTGGTGATGCCGCCGGCAGCCGTGATGGCCTCGAGAAGCGTCTGGCGGCCGACGAGCTCGACGAAGGTGGTTTTGGCCACCGCCCCCAGGACCGAGACCTGGCGGCTCTGGTGCTCCTTGATCAGGACGCTGACTTCGGGATTCTGGAAGAACGGCCTGAGGAGCTGGACCAATTTCCGCTCCAGCTCGGAGGAGGTCAAGCCGTCGACCGCGACCTCGCCGAGCATGGGGAAGGTGATCTTTCCGTCCGCCGAAACCCGGGCTGTGGTCGTCAGCTTGTCCTCGCCGAAGACCTTGATCTCGAGCATGTCCCGCGAGCCGATGCGGTATTCGCTCGACACGGGCGCCTGGGAGGCCGGCGAGTCCTGGCCGAAGCCGGACGCGGCGGCGGCCAGCAGGAAAAGGACCGCCCAGGGGGATGTTCGTTTCTGTCTCATGGCTCTCTCCTCGTCGAATCCGCCCGTTTAAAAACGGGAGGTCAAGTACACCCCGGCATAAATCCGGTCCCGGTCCCAGCCGGGAACGGACGAAGTCCAGCGGTCCATCGCCGCCTGGATCCCGAGCCCCGCCGTCCGGAGAACGCGGAAGACAAGGGCGGCCGAATGCGTCCAAAGACGGTCCGTCCGGGGGCCCGTGACCGGGCCGCCGGCGAAGGCGGCCGCAGCTTCGATCCCGGGATACCCCAAGCGGCTTTGGTTATAGCTGTAATCCAGGCGAACGAATCCCGCGGGATAGAATGAACCTCCCGCGGAGAAGCCGTCCTCGATATAAAAGAACGCGTTTTCGAAATAGGAAAAGCCGAGATCGCGCCGGAATCCGGCCCTCACGGAGAAACGCCCGGTCCTGGCTTCGATCAGGGAATCGGCGATCAGGCCCGCATACGAGGCCCGGCCCGGGGCTTTCGGGTCGAATTTTTTGTAGCCCAGGGAAACGGTCCCCGAAATGCGGCCGAGGATCGGGAACCTGATCCCGGTGAGCACCTGGGCCGAGGTCGCGTCCCGGCTCTCCGCGGACAAGACGAAGCGGTAATCCGTCAAACCGGCCTTGACGAACCAGAACGCCTCGCTCCGGATCCGGTAGTACAGCTCGACGGCCGCGGTCCGCTCGGTCCGGTCGAGCACCGAGGAAAGCGGAATCTCCCCCGAGTCCGAGGAGACGTCCGCATACGAGGATTTTTGGATCGAGCCGGTCAGGCCGAGGGACGTCCGGCGGGCCGTCTCATAAAACAGACCGGCCGAGGTTGCGACGCGGGTTTCGCGGGTCGGCCGGCCGAGCTCGACCGAGATGGCCTGGATCCGGCTTTGGCGCTCGAAGTCGCCCGAGAGGACGAACCGGTTGAACAGAAGGACCTTCCCCCCTGCCCCGTATCCGTTCGTGAATTCCCGCATCCCCGATTCCCGGAGGTAGAATGTGTATTCCGGGCTCTCTCGGAAATAGAAGATCGCCCGGCGGCGGAGAGGGAGATAGAAGGTCAGCGAAGGGACGAGCGTCGCCGTGAAGTCCTTGATGGGGCGTTCCTCGAAATAGACGTTGTCGCCGTATCCGACCCGGCGGAGGTCGAAGGACAGGAAGGCCTGGAAGGGGCCGAGATGGAAAGCGGCGTTCTGCGTCACCCGGGTCCACTCGGACTGGAACGCCTCGTAGCTCTGGCCGGACGCGGTCGCCACGGCTCCGGCGAGGCCCAGGAGCGCGGCAAGGAAGCGGCGTGTCGTTTTGGTCATCGTGTGAGAAAGGATTTCAACCCGCCCGGCGCCCGCGGCGACGGGATTCCGTCAGTTCGGGAGATGATCGAGCAGGTTCAGTTTCTTGCGGATCCCGCCGAAATAGCTGAACGGAGGGACCCTCTTGGCCAGGCCGAGGATCAGGCCGCTCTGCCAGTCGAACCGGCCCTCGCTTTGCATGAGGGGGATGATGCCATCGGTCCGGGCGAGCTCGAACAGATGATCGATCTGGTTGTCCGTGAATCGGGCGAAGATCCGCCGGGCGAAATGTCCGATAAGGATCTCCTTTTTGAGCGCCGCGCGCCACGCTGCGTCGTATTCGGCCAGCCGGGCGGCACCGAATGATCCGTCCTTGGCCGCATCCGCGATGACTCGGGCCGCGATCCGGGAAGAGAGAAGCCCGAAATAGATCCCTCCCCCCGTGGTCGTCTTGACCTGTCCGGCCGCTTCGCCGAGCGTGATGACCCGATCTCCCGCGGTCCGTTGGACCAGGCCCTGGGCGATCGCCTTGACGCGGATGCTCTCAGGGCGGAACTGCTCTTCGAGCTCGGGGAAGAACCTCCGAACGAGGTTGACGAGCCAGACGCGCGGCTGCCGGGAGGTGACTAATCCGATCCGCGTCCGGCCGGCGGAGGTCGGAACGGACCAGGCGAACGCCCCCGGAGCGACGCTTTTCCCGATAAAGATGCTTGCCGAGTCGGCGGAGGTCTCGATCTCAGCCTGGGCGCCGTACAAATGGTCCTTGGCCACGCCGAGACCGGCCTGGAAGTTGAGGCGGCTGTCGATGCCCGTGGCGAGAATGGCCATCCGGGCTTCAAACCGGCCGGGCTCCCCGCCGGGTCCGACCGTCTCAACCCTCACTCCGTTGTCGGTCCAATCGAACGTGATCACCGAAATCCCGAGGGAGATGCCGACGCCGGCGGCGCGCGCCTCGTCGGCCAGGGAGCGGTCGAACACGCTCCGGTCCACGATGCAGGCGAACGGCTCGGGGTGACGGTAGAGGATCTCGCTCCCCGTCGAGGAGACGAGCCGGACATCCTGCATCTCGCGCAGGACGGAATCCGTCCGCAGTCCGAACTCCGGGAAGATTTCCTTGCCCACGATCCCGGTGCAGATGACGTCGGCGCCGATCTCGCTCTTGCGTTCCAAGACGCGGACGCTCAGGCCCGACTGGGCGAGGAGCGTCGCCGCTTGCAGGCCGCTCGGCCCCCCTCCGACAACAAGAATATCCGCTTTTTCCACCGTTGAAACCTCGGGTTTTTTCTATTGCGTATTATAGTGATCTTAAAGCTAGGAAATCAATTCTTTTTCCAACCCGGGGAAATCTTGTCCTCGCGGGATTCCCATTTGCCCCGGAAGGTGATCCAGAACGACAGGACGATGAGCTTCAGGTCGAGGCAGAAGCTCATTCTCCGAACGTAGAGATTGTCGACCCGGAACTTCTTCCGCCGCGGCGTCTCTCCCGGAAGGTAGACCTGGGTCAGCCCGGTCAGCCCCGGTCGGACGGCGCAACGCTCGCGAAAGCCCGGGATGTCTTCGATCCGCCGCATGTCCGGATCGCCGTGGACCTCTTTCTCGTCGGGGCGGAGAGCCCGCGGACCGACGAAGCTCATGTCGCCGCGGAAGATGTTGAAGAGCTGGGGCAGCTCGTCCATGGCCGTCGCCCGCAGGAGGCGGCCGATCCGGGTGATTCGGGGATCGCGCTCGACGGCCTGGACCGGCCCGTCCTTCTCCGCGTCCACGACCATCGAACGGAACTTGAGGGCCTTGAAGATCCGGCCGTTCCGGCCGACCCGTTCCTGTCCGTAGAAGACGGGCCCGCCGTCGCCGAACTTGATCAGCGCCGAAAAGACAAGCCAGAGAGGCGAGGACAGGAGGAGGCCGGTCCCGGACAGGGCCATGTCGAACGGCCGCTTGAGGAACAAAAGACGAAGGTTCATTCCATCGACTCCATCAGGCGTTCGAAGGCGTCGAGGACGCTTTCGCGCGAATAATGGGCCAGGGCGTGGGCCCGGCCCGCCGCGGCCTGGCGCTCGCGCGCGTCCGGATCGGCGGCGAGGCCGCGGATCGCCGCGGTAATGCGGGCCGGATCGTCGGGCGGAACGGTGGTCCCGCAGCCCGACCCGGTGATGAGCGCGTGGACCTCGGAATCTTCAACGGCGAGGCCGAGGATCGGCCGGCCGGCGGCCATGAAATTGTAGAGCTTGCTCGGGACGGACAGGAGCGATTTCTCCTTGTCCAAAGGAACGAGGAGGACATCGGCCGAGGCCATGAGATGGGGCAGGTCCGGGTAGGGCTGGAAGGGAATGAAGACGACGTTCGGGAGTCCTCGTCGCACGGCTTCAGCCTTGAGGTCCTTGGCCTTGAAGCCGTCCCCGACCAAGGCGAGAAGGACCTGGGGATCGTCCCGAAGGACGACCGCGGCATCGAGCAGCCGGACGAGCGTGTCGTAGCTCGAGATGCTGATCGTCCCACTGTACATGACGACGAAGCGGTCCGCCAGTCCGTATTTCCGGGCTACGGGATTGCGTTTCTCGAGCGGCCGGAGGAAATCGGTGTCCACCCAGTTCGGAATGACGGAGATCTTCGAAGCGGGCACACCTTTCGCCAGGAGGTTCTTCTTGAAGCCGTCGCTGATGACGACGATGTTCCGGTGATAACGGTAGATCCAGCGCTCGAAGGCCAGGGCGGCCTTGATCAGGAAGGGATTCCGGAGGAGGCCGGATTCGATCGACAGGTCCGGATGGATGTCCTGGACGTTGAGCAGAACCCGCGCCCCCCGGAGGTACCGGGCCAGGATCCCGGTCACGCCGAGCTGGAGCGGCGGCAGGCGGAGAAAGACCACGTCCCCGCGTTTGATCGTGGCCAGGTGGACCATCGAGAACAGGGTGTAAATCGACCAGGCGATCAGCCGCCCGATGTGGTGGGCGGTGAAGTTCGTCAACGTCCGTTTGACCGTAAAGCCGGAGCGTCGCTCCTTGACGTACATCCGGCCCTCATAGCCCTTATTGCGAGGAGGCCGGGGCAGGGTCGTGACGATCTCGACCTCGTGGCCGCGCCGGGCGAGAGATTCGGCCAGCTCGTTCATCAGGATCGGAGCGCTCCCGAACTCCGGCAGGTAATACATGGTGTGAATGACGATCTTCATGCCGGCTCCCATTCCTCGGCCGCTTCGGATGGGGATTCCTCCGCGACCGGCTCGGAAGCGGCGATGGCGATGTAGGCCATGGCCGGGATGACGAGGAGCTGGTCGACGCCGAAGAAGGCCGCCGTCGACTCGAAGAACCCCCGCGAGGTCAAGAACCCCATGATCAGGATCGATTCCATGAGGACGATGCGGTCCGCGCCGCGGTGGCGGCGGACGGCCTGGAGAAGCCCGGATCTCAGGATGACGAACCACAGGCTGGCGAAGGCGGCGAAAAAACACAAAGCGCCGAGGACCCCCGTCTGGATCATGGCGTGGAGATAGGAATTGTGCATCTGCTCGTGGTTCAGGAGGATCCGGTCGGCGTCGAAGCCCCAGCCGAGAAAAGGAGATTTTCCGATCGCCTCGAGGGCTAGGCCCCAAGTGCTACCGCGCCCGGACAGGTCGAGGAGCATATCGAACCGGCCCGCGGCCCGCATCTGGAATCCGGAAACGAAGACGATGAATCCGACGACGGGAATGGCCAGGAGGTAACGCCAATCCAGGCCCTGAAGAAAAACATAGAGGGCGCAGACGACCACGAGCCCGAGAAGGCCGGTCCGCGACTGGGTCTGCATGAGGAGGAAGAGGGCCGGCGCGAGCGCTCCGAGCCAGAAGTAGCGGCGACGACGACGCTCGGCCAGGAAGCGCATTGCGGCGACGATGATGACAATCATGGCGTAGCGGGCCGTCCCGTTCTTCGTGACCTGGCCGAATCCGAACGGCAGGTTATAGAACGCGGAGAAGGCGGCCTGGCCGCGGAAGATCCGGACGGCGGTCGGGAACAGGGCGAAGGTCAGGAAGAAAAAGACCCCGTAATTCAGATAGATGACCGCCTGAAGGCGCTCCTTGACCCGGCTCTCCCCGAGGATCGCCCAAATGACGAAGAGCGGCGAAAGATAAACGCTTACCCAATACGTCCCTTGGAAAGGCGAGGCCCCTTGGCTCGCGGTCGGGGTGAGGAAAATCGAGGAAATGAGCCCGATGAGGGAATAGAGAAAGAAGAAGCCGATGGGATCGCGAGCGAAGGGGAAGGTCCGGCGCTCCTTCAGGATCCAAATGAGCGAAGCGTACATGGCCAAGATAGGGAAGAACATCCGGATCGCCTGGAAGAAGGTGAAGGGATTGGACGAGCCGAGGTTTTTGATATTGTAGATTCCGGTGAACATCCCCCCCCAGCACATGGCCCAGAGGGCGACGGACAGCCAAAAAGCCATCTTGAGCTCCCTCAATCCTTCCGAATCTCGGCGTAGATCGGCTCGATCCGGTCGCCCAGCCGATCCCATACATAGACATCCGCGGCCCGTTTCCGGGCGGCATCGCCCATGGCCCGGCGCAGCGGCGGATCGGCCGCCAGTCGGCCGAGGGCGGCGGCCATCCCGGCGACGATGAACGGCGGATCGATGGGCGCGATCTTGATGCCCCAGCCCTCTTGGACGTGGAATCCGGGCCCGGCCGAATCCAGGCAGATGACCGGAAGGCCGTTGGCCATCGCCTCGACGACCACGGCCCCTCCGCCCTCGCGAAGGCTGGGGTAGAGAAAGATGTCGCTCGATCGCATCAGCCGCCAGAGATCCTTCTGCGGAAGCCAGGGAACGAAGAGGACCTTGCCCCGGAGAGACAGCCGATCGACAAGATCGTTCAGCCGCCCAGTTTCCGGACCCTCGCCGACGATGGTGAAGCTCGCCTCGGCCCCGCTCGCGGCGAACCGGGCGAAGGCTTCGACGGCGGCCGAGAAGTTCTTCCAGAAAACGAGCCGGCCCGAGGTCAGGATGCGGAGGGGGGAATCCGGATCCGGGGGCTCGAGGGGCAGGGCGGCGTCGCCCGCTTCCATCCCGGTGACGGGAAAGTCGATGATCTTGGAAAGATATTTCTTGGGGAATTTGTCCCGGGTGTCACGGTTGCAAACGAGAATGGCCCGGGCCCGCTTCATACACCGGCGCCGCGACCAGAGCAGGGTCCGGCCGATCCATTGGCTCACTTCCCGCTCGAGGTCCTCGAGCTTGCCGACCAAGGGATAGCCCTTGAAGAAGCCCTTCGGAGTGGACTGGCCTCCGCCCATCGGCCCCCAGACGAAAGGAACCGGGAGGAAAGCCCCGATGAAGCTGGGCATCCAATAATTCGCGAAGGTGACATGATGGGCCAGGTCGAAACCGACCTGCCGGTGAAGCTTCCGGGCGGCCAGCCAGGCCCCGATCTGCCAGAAGTAATAGTAAAAATGAAGGGTGATCTGATGATGCCAGAGCCGCCGCGGCCAGATCCGGAAATCGACATAGCGAAAACGGACGCCGGCCATTTCTCCGGCGGCGATCTCCCGCTCGACGCCCGGACGGTTGCGCAGCTGGGTCACGACCCAGACGTCGTTCGACCGGGCGATCTGCTTGACCAAGTTCCAGCCCAGGATGGATTCGCCCGAGCCGAGGATCTTCTCCTCGCCGACGGTGCCGGCGACGGACGGAGGATGGCAGGCGAACGCGGAGACGAGAACCCTGCGGCGGCGCGAGTCCGGGAACGGCGAGCTGTTCCGGTCAGGCATGTCCGATGACCCTTTCGTAGGCGTTCAGGAGTCGCTGGTAATGGAGATCTTGATCGTGGAACCGGAGGGCGTATTCCCGGCCCGTCCGACCGAGAGAGCGCCGGAAATCCGCGTCGCGGGAGAGACGGTCGATCTTGGAAGCGAGATCCCCGGCATTGCCCGCCTCGAACAGCAGCCCTCCCCTCTTCCCATGCTCGACGAGCTCGGGATAGGCCCCCAGATTCGAGGCGACGACCGGCTTCCCGGCCAAGAACGCTTCGAGGATCCCCATCCCGAACGTTTCGTAGGATTCCGAGGGGAAAACAAGGAAGGAGGCCCGGCGGACGGCCCGGATGAGCTCCTCGCCGCGCAGGAATCCGCAGAGCTCGACGTTGGTCAGGCCGAGGTTCTTGATCGCCGCGGAGATCGCCTCCCCCTCCGGACCACGGCCCGCGATCTTGAGGCGCAGCCGCGGCAGTCCGGACATCGCCCGGAGCAGCGTGAAGATCCCTTTTTGCCGGACGAGATAGCCGGCGTAAAGGATGGTCCCGTCCTCGTCGGCGGAGAGATCCGGCGCCGGGGCCGGGGGGAGGAAATGCGGGATCGTCTCGATCCGCCGGGCCGGAAGCCCCCAGGCGATCATCTTCTCGCGGACAAACCGGCTCGGAGCGATGAAGAGATCGACTTTACCGGGATACCAGCGGAACAAGGTGTGGACGCTCTTGGCGCTGAACGACATCAGGCCGAGGAGAGGATTCCCGTTGCAGCAGTTGCGGAGGAGCACATGGTGATACCGGTGTCCCCGGCAGCGCTCGCAGATCGCCCCGTCCGCGTACAGGTACCGCGAGGCGCAGAACAGGGAGAAGTCGTGGAGGGTCTGGACCACCGGGACGCCGAGACGCTTGAGCGTTTCGATGAGCGAGGGCGAGAGCTGGTAAAGGATCGTGTGGAGATGGGCGATATCCGGGTGGTGGTCGGCGACGATCCGTCGGACCGCGGCCGCGACGTCGCGGGCATACAGGGCGTCGGCGAACGATTTGATCATTCCGGCCGCGGACGCCCGGCTCGATCCGTCGCCGGAGAGCATCGTGAACCGGGGGACGAAATACCGGGCGAACGGCGTGGGCAGGTTCTCGGGATAGGCGCCGGTGAACGGAATGACGGAATGGCCCCGGGCCTCGAGCAGCCGGTTCGTTTCAAAGAAGACGCGCGAGGCGCCGCCTGTCACGAAATGGTATTTTTCCGCGGACAGGACCTTCATGTCAGACGATCGACGAGCGGCGACTTGTTCCGGACTTTGATCCAGGGTGCCGCTCGTCGGAGGTTCCAAGGGGGCATGCCCCCTTGGTCGCAGGGCGGGATTCATGTCCCGCCCGAGAAGGGGGGCAGGGCTGCCGCGTTTCGAGGCGCCCGTTGGAGGGGAACGCGCAGCGTTCCCCCCAAAGTGAGGCCAGGAGCGCGGCGACGTTCCCGGCCATCCTTTCGAGGTAATACGCTTCGCGGCATCGGACCGCCTGGACAAGGCTGAGCCCCGCCCGGACGGACAAAGCCAGATAGCATTTCGCGACCGAGAGCTCCGGGTGCTTGCGGACGAAATGGAGGCGGTTGGCCACTTCGCGGCGTCCGAAGCTGTAGCCCCCGAGCCGGCCGCATGGCGACGGATAGTGGAACTGCCGGGCTGCGGCGACAACCGCCAGGTCGAACGATCGGCCGACCCGGTAGGAAAAATCGAGGTCTTCAAGGTAGCTGTAGCCGCCGAACCATTCGTCGAAGCGGAACTCGCGGAACACCCCGCGCCGCCAGACCGATGTCCCCGAGGGAAGCCACTGGACACGGAGGTCCTCGGACACGCCCTCGAGCATGACCTGGAATCCCGAGGACAGGACGGCTCCTTTCCGGGCGCTGTACAGGCCGAGCCGCTCGGCCAGGGGAAGATGCTTGAGACCGGCGGCGAACAAGGCGGGGTGATTGGCCAGGTTGAACGAAGCGCCGCCGAGCCGGGCGGGGGCCGCCTCCCAGAAGGAGAGCATCTTCCCCACCGCGTCGGTGGCGAGCACGGAATCATCGTCGAGAATGCCGACAAGAGTCGCCTCCGGGCCGACGGCGTCGATCCCGACGTTCCGTTGCCGGGTCGCGGAAGGAGGCCGATGGCGCAGGACGCGGACCGGAAGGCCGGGAAACGCACCCGCGAGGGGACCGAGCGGTCGATCGCCGCCGTCCACGACGACGACCTCCGCGACGGGACCCGTCTGACCGGCCAGGCTCCGCAGGAGCCTCGACAGGTCGTCCGGACGGTCCTTGGTCGGGACGACGAAGGCGAGCTTATGACGAGGAGCGTCCATGTTCCTTGAAGAAACGGGCGACGATCTCCCGAACGCCGCTCTCGAATCGCTCGAGCGAAAATTTCGTCGCCTGTCCGGCAAGATGGGAGCGCAGCTCGACCTGCCGGCGCTCGTCCGCGAGCACATCCAAGATGCGGGCGGCCCCGTCCTCGATGCCGGAGTAGGTCAGGGCCTCATGCGAGACGATTTCGACCTGGCCACCCCCGCGCGGAACCCAGACGATGCACCCGGCCTTGGCCATTTCAGCAATGGTGATGCCGAACGGCTCGTTCTCCTTGCCATGAATCCCGTATTTGTGCGAGGCGAGAATATCCGCTTTTCGCGAGGCGGAAACGGCGGTCTCGAAGTCGATCCAATCGCCCAGGGTCCGGGCCAGCCGCCGCAAGCCCCGGAAATACGCCCGGTCGCCGACCCGGCCGACGATATGGAGATGGACGTCCGGGCGTCCGCGGCGGACGGCCGCCACGATCCTCATGGCCCGTTCGATCTGCTTTTCGGGCACGATCCGTCCGATGCAGAGGAAGCCGTCTTCACGCTCCCCCCACGGCACGGCTTGGAAAACGTCCTGAACAGGGGGATAGAGCGTCCGCGTTTCGACCTTGAGCGCAGCCCGGGTCAGCTCGCCCATCCAGTCCGAATCGACGACCGTGACGTTCTGCCGGACGGCTTCGGGCGAGTAAGAGGACAGCCGCTCGCCGAGCCGGAGGTAGGTGCGGCGAAAGATCGAATCGCGGTAGAACCAGCGGCGCCATTTTTTCGGGTTCGGGTTGAGCATCTGCAGAAGGCGCGTGTTGAAAAGAGGGTCGAGGAGATATTGAATGCCCGGCCGGCTGAAATTCATCGGATTGTAGGCTGAAAACATCAGGTCGTAGTCCGCCGAGGCGGTCCGGCAATAGTCGTTGAGGCGATAGCCCCGCAGGGCGGAGAACCATTTCCCCGAGCGCAGGAGCAGGGGCGGGGCCACCCGGACGGTCCGCACGTCGTCCGGGCCGAGCCGCGTCTTATAGAAGGAATTCAGCTCGGCGAATTTGACCTTGTTCGACGTGATTAAGGTCAGATCGTAGTCGTCCCGCAGGGCTTCGAGGATCCGGAGGACGCAAGCTTCCGAGCCGCCGCCGGACTGGAGCTGCGGATGGATGACGGCGACCTTGGGCCGGGACGCCGGCCGGGAGACGATGCTGACGGTCTCGTTGACGGCTTGGGGCCCCTGTCCGTTCAGGCCGAGGTATTTCCTGAGCTCGGCGAACCGCTTCGACCAGGAGTTCGCCGCGGCGAACTCGACGTACTTGGAGCGGTCTTTTTCCGTGAGGGCTTGCCGGATTCCCTCGGCGAATCTGTCGTAGTCGGAGGCGAAAATGACGGGGGTTTCGAACCGCTCGAACTCCTTGAAATCCATGCTCACGACCGGCAGCCCGCAGGCCATGTATTCGAACAGCTTGAGCATGTCCCCGCCCACTCGCTCGGAATGGACGCATTTCCGGTAGGGCACGATCCCCAGATCTGCGTTCTTGAGATAAGCCGGCACGGTCTCGTAAGCCCGCGGCCCGAGGATGTGGACGTTGGAGAGCTCCCCGAGCTTCGAAACATCGGCATAGACCCGGCCGAGAAGGACGAACGACACGCCAGGCAGAGCCCGGGCGAGATGGGCGATCAGGTCCTGATCGAAGAGGAGCGGATTGGACAGCCCGCCGAGGACAACAGCGCGCGGCGGCGGGATCGTCCGGTATTCCTCCGGGAGGGTGGAAGGGGCCGTTCGGAAGAACTCCAGGTCCACGGCGTTCGGGAAAAAGATGATCTCGCGCGAGGAGAGCTTCCGGTAGCTCTCGATCATGACCCGGCTGTGGGCCAGAACGACGCCGGCCCGCTCGATTAACTCTCTTTCCTTGCGGAGGAAGCTCGGGGCGACGTGCGGCATCAGGGTGATGTCCTCGGAAGGCCGAAAGATGCTCTTCCCGTGCGGAATACGGTCCAGGGCGAAGGAGTAGCGCGAGGAGTCCACCCAGAGGACCTCGGCTCGATCGAAGCCGTTCCGAGCCAGGACCTTCGAGAGCCGGGGGAAGGTCAGCCGGTCGCTGTGGTTCATGACCCAGTCCGAGCGGAAGAAGGGCCGGTCCACGATCGGGAAGAGCGTGAAAGGCGTATAGGACCAGATCCGGCCGCCCGCCTCTTCGATCCCGCCTTTCCGCCAGGAGGCCCGGCGGATCCGGAATTCGTTCCAATCCCTGGCCCCCACGAAATGCAGGGGGGAGAGGAAATACGAGATCCAGGCGACGCGGTAATCCATGGCCGCGAAGCGCCGGGCGATCTGGAAGGTCGATCCGGTGTGGAAGCCGAAGCGCTGGTCTCCGACGACGATGTGATTCTTCGTCATGGCTATGTCCGGATCAGCTCCGCTTTTCCGGCGCGGTCGGGAGGGCGGCATTCCGCGCCATCGCTTCGGCGAACCCGATCTCCCGGTACCAGTCGATATAGCGGGGAAAACCCTCATCGATCGGAATCCGGGGGGAATATCCGAGCTTGAGTCGGGCCTTGCCGACGTCGAGCGTCCCGCGGTGCGGGACGGTTTCCGTCCAGGGTTTGTGTTCCACTTTGATGTCCGGGAAGCGCGTCTGGAGGATCGCGGCGAGGTCCTTGATCGGCCGGGATTGTCCGTAGGTCAGGTTGAAGGTTTCGTTCAGCGCTTCGGGCCTGGTCAGGACGAGCACGAGGCCCTGGACGAGGTCGTCCACGTGGGTGAAATCCAGTCTGTCCTCCCCCCCGCCTTCCAGGACGAGCGTGCGGCCGAGGATGGCGGCCTCGATGAAGATCTGCCCGACCCTGCGGTTGACGCAGGTCGGGCCGTAGAGGGCCGAGGGACGGACGATCGTGTAAGGCAGGCCGAAGATGTTGTGATAAGCCCGGGTCATGTGCTCGCCGGCGAGCTTGGCCGCGCCGTAGATCCCGATGGGATTGAGCGGGCTGGTCTCGGTCACCGAAGCGGAAGAGAAATGACCGTAGACCATGCTGGTCGAAAAGAAGAGGAACTGCCGCGGGATCCCCCATTCGCGGACGGCCTCGAGGATCCGCTGCGTCGCGTGGAGGTTCGTTTCATAACCGGCCTGGGGATCGCGGTCGCAGGCGGCCGAGCTGACGATGGCGGCCATGTGGACGATCCGGTCCGGCCGCGATTCTTCGAGTGCTCCCGCGACGGCGGCGGGATCGGTCGCGTCCCCGCGGATGACGGGGATGCCGGCCTCCGCGAGCCGGGCGAACCGGACGTCGATGAAGCGCTGGTAGACCGGGTATTTCAGCTCGAAGCGAAAATCGTCCAGGACGGTGACCCGGCGTCCTAGCTTCTTCAAGGCGAGGGCGAAGTGATGGCCGATGAAGCCACAGCCCCCGGTGATCAGGATGGATTCGCTTTCCGCCATGATTCTGTCCCCTCAGGCCAATCCGGCCGCGCCTCGGAGGACGCGGGCGATGGCTTCCATGTCTTCGGCTTCGAGCGGCGGATTGACGGGCAGAGCCACCGTCTCGGCCGCGGCGCGGTCGGACTCGGGCAAACCGGCTTGGTCCGCCCCGAAGAGGTCCCGGTACAAGGTCATCCGATGGACGGGCGTGGCGTAATAGATGCTCGCCCCGATCCCCTCGCTCCGGAGACAGGCGATGACATCGTCCCGCGTCATCGGGAAAGCCGGCGTCACCCGGAGCTGATAGAATAGATATCCGTGGACTGAACCGGCCGGACCCTCGGGAAGGACGAGGCCGGGCACGCCGGCCAGCCTCTCGGACAGAACGGCGGCGTTCGCCGTCCTCCGCCGGAGGCCTTCGCCGGTCCGCCGCAGCTGGCAGAGGCCCATGGCCGCGGCGATGTCGGTCATCCGATAGTTGAATCCCAGGCGCGGCGTGTCGTAAACGCCGGGCTTCTGCCGGTAGTAGGCCGGCACGTCGATGCCGAACGCCCGCTGAGTGTAAGCGGCCTCGGCGATGCGGTCGTCGTCCGTGACGAGCATCCCGCCCTCCCCCGTGGTGATGTGCTTGACGGGATAGAAGGAAAAGCAGCCGGTCCGGCCGAACGAGCCGGCCGCCCGGCCGCGATATCGCGTCCCGACGGCGTGGGCGCAATCCTCGACGACTGGGACGCCGCGCTTTCCGGCCAGGGCCAGGATCGTCTCCATGTCGCACGGCATGCCGGCGAAGTGGACGATTGCGATCGCCCGCGTCCTTGCCGTCAGCCGCCGCTCGAGGTCGGCCGGATCGATGCAGTAGGTCTTGGGATCGATGTCGGCGAAGACGGGCCGGGCGCCGACATAAAGCGCGGCATGCGCGGTGGCGACGTGCGTCTGGGCCGGGACGATCACTTCGTCCCCCGGCCCGACGCCGAGCGCCAGAAGCGAGAGATGGAGCGCGGCCGTGCAAGAGGAAACGCTCACGGCGTGCTTTGTCCCGATCTCCGCGGCGAAGGCGGCTTCGAACTCCTTGGTCTTGGGACCATGGGCCAGCCATCCGCTCCTCAGGACTTCGATGACGGCGCGCTCTTCCTCTTCACCGATCATGGGCTTGCCGAAAGCGATGGTCCGTGTCACGAAACGTCTCCTTTCGGTTCGAATCCGGGGCTCGCGCAGAGGATGGCATAATGATACGAACGGGAGGCGTTCCGTCCGAGCGTGCGTGCGGCCCGGTAATAAACGAAAGAGATGAGCTTCAATCCCGGCTTGAAGCTCCAGCGGAAGAGACGGGCCGGCAGACGGGGGGAAATCGAGCGGACGTCGAGCCGTCGAAATCCTGCTCTCTCCAATTGCTCTTCCAGGGACTCGCGCGGGATCGCCGCGTGGGCCGGATCAGCGCGATGGCCGGGCCGGATGTTCGGATAGGAAAAAAGAAACCGCCCGTGCTCGCGAAGGATCCGGACGACCTCGGACAGGCATTCGCCCAGCTCGCCCATAGGGAGGTATTGGAGGGAGAGCGAGCAGGCCACGGCGTCGAACGATCCGGTTTTGAAGGGAAGGGCGGTCATGTTTGCCCGGACGACGGAATTCCGGCTCACCTCTCTGGCCAGCTTGAGAGCCGTCGGGGCATGATCGGCCCCGATGATCTCGGCGGCCTGGACAAAGGGCCAGAATCCGCCGTCGCCGCACGCGAGATCGAGGACTCGTTCTCCCGTTTCGATCCATCCGGACAAGATGCGATAGTTTTCCCGGGTCCACCAGAGCGGGAAGCCGGCCAGCTGATGATGATAGCGGCCTTCGGCGCGATAAATCGCTTCGAAATCTTTCATATGTTTGATCTGAGCAGGCTACCGCCGGTGGACTTTTGGGGAGACTGAAGCATCATTCCCTAGAATCAGACTAACAATTTTTGTCACTTAAGACAAATATTGTCAATCAAACGACCCAATATCTCCTGGTTCATCATAAGAAACGCCCTCCGGCTAGACAATCGTCAGGGGGGATGAATCCCGGGGTGATTTTCTACCCGCCCCCCTCACCTTTACGGGGGAGGCTGATTCCGGCGAGACAAGACGGGGGGTTGAAATCCGGGCCAAAGACGGCTAAACTAACTTCCCCAAGAAGGAAAAATGACCCAGCTGCAATCGGCCCGCGCCGGCCTCCTGACTCCTCAGTTGAAACGGATCGCCCGGGACGAAAGCGTCCATCCAGACGATCTGCTCGCCCTTGCCGCGACAGGCCGCGTCTGCGTCCCGGCGAACCGGCGGCATCTCCGGAGGCGTCCGATCGGCATCGGCAAAGGCCTCCGGACCAAGATCAATGTGAACATCGGGACGTCGAAGGATTTTCCCAGCCTCGACGCCGAGCTCGAAAAGGTCGACATTTCGCTCCGCTACGGCGCTGACACGCTCATGGACCTGAGCACGGGAGGCGATATCGCCGCCATCCGGAAGACGATCCTGGCCCGGACGCCCCTCCCGGTGGGGACGGTCCCGATCTATCAGGCCGCGATCGAAGCCATCGAAAAACGCGGCTCGATCCTGGCCTTGACCCCGGACGACCTGTTCCGGGTGATCGAGGCTCAAGCCCGCGAAGGCGTGGATTTCATGACCGTCCACTGCGGGCTGACCTCGAAGGCGATCGGACGCCTCAAGGAACAAGGCCGGGTGGCCGACGTCGTTTCCCGGGGAGGCGCCTTCCATGTCGCCCTCATCCTCCACAACGGGACGGAGAATCCTCTCTACACTCAATACGACCGGCTTCTCGAAATCGCCGCGAAATACGACATCACCCTAAGCCTCGGGGACGGGCTGCGCCCGGGCTCGATCCTGGACGCGACGGACCGGCCCCAGATCGAGGAGCTGCTGACCCTCGGCGAGCTCGTCAAACGGGCCTGGGAACGCGACGTCCAGGTCATGGTCGAGGGCCCCGGACACGTGCCCTTGGATCAGGTCGAGATGAACGTCCGCCTCCAGAAGCGGATCTGCCACGAAGCGCCGTTCTACGTCCTCGGTCCCCTGGTCACGGACATCGGAGCGGGCTACGATCACATCGTCGGAGCGATCGGAGGCGCCCTGGCCGCCGCCGCCGGAGCGGATTTCCTCTGCTATGTCACGCCGGCGGAGCACCTCGGCCTTCCGTCCGCCGAAGACGTCCGGAACGGTCTGGTCGCTTCCCGTATCGCCGGCCACGCCGCCGACATCGTCAAAGGGATTCCCGGCGCGCTGGAGCGCGACCTCGGACTTTCCCGGGCCCGGAAAGCGCTCGACTGGGAGGCCCAGCGGCGCCTGGCCCTCGATCCGGACAAGTTCGACGAGGTCCGGAGGAAGCGGCGGACGAAATCGGCGGCCTGCTCCATGTGCGGCGACTTTTGCGCCATGAGGATCGTCTCCGAATTCCTGGGCGGAGGAGCGGGGACCGATGCCTCCCGCTGCTGACCGCCTCCGCTTCGGGACGGCCGGCGTCCCGGAGACGACGCCCCAGACTTCGACCCTGGCCGCGGTCAAGCATGTCCGCGAGCTCGGGCTGGACTGCCTCGAAATCGAATTCGTCCGCGGGGTCAAGATCGGGGAGGACTCCGCGGCCAAGGTCCGCGAGCGGGCCGCGGCGCTCGACGTCGCCCTGAGCGCCCACGCTCCTTATTATATCAACCTCAACTCCCCCGAGCCCGGCAAGCGTCTCCAGAGCCAGGATTATCTCCTCCGCTCGGCCCGGATGGCCCACGCCTGCGGCGCCCGGACGGTCGTCTTCCACGCCGGCTACTATGGGATGACTTCGCCGGAAAAGACCATGGCCGCGATCCGGGCCGAGCTGGCGCAGGTTCTGTCCATTCTGCGCGCCGAGCGGAATCCGGTCCGGATGAGGATCGAAACCATGGGCAAGGGCTCCCAGTTCGGCAGCCTGGACGAAGTCCTGACCCTTTGCCAGGAGGTTGAGGGGCTCGCCCCCTGCCTGGACTTTTCGCATCTCCACGCCCGGGAGGGCAAAGCCAACACCTACCTCGACTTTCACCGGATCCTCCGGAAAGTCGAGAAACGCCTGGGGAAGGCCGCTCTCGAGGACAGCCACATCCATCTGAGCGGGATCGAATACGGTCTCAAGGGCGAAATCCGGCACCTCAACCTGGCCGATTCCGATTTCCGCTATGACGAATGGACTGCGGCCGTCAAGGACATGGACGTCGCCGGGCTTGTCGTTTGCGAAAGTCCCAGCCGCGAAACCGACGCGGTCCTATTGAAGAACCTCTACGCCGCTTTCCGGCTCAAACGCTAGCGTTTCCCGCGGGAGCAGGTGGCACTCCCCTCAGCTTGCGCGAAAGGGACCGGACGATCGGCCAGACGCGCTCCCGGAAAAAGACGATCATCCGGTATTCGAGCATCCGCTCGAGAAGGAAGTGCGACGCGAAAAAGACGAGGATTCCCGCGGTCCCGGCGGTCAGGAGTCCGGCGATCCCGCCACCGAGGACGGCCCTGAGCCCGGCTGCGGCCGCTCCCATCGCCGCCCCGCTCGCCGCCGGAACAAAAAGGTAGCGGAGAAATTCGAACCGGCCGGATCCGATCGCCCCGCGGAGGTGCCAGGCGAATCCCACGAGAGGAACGACAAGACTGACGAGGACCGCGGCCGCCGCTCCGGGAAGCCCGTACGCATTCGTCAGCGGAATAAGCAGAGCGGCCATGACCACGAGCCGGACGAATTCCCATCCGGTCTGGATTCGGGGCCGGCCGATGCCGAAGAACAGATCGCCGATCGTCACCGTGACGGCCCGGGCGGCCCCGGCCAGGGCGAGGATCTGCATGGCCGGGACCATGGGCAGCCATTTCTCTCCAAGCATCACCCGGATGATGTCCGGGCCGAGGGCGAAGAGGATCGCGATCAGCATGAACGCGGGCGCAATCATGATCTGGAACGTCTTGAAATAGGCCTCTTTCAGCCGGAGCCTGTTGTCCTGGAGCTTGGCATATGTGGGAAACATGACCTGGCCGATGACGCCCGAGACCTCGGTCGTCGGCGTGTTCGAGATCCGGTAAGCCATCTGATAGAATCCCAGGCTGGCCGTCCCCAGGACCTTGCCGACAAAGATGTCATCCCCCTGGGTCGAGAGGAACTGGATGGCGCTCGATCCCGAGACCCAGCGCCCGAACTTGAACAGCTCGCGCATCTTGTCGGGCTGCCAGGACCACTTCGGGCGATAGGGATGGAGCCGGAAGCTCAGAAAGACGAGGGCTATCCGGTGGGCGATGTCGGCGAGAACGAACGCCCAGACGCTCCGGAGAAGCAGGGCGGCGACGACGACGACGACGAAGTTGGTCACATTGCCGCCGAAGTTGTAGAGCGCCTGACGATGGAATTCGAGGTTCTTCTGGAATTCGACGACGCCCGTGTTGATCAACCCTCCGATGACGAGGGCCAGCCCGTAGCCCCGGATGATCGGGACGACGTCGGGCGCGGTGAAGAACCGCGCCGCGAACGGAGCGGCGGCGAAGATCACTCCGCCGAGGATAGCTCCACGAAGGACGGAGATCGTCCAGGCGGGATCGAGATAGGGACGGATGTCCTCTTTCTTCTGGATCAGGGCGTGGAGCGTCCCGGTCTGGGTGAAGGCTTCGAGGATCGACATCACGAGCAGCGCGATCCCCATGGATCCGAAATCCAAAGGTCCGAGGATCCTGGCCAGGATGACGATCCGGGCGAAATACAGGACGAGATAGGACACCCGCAAGGCGAAAACCCAGAAGCCGCTCTTGATGACGCGATGGGCCAGCGGCTCGTCCAGAGGCCGGGGAGCGCCGTCCTTCGCGCCGGGCGGGGCTTCGTTTTTCTTGGGCATGGTTCTCTTCCGGGCGGATGTTCTCCGCGGCCATTATACCCGCCCCGCCCTTGAGAACTCCATCGTCGCCACCGATGGTTCCGGGGGTGAATAGAGGGGCTCGAGGGTCACCCAAGGGCCGCATAACAAGGCGTCCTTAAGGGTGACCCTCTCCCCCGGCTACATTTTTGAGGAATCTCCTCAGGCGCGCATAACAAGGAAGCTGCGGGATGATCCACGTCTCACATAATAAGGCGAGCCTTGGGATCATCCCTCCGCAAGCAAAAGACAAAACTATGGGTTGGCTTATAGCTTTATCTTACTTTTAGGCCGGCGAAGGGAACGCCCAGCGGCGAACATAGCGGAGGGGGGGGCCCGCCTTCAGGCTGTGTCTTAATCCTCGCCGGATGATCACTTTTCTCCTTTAATCCGTTCGTCCGGCGGTAGGAAGCCTCTTCAACAAGTAACTCGCACTCTTTATTCGCTCGTTTTTCGATTCATACGGTCCGCGGCGGCTTTTCGCCTACCTCCCAGCCTGCCGCTGCGTCGGGACCCCCACCTTGATCTTGTCCTTGTCCACCTTTTCCAGCTCTCCCGTCGACGCATCCCCCGCGTCCGCGCAGGCCACTTCACACTTTTTCCCCATCTCCTCCTGCGCCTTTCCCACCTGCACCGCAAACGGCCCCAGATCATTGTTCTCCG
>Ga0315277_10000335_pt1 | contig 76120 bp, 56 predicted proteins | sample YL17G05_15_MG_FD_203695 | JGI IMG/M metagenome (GOLD analysis project Ga0315277, IMG submission 203695) | Sediment microbial communities from Yellowstone Lake, YNP, Wyoming, USA - YL17G05_15 | ecosystem: Environmental > Aquatic > Freshwater > Lake > Sediment | place: USA: Wyoming | collected...
ACGATCCCGCTTTGGCAGAGACGGTGATCCGGGAACTCAACGCACTCGACGAAGTGGAAACCGCCTTCTTTGAGCCGCGTCCCTCGGTAGCCACCGCACCAGCCGGGACTCTCTCTCTGGCGGCGCCAACCAATATCATGACCACACCCGATTTTGAATACGGCCAGTTCTATCTCAACTCGGCGCCCGACGGTGTGGGGGCACGGGCGGCCTGGATGTTGCCGGGGGGCAACGGGTCAGGTGTACGGGTGATCGACGTTGAGAAGACCTGGAATCTCAATCATGAAGACCTCTCGAAGGGACGCACGGCCATCGTGATCGGGGAGAATCCTTACGAGCCCTACTCCGGCGAAGATCACGGCGTCGCCGTGCTGGGGGAAATGGCGGCTGATCGCAATGGGTTCGGCATGACCGGAATTGCCTACGGTGCCGACATCGGGGTGGCTTCGAAAGTGTCGATGCCGACAGCCGCCGCCATCATGCAGGCCGCTGCGGTCTCCGCCCCGGGCGACTGCATCCTGATCGAGCTTGGTGCTCCCGGGCCGCATTACAATTTCGAGTGGCGCAGCGACCAAGCGGGATTCATCGCGGTGGAGTATTGGCAGGACAGCTTTGATGCGATCCTCAACGCCTACGGCGCGGGCGTGATCGTGTGTGAAGCAGCCGGGAATGGCGGCGAGGACTTCGACGATCCGATGTATGAATCGCGATTCGACACGACCTTTCGCAACTCACACGCGATCGTCTGCGGGGCGGGGTATGCGCCGAGCGAACTGGACCGTTCCAAAGCCGACTTCTCCAACTGGGGGGCGCGCGTCAATCTGCAGGGATACAGCGGGTCGGTATGGACCCTGGGGTACGGCGATCTCTACGATTCGGGGATCAATGCCAATTACACCAGTCAGTTCGGCGGGACCTCCGCGGCATCGCCGATCGTCACCGGATCGGTGATGTGTCTGTCGGGTGTGTTTCAGCAGATGTTCGGCACATTCATTGACGCAGATTCGGCGCGGAGTCTCCTGGTCGCCACCGGTTCGCCACAACAGGAGCCGTGGCTGGAGCGTCATATCGGGCCGCGTCCCAATCTCCAGGCAGCGCTGGGTCTACTGTTCGACCCGACCGACTCGGTTTGGTACGGTGACGTTCGCGTCGCGCCGGGAGCGAGAGTGGCGCTTCCGGTCACGTTGTCGAACTCCCATCCGGTCAATGATATCTATCTGCCGTTCGCATTGACCGGGACACCCCCGATCTCAATTGATTCGCTGACACGCGGGCCGCGCACGGCGTACTTTGAAAGTCTTCAGTTGGAGTTCGACGATCGGGGCGCTGGACGCGCCGGCTTCCGTCTCCGAGCCGATGGTGGCGGCGGGTCGCCCTATTTGGGCGCCGGAACCGGCGTTGTTGCCAACTTATGGGTGACGGCAGCGGCGGAGGCTGCATCTGGAGAAGTGAAGACGGTTGACACGGCCGTGCTGGGAGATACCATGTGGCTCCGACTGGTGTCGGCGTTCGATGACGGCCGGCCGGACGCCTTCGTGCACGGCACCATCACGGTTGACCCGAGTGCGTGTGATTGTCCCCACCACGGCGATCTCAACGGGGACGGCTGGTTCACGATCATCGATGTCGTCGGTGTGGTTGGTATCGCGTTCCGCCATGGCACTCCGGCGCTCATCGATCCGGGTTGTCCCCATGCGACGCGAGCCGATTACAACTGTGACGGCGTCATCGACGTGCGCGACGTGGTGCGGGCGGTGGATGTGACGTTCCGCGCCGGTGTGCCGCCTTGCGCTCCGTGCCAGACACGATAGAGCTTCGCTGAAGACCTATTGTTGCCGTGGTGGAGATTACGGGACTCCTCTGCGGCAGTCAATGTAGTGGGTCTGGGCGCGAGCTTCTCACAACAGCCTTAACTCGTTGACAGATTTCATTTAAGTGGTATATTGGGGATGTCCGGGTTTGCCCCCGGTCGGTTGTTCGCCGTGAGCGGGCACTGTGATCGGGGGCGACGTTTGTGTACTCGCGCTTGGTACTGACTTGGTTGTTCTGGTTCACCGCCGGAGTTGGACGTCCAGCGCGTGGGCCGACGGAAACAGATAGCCATCGGGAGTTGTTTTGATCTCCGGGGGTCGCGGATGAGCCCGTGGCTCTCGGCAGGTGACGTCATGGAGGTCAGCGTGGAACGTCTTGCGCGGCGGTTGATACTGGTTCTTCTGCTGGTGACCGTAGTGCCGGGGGCAGTCGTCTGGGGGCGGGATGCATCCCGATTGGTAGCAGCCTATGCGCCCCTGCGTCCGGCGATCAAGCCGGCCGACGTGCGGATCAGTCCGAACGCCCCACCGGGGCGGATCGTGGTGAAGTTTCGCAACGGGATGACGGTGGACGCCGGCAAGTCGCGTCTGGCGGCGGCAGCGGCGATGCGGGTGCGGCAAGTCTTCACCGGCTATGGACTCGGTGAGCCGGAGCCGTTGATTTCCGGGGACGTCGCGTCGATTCAGGCGCGTCGGCTGGCAGCCGAAGATCGCGTGCAGATGAATCTGCCGGACATGTCGCTGTATTTCTACCGACCGATTGATGATCCGGCATTGGCGGAGACGGCGATCCGTGAGCTCAACGCGCTGGATGAAGTCGAAATCGCTTTCTTCGAGCCGCGTCCATTCCCAGCGACAGCGCCGCCCGGCACGCTCTCCGGAGTGGCCGCGGCCGGCGCGACGACGACGCCAAATTATGAGACGAACCAGTTGCAGTTAAATGGAGCTCCCGGCGGAGTCGATGCACGCGCCGCCTGGACATTGCTAGGTGGTAACGGGGCGGGTGTGCGGGTGATCGACGTCGAGTACGGATGGCAGCTGACCCACGAAGATCTTTCCAAAGGGTCCACCGCCATCATCATTGGTGTGAATCAATGGAATGACACCGATCATGGCACCGCGGTAATGGGTGAGATGGTCGCCGATCGGAATGGCTTTGGGATGACCGGAATTGCGTATGGCGCGAGTTTCGGCGGTGCCTCGGTGGCGACGTTGAGTGTGGCCGATGCCATTACGCAGGCGGCGGCCGCCTCGCAACCCGGAGATTGCATCTTGATCGAACTGCACTCGCCGGGGCCGCACTACAACTTCGAGGGGCGCGACGATCAGGCCGGGTACGTTGCCATGGAATACTGGCAGGATGTCTTCGATGCGATTCTCAATGCATACGGTGCGGGTGTGATCGTCTGCGAGGCGGCGGGGAACGGCGCCGAGGACTTCGACGACCCCATGTACGAATCACGGTTCGACACGACCTTCCGCAACTCACATGCGATCATCTGCGGGGCGGGGTATCCGCCGGTCGGCACCTACTCGGACCGCGCGAAGCTCGGGTTCTCCAATTGGGGTGAACGGGTCAACCTGCAGGGGTACGGTGTCAGCGTGTACACCACGGGGTATGGTGACCTCTACGGCAGCTACCCGGATAACTATTACACCAGCGGCTTCTCGGGGACTTCATCGGCGTCGCCGATCGTGACCGGTTCGATGATGTGTCTGTCGGGGGTGTTCAAACAGTTGTTCGGTACGGTGATCGACGCCGATTCGGCGCGCAATCTCCTGGTGGCGACTGGTTCGCCGCAGCAGCAACCGTCGGTGACGCGTCACATCGGGCCGCGCCCTAATCTGCGGGCCGCCATCGCGCCGTTGTTTGACCCGATCGATTCGATGTGGTACAACAGCGTCGAGGCGGCGCCGGGGGCAAAGGTGGCGGTGCCGGTCGTGCTGTCGAACTCCCACCCGGTCCGCGATATCTATCTGCCCTTCATCCTCACCGGCACACCGCCGATCACCATCGATTCGCTGACGAGGGGTCCGCGCACGGCGTACTTCGAACGGCTACACGTCGACTTCGATGGCCGTAACAATGGGCGCATCGGGTTCTCGCTGCGCGCCGACAACGGCGGCGGGTCGCCCTATCTGAACGCCGGAACTGGCGTGGTCGCCAACTTGTGGCTGACAGTCGGTGTAGGCGCCACCCCCGGAGACGTCATGACGGTCGACACCGCTGTGTTGGGCGGGTCCACATGGCTGCGCCTGGTATCGGCGTTTGATGACGGGCGACCGGATGCCTTCGCGGCGGGCACGATCACCATCGCGGGGCCTCCCTGTGACTGCTCGCACCACGGCGATCTCAACGGGGATGGGTTCTTAACCATCGTGGATGTGGTGGGTGTGGTCGATGTCGCCTTTCGAAACGGGGCGCCCGCAATCACGGATCCGAGTTGTCCTCATGCGACGCGTGCCGATTATAACTGTGATGGCATCATCGACGTGCGCGACGTGGCGCGGGCGGTTGATGTGACATTCCGGGCCGGTGCGCCGCCTTGCGACCCGTGCCTTTAGCAGGACACAGTGCTGTGGAAGCGCAATTCGGAGCGGTCTTTCCTAGGGTGATGATTCCTCTTGCCGTCATCCCTCGCGTTGCTCGGGATGACAATTGAACGTCAGAGGCCAAAGGAGCGGTAACGCATGAGTGACTGTGGTGCGGTGAAGGCCGTTGCTCGGCGGGGGGCATTCGACCGTCAGGGGCGGAGCGGTTTCGCCTGCGGTATGCGCCTGTTCATGATCGCGGCATTGCTGATCGTGCTGACAAACGCGGTGAGCGTGTTTGGGGGCACAAACCTGAGCGAGTACGATCGCACGATGTTGGTGGTCAAGCTCGCGCCGGTCGCCGATGATGCGCGTGTCATCACGAAGGGGCACAGCGGACGGCCGGACTTTGATCGGGCGCTGGCCGAATTCGACGTTCCGGCGGTCCGGCAGGTCTTCCCACCAACCGGGGTTCCCACGCGCGTGCGTGGTCTGGCACAGGCGATGCGGATGGCCGACTTCGTCGCGGTGCGTGTCCCGCGCGGCGTCGATCCCGAGGCCCTGAAGGCACGCCTGGAGAAATCGCCCGGCGTGGAGTCGGTCGAATTCGACCGCGTCGTGCGGATTTGCTCCGGCTCGGTGACGCCCAACGATCCCTATTATGCCACCCACCAATACGCGCTGCACAACACCGGTGTCCAGCCGCCGTATGATCCCGGCACCGCGGGCGCCGACTGTGAGATGGAACCGGCGTGGGACATCACGACCGGCGATACCAGTACCGTGCTGGCGATTATCGACACCGGGCTTGAGTTCGCCCACCCTGAGTTCAGCGGGCGGATCTGGCAGAATCCGGGGGAGGAATTCGATGAAAGCGACAATGATACGAACGGCTATATCGATGACGTCAACGGCTGGAATTTCGTGAACGACAACAACTCGCCTGAAGACAATAACCGGCATGGTACACACTGCGCCGGTATCGCCGCTGCCACCGGCAACAACGGGATCGGTGTCGCGGGGATGAACTGGAAGTGCCGCACCATGCCGCTCAAAGCGCTCGGTGCCGACGGCTCCGGCACCACTGTCACAATCGCCGCCGCGCTCTATTACGCCGCCAACAAGGGTGCCGACGTGGTCAGCATGTCGCTGGGATACTTGAGCAGCACGGGTGGCGCGGCGGCGGAATCACTGGCGGTCGACTATGCGATCGCGGCCGGTGTCATGGTTGTCGCGGCGATGGGGAATGACAATGTCAGCACGCCCCATTACCCCTCCGCATATCCGGGTGTCTTCTCCGTGGGGGCGACCGACTCCGATGACCGGCGTGCGCACCCCTTCTGCTTTTCTCCTGTATCCGGTTCGAATTATGGTTCTTGGATTGACGTCTGCGCTCCCGGTGAGAATGTCTGGAACACGCTGCCGGCATTTGAAGGGGACTATGGGAATCTGTGCGGGACATCGATGGCGACGCCGCACGTCGCCGGTCTGGCGATGCTGGTCAAGGCATTGCGCCCCAACTATCCAGCCGATTCGATCGCGCGCGTCATTCGTCTGGCTGCCGAAGACCAGGTGGGCCGCCCGGAAGAGGATACGCCGGGATTCGATGTCTATCACGGCTGGGGACGGATCAATGGGCGCCGCACCCTGCGCGCCCTGGCACTCGCGCTCCCACCGATTCTGACCGTCCCCGGCTCAGAGACTGTTACCGAAGGCGATACGCTACGCTTCACGGTCAGCGCCTTCGATTCGAATTTCACCTACCCCGCTCTGTCTATCTCGCCTTTGACCAATGCCGTCCTGATCGATCACGGCGATGGGACCGGCCAGATTGTCTTCAATCCCGACTATGATCAGCAGGGGATTCACGACCTTGTCGTCATCGCCTCCGATGGGGCGCTGGCGGACACCGACAGCGTCGCGGTTACGGTGCTGGACGGGTGCCGCTGCCGGTGCCACGGCGACCCGGTCTGCGACGGGATCGTCGACTTGCGTGACGTCGTCAAGACGGTCGACGTCGCTTTTCGTTCGGGGGCGCCTCTCCACGACATCGACTGTCCCGCTTTTCCCGGCGGACGGACCGATGTCAATTGCGACGGGGTGGCAACGGTGATCGACGTGGTGCGGATGGTGGACGTCGCCTTTCGCGGCCAGGCGCCGAGTTTCTGTGATCCGTGTCATCCGTAGGACCCCTCACTCTGATCCTCTCCCCGCAGGGGAAAGGGAATCATGGATCTATTCCCTCTCCGCCTTAGGGGACTGTTGGAAAAGCCAGCAAAGACAAGGAGATTGCTTCGTCGCCCGTCCGCTCAAGGCGGACGGCCTCCTCGCAATGACACGGGATGTCCTTGTTCCGCATGATGTCTTTGCGAGGAGCGAAGCCCGCCGAAGGCGGACAAGCGACGAAGCAATCTCGACCCGCGGCGATTTCGTGCCGCCAGGGTTCTTCAATAGTCCCCTAGGGAGAGGAGTGGGCTTGCCCTGAGCCAAAGTTGAAGGGTTGAAGGTTTGTTCGCGACGCGCCTTCTCATTGCCCTTGATTTCCCGAATTGAAGCTCGCGACCTTGAAACCGTCTTCTTGCCGACGCGTATCAAGGCGAGAGCAAGTCATCGGGGTGAGACCTCTTCTACGCAGGCAACCATCAGTGAACCACTTCCATCATTGAGGTGAGCAGATGCCCAGATCATTTCTTGCGGCGCTTTGGGTGGTCGGAATGATCACCGTCGTGATATCGTCCGCACCGACGCGCGCCGACCAGAGTTTCGCCACCTTGAAACCGGATCAGGTGATCGGCGCCTTCCGCGTCGCCGACGTTTACAACAACGAACTCGGGGTGCCGATGGGGGCGCGCTTCCGTCACGTCCCCTCTGGTTTCGTGCTCGACGTCCTGCGTATCCAGTCGGTGCCGCAGGCTTTCATGTGGGTCAATTCACACCCCACCTCCGATCAGGGCGAACCGCACACGATGGAGCATCTCTTGTTGGGGAAGGGGACGCGAGGGCGGTATGTCGCTTCGCTGGAGGACATGTCGCTGGGGAACTCCTCAGCCTTCACCATGCAATTGGAGACCTGCTATCACTATCACACTGCCGCGGGGGCTGACGTCTTCTTCAATCTGATGCAGCAGAAGCTCGACGCGCTACTCCACCCGGCCTTTTCTGATGAAGAGATTCGTCGTGAGGTCTGCAACATGGGGGTGACGGTCGATCCCAGGGACAGTTCGCTGGCACTCGAGGAAAAAGGGACGGTCTACAATGAAGAGGTCTCCTCGTACGAGCGGCCGTGGTCGCCTTTGGGACGCGAGATGGGGACGCTCTTGTATGGCGCCGATCATCCGTTGTGTCTCGAATCGGGTGGCCTGCCGGACGCGATCCGGTCCATGACACCGGCTGATGCCCGCGCCTTTCACGACGCCGCCTACCATCTCAACAACATGGGAATGATCGTCGCCATCCCCGATGAAATCGGACTGGATGACTGCCTGACGCGCACCGGCGCCGTCCTGGCTGCCGTCGAACCGGATGCCAAGCCGGGGGATGATCCTGCGGTCGCGCGTTTGCGCCTGCCACCGCCACGGCCGGCGGTAGCCGCCGCGATCCGGATGGTCGACTTCCCCCATCAGAATCCCAACGAGCCCGGCTTGCTTCTCTATGGCTGGGCGCCGGTTCGCTCGCTGGACAACAACACCGCCTATCTCCTGGAATTGCTGGTCGCCAACCTTGCCGGCGGCGAAACCTCCAACCTCTACCGCCGCTTCATTGATTCGCAGACGCGCATCATGGATCTGGGGGCCAGCGGGGTGTTCGGCTGGACGACGCTCGATTTGGGGAACCCGGTATATGTCGGTTTCCCCAACATCAAGCGTGAGTCTGAAACCGCACCGCTAATCGATTCGGTGAGGGGCCTGATCTTGCAGGAGATTCGCACGATCGCCGGTTGGCCGGACAACTCCCCCGAGCTGTTGGCGTTCAACGAGCGGGCAAAGAACCGGGTGACTGAACGGCGGCGGGAGTTGCGCCGATTCCTGAACTCGCCGCCGGGTTTCGGGTTTCGCGGCAGCGGTGCGCAGTGGATGGAGCACCTGTATCGCCTGGAGCGGGTTTCGGGGTTTCGCAAGTCTCTGGCCCTGGAAGACGAGTTGCACGCGGCCGAGCAGTTGCTTTCCACGGGACGGAACTTCTGGAAAGAGTACATCACTGCGTGGCAATTGCGAGATCCCCCGCCGTACGCGGTGGCAGCGGTGGCCAATCCCGACCTGCTCGCCGAGACCGAGAGTGAGCGTCGGGGGCGGATCGACAATTATGTCAACAATCTGGAACGCCAGTACGGCGTGAGTGACCGCAAGGAAGCGATCCAGAGGTTCCGAAGCGACTACGACGCCCGGACGGCGGTGATCGATTCTGAAGCGGCGAAGATCCCGATGCCGAAATTCATCGACAATCCGCCGATGACGTTGGATGACCAATTGCACTGGAAGAAGGAATCCCTCCCCGCGGGGGGAACCCTGGTCAATTCCACGTTTGAGAACATGACCGGTGCCACGGCCGGGCTGGCATTCCGGATGGACGTCGTCCCCGAATCACTGCTGTTGTACACGGCCGCCCTGCCGGCATTGCTGACCGAGGTGGGTGTGATCAAGGACGGCGAGCCGATTGCCTATGACGAGATGAAGGAAGCGATCCGTAAGGAGATCCTCGAAGCCACGGCATACTATAGCGCTAACTATCGCTCGGAACGCGTTGAGTTGGTGCTGCGCGCCGCCGGCGGAGATCCATCCGAATCGCAGCGGGCTCTCGACTGGCTGGGATGGATTCTCTTTAGTCCCGACTGGCGCAAGGAGAACCTGCCGCGTCTGCGTGACGCGATCGATTTGTCGCTGTCCAATCTGCGCAACACGATGCGTTACTCGGAAGAAGCGTGGGTCGACGACCCCGCAAACGCCTATTGGAAGCAGAGCGACCCGCTGATTCTCCATACGAATTCGTTCCTGACTCAAGTACACGATCTGCACCGTCTGCGCTGGCTGCTCAAAGACGCCGGCACGCCCGCGGTGCAGGATGAATTCGCGGGATTCCTTGCCTCCGTTGCCACGTTCGGCCAGAGCGCGACGCGTGAGGAGTTGATAGCGTTGGCTTCGGCGCTGACGGGCGAACAGTCCGCCACGCTGCCGGGGTCGGCGACGCCGGTCGTGGCTGCCGTGCCGCGGCTGTCGCGGGCGGCGAGAGCGCTGGTGATTGATGCCGCCAAGGACCTGCGGCAATGCCTCGCGGAAATCCCGGATGCCACCCTCGCGGGCGACTGGCAGTACCTTTGCCGGCAAATGACCACCGATCTCGCGGTGCCACCCCAGACCGCGCTGGCGGCGATTGCACAGGTGATGGATTTGGTGCGTCACGCGGATAATGTCCGGGGTTTCATGGTCGGCGGCACGCCGACACTGGGAGCGATGCGTATGCGGATTGACGGGCTGGTGGCGCGCCTGGACAAGTCACCGTCGCAGCGCCAGATATATGCCCGGGCGCCGCGCATCGTGCAACGGCTGGCCGATCACACGCCCGGTCTTGGCCGGCCGATCTTCGTAGGCTTGGTCAACGAAAACACGCGCTCCGGCGTCTTCATCAACACGGCGCCGTGCGCGAGTTTCACCGATCACGACCGGGAGAAACTGCTCAACTTCCTGTCGGAACGGCTTTACGGCGGCGGCGGGGCGCACAGCATGTTCATGAAGACCTGGAGTGCCGGTCTGGCGTACTCCAACGGGCTGCGTGCCAATGAAGCGGCCGGGCGGATGATCTACTATGCCGAGCGCTGCCCCGATCTGGCGCAGACAATGCAGTTCGTCGTGGATCAGTTGAAGCACGCCCCCTACGATACCTCACTGGCGCAGTACGCGATTGCGCAGGCGTTTGCCGCCTACCGTTCCGGCTCGGGCTATGAAGACCGGGGGGAGGCAATGGCGGCGGATTTGGCCGACGGGGTCACGCCGGAGGTCGTGCGGGATTTCCGTCAAGGGGTTTTGGCACTACGCGATTCACGCGATCTGTACGATGATCTGCATTCACGGATGGAATACGTCTACGGCCAGATCCTTCCCGGATATGGCCCCCCGGCATCGAGCGTTCCCGATGCTCTGTACTTCATCATCGGGCCGGAGAAGCAGTTCCAGTCGTATGAGGATTATCTCCACGCGGTGGAAGGGGATGTGAAGCTCTATCGTCTCTATCCGCGGGATTACTGGATTGTCGCCGGGGCGCCGTAGAGAGCCAGGGTTAATGGTCGGACGATGGCAAGGGCTTCAGCCCCTTGTCCTCATCGGGTACACGGGATCGCGGACAAGGGTTTTCACCCCCTGTGTTCTCTTGCGGAATTGCTGACAGAATCATGATGCGGCGTGCTCACGCCCGGACCAGCAGGACGGGGATGCGGGCACGGTGATGGACATCGGAGGCGACGCTCCCCCGGATCAAGTCGCTGATGAAACGATGGCCGTGGGTCGCCATGGCGATCAGGTCGCATTGTTCGTGGTCGGCCGCTGCCAGGACTTCTCTGGCGGGATTCCCGCACACTAAGATGGCGTTGACGTCGAATCCCTCGGTCCGCAGTTCGCCCTCACGCTTGGCCAGATAGTCGCGATCCCGGCGGATCTCCTCCGACTCGCCGAAGTACTTCTGATTGCGCGCCATGTAGCCGTCGGCGACATGGATGAGGGTGAGCTTGGCCCCGGTGGAACGGGCCAAAAGCCGAACGTGGCTCAAGATCGCCTCGTCGGTGGGCGTGTTCTCAAGCGGTATGAGGATATGCCGGTACATGGCGGTCACCTCCGCAGGCGATTGGTCATGTCAACCAAGCGCGCACTGTTTGTCCCAGCAGGAATACGTTAAGGGCGATGATGATGATAGCCGCCGCCCAGGCCGTGATCGCCAGCCAGCGCCGGTTGGCGAATCGTCCCATCTTGCTCTTGTCGCTGGTGAATTGGACCAACGGCACCACCGCGAAACTGAGTTGAAGCGATAGAATCACCTGACTGAAGATCAGCAGTTGTCCCACGCCGCGTTCACCGGAGAAGCCGGCGACGATGACGGCGGGGACGATCGCCACCAGACGGGTCATGAGGCGGCGCAGCCAGGGACGGATGCGGATGTCGAGGAATCCCTCCATGACGATCTGGCCGGCCATCGTGCCGGTCAAGGTCGAGTTCTGGCCGGAGGCGAGGAGCGCCACGGCGAACACTGTACCGGCCAGAGCCACCCCCAGAGAGGGCGAAAGCAGCCGATAGGCGTCGCCGATATCGGCGACGTCCTGGTGCCCGGTCCCGTGGAAGGCCACCGCGCTCAGGATCAGGATGGCGGCATTGATGAAGACGGCAAAGAAGAGCGACACGGTGGAGTCGATGGTGGCGAAACGGATGGCCAGCGCCCTTCCGGTGTCGGTGCGCGCATAGGCGCGGGTCTGCACGATGCTGGAATGGAGGTATAGATTGTGCGGCATGATGGTGGCGCCGATGATGCCGATGGCGATGTAGAGCATGCCGGGATGGGTGACAATCTCCGGCCGCGGTAAGAGCCCGCCGAAGATGGCCGACAGTGACGGTTGCGCCGCGATCAGTTCATAGGCAAAGCAACCGCCGATCACGGCGATGAGTCCGGCGACCAGCGATTCGACATAGCGGAAGCCGCGATACTGCATGACCAGCACCAGGAGTACATCGGCGGCCGTAATCACAACGCCGACCACCAGCGGAATGCCGAACAACAGGTTGAGCGCGATCGCCGAGCCGATAACCTCGGCCAAATCGCAGGCGGCGATGGCGATTTCGCAGAGAACCCAAAGGGCTAAAGAGACCGGACGGGAATAATGGTCGCGGCAGGCCTGGGCCAGGTCGCGTCCGGAGACAATCCCCAACTTGAGGGCCAGATGCTGCAGGAGAATGGCCAGCAGGTTGGCGAGGAAAACCACGGACAAAAGGGAATACCCGAAGCGCGCGCCGCCGGCCAGGTCGGTGGCCCAGTTCCCCGGGTCCATGTAGCCGACCGCGACCATGAGTCCCGGGCCGCTGAAGGCCCACAGCTTGCGCCAGAACCCCCACAGCGGCGACACCGGGACCGAGGCGTGTACCTCCGGCAGCGACAACGACGTGCCCGCATGACGCCAGCCGTCGTGCGGCTCATCGGCGGGGACTTCGGGCGATGGCGGTTGATCGCTCATTGCCATGTCATGACGGCCCCACGGTTTACGCCGTGGGCCAAAATCCATCAATAACCCGGTCGGAACCGCAGTGCAAGGGGCTTTCGAGTCGTCCGGAGGACACCCGCCGCCGGCGGGCTGCCTGTCCTGGGCAGACAGGAATGTCCGCCCTCCTGAGCTCGGCCTTCGAGGACAAGGGGCATCAGCCCCTTGATGGTGGGTGCAAAGCACCCACCCTACGCCTCGGTTGCGAGTTTGCGTAGGTCAGGAGCCCTGAGCTCCTGACACGGCATCGCGCATTGACGGACATGGTGCCACGGGTCTTTAGACCCGTGTCGATCAGACACACGGGTTTGAAGACCCGTGCCACAAAGACGTTGTGGGAGCGGACCTCCGGCGCCACGTGAGCCCATGGGCTGACAGGCACAAGATGACGCTGCGTTGCGTGTTGATGCGCTCGGAATCGTATTCACGCGTGCGGGGAACGGCTCTGTCAAACCCTGACGAACGTCAGGGCCACCCAGCCGTGGCATCGGGCGTAAGGCATTCGGGGTGATGGGGTTAGCGGGATAGACGAAGATTGGGCCGCAACAATGGCGGCGGCGTAGTATATTCCCACCACCCAGACATCGGCCGCCCCTTGATCCTGTTGGGCATCTGATTATCGCCACACCGGGGTGACCGATATAATGGGAGAAGACGCTGCGAGGCATAGACGCTTCCGACCAGTGTGCCTGCGGCACCCCCGATCAGGGGACGATGAGGTGAGTCAGACCTTGTCAACCACCGCTTGATAAAACCCCCTCCCAAAACGAGAGCCATAGGTGCAAGGGGCTGAAGCCCCTTGTTTGCCTATGTTTGGGTGGCGGAAGCGAGTGGCAGACGAAGCCAGAGGATCATTTCGATTGAAGGGGCCGACCCGCGTGTGCTCTTCGGGTGGCATGACGAGTGAGCTGTAGGTGCAAGGGGCTGAAGCCCCTTGTTTGCCCATGTTTGGGTGGTGGACATGAGTGACAGAAGAAGCCAGAGGATCATTTCGATCGAAGGGGCCGACCCGCGCGTCCTCTTCGGGCGGCATAGCGTCTATCTGAGTCTTATGGAGGCGCGTCTGGGGGTCTCGCTCACCGCGCGCGGCGATGAGGTGATCGCCGTCGGCGAGCCGGAGAAACTCGACATTGTCGCCCGGCTATTCGCGGACCTCTTGGCGCACATCGAGAAGACCGGGGAACTTTCGGAGCGCTACCTGCATTACGCCATCACTGTGGTGGCCGAAGGGGGCGAAGGCCCGGCGGCGCAACTAGAGTCTGCCGGGACGTCGAGCGGCGGCGTCCGTCAACGCATCATCCCCAAGACCCTGGGGCAGAAGGAATACCTGGACGCGATCGAGAACTTCGACATCACGATCTGCATCGGCCCGGCCGGGACCGGCAAGACCTATCTGGCGGTGGCGATGGCCGTCGCCGAATGGAAGGCCAAACTGGTCAGCCGGATCATTCTGGCCAGGCCGGCGGTCGAGGCGGGAGAGTCGCTCGGCTTTCTTCCCGGCGACATCCGCGCCAAGGTCGATCCCTACCTGCGCCCGGTCTATGATGCGCTCTATGACATGATGCCGATGGAAAAAATGCACCGGCTGATGGAAAACGGGACGATTGAGATTGTGCCTTTGGCCTTCATGCGCGGGCGGACGTTGAACAACGCCTTTGTGATACTGGATGAAGCGCAGAACACCACCGCGGGGCAGATGAAGATGTTCCTGACCCGTCTCGGCGAACGTTCCAAGGCGGTGGTCACCGGCGATGTCACGCAGATCGATCTGGTCAGACCGGCCTCATCCGGATTGCTTTTGGCGGAGAGGATTCTGCGCGGAGTCAAAGGAATCGGTTTTGTGCACCTGACCGAGAAAGACGTCGTGCGGCACCGATTGGTGGCGGCGGTCATCCGTGCCTTCGAGGCGTATGAGCAGGGCGACAGCAATCGCACGGAGCCGATGCAGCCACCGACGGGGTAAGGTCGCGGCTGCCGGGTAGATATGTTTCAACTGTTGTTACGCATCAAGCGGGCGCTGGCCGCCAAGTTACGTGCCCGTCTCGAGCGTTGGGTGAAGTCGCCGCGCTATCGCCGAGCGCAGAGCGCCTTTCATCTGTTTCTGGCCTTGGTTGTCGTGGCGCTGGCGGTGGTGCTGTTCCCGCGGCCGGAGCTCTTCGTCCCCTCCGACTTTCCCCATGAGGGGGATATCGCCACCGCCGATATCATCGCCCCGTTTGATTTTGCGGTGATGAAGACGCCGAAGGAGCTTGACGCCGAGGCGCGGCAGGTCGAACGGGAGACACCGCCGGTCCTCGCCTATGATCTGGCGATTGCCGATTCGGTGGAGCGTACTGTCGGCCTGTTCTTCGATCGCGCCGAACGTCTGGCAGCCGCGTCCATTAGTCCCAGGCTGCGCCTCGAACGTTTGGCGCAGGAATTCCCCTGGCTCGATCTGGATGGTCTGACGGCGCCCCGCCCCGGCGGCGGCTGGCTGGCGCTGCGGTTTGCCGTACAGGATGTGATCCGTCGCGAATACACGGCGGGGATATTCCCCGACCGGAGCTTTCTCCCCGGTTCGGAAAGCCCAATTGTCCTAGTGCGCCGTCCCGGTGCCGGCGACCTGCCTCTGCAGCGTGAGCAGATTCTCGACGTCGGCGGCGCCAAGAGCCGACTGGAAACCGAGCTGGCGGAAGTCCCGGGGGTTGATTCCCTCGAACGCGCGGGCCTGGTCACACTGGTCGGCGAGATGCTCGCCCCCAACCTCACTTACGATCACGAAACCACCGAACAACGTCGGCAGTCCCGGCTCGCGGAAATTCGTCCCTACAAGGTGCGCATCTTTCGCGGTGAACGTATTGCCGCCAAGAACATGCGGGTCACCGCGGTTCACGCCGAGCGCCTGGCGGCGCTGGCGCAGACGCGCGCCGAAAACCGTGAGAACACGAACCCGGTGCTGTATCTGATTCCCATCGGCGCACGCGCCGTCTTTGCCGGTTTCTGTGTCATGGGGGTGTGGGCGTACTTCTGGTATTTCCGCCGCCGCTACCTGCGGCGCACTGCCGTCGTTCTCCTGTTGGCGGTGATCTGGACAATTGTTCTGGTCCCCGCCCGTCTTGCACACGGCGCCGGGTGGCCGGCGCTGTACCTGATCCCAATCCCCTGCGCGGCCATCCTCGTCACTGTCCTGGTCGATCTGGCCACCGGTCTGGTCTCCACGATATTTCTGTCCCTACTCGTGGGGATCGTCACAGGGTTTGACTACGCAGTCCTGCTGGTCGGGCTGTCGGCCGGCATGGTCTCCGCGCTCAGTCTGCGTGACGTGAGGCGTCGCTATGATTTCTACCGCCCCGCCCTCTATGGCTCCCTGGTCTATGTTCTGGCGATCTTTCTGTTCGAATCGCTCCGCTACACCGCTCCCGACCGGATGCTGGCGGCGGCGGGATATGGGTTGGTCAATGCCATCGGCGGTGCGGTGCTGGCGGTGGGCGTATTGCCGGTCTTCGAATCGCTCTTCGGTTTCACGACCGATCTGACGCTGCTCGAGCTCTCCAATCTCAATCACCCGCTGCTGAGACGTCTGTCACTGGAGGCGCCCGGGACCTACCACCATTCGATTGTGATCGGCAACATTGCGGAAGCGGCCGCCGAGGCGATCGGCGCCAACCCACTCCTGGCCCGGGTCGGCGCCTATTTTCATGACATCGGCAAGATGGAGAAGCCGGATTATTTCGTCGAGAATCTGCGCCACTTCAGAAGCAAACACGACAGGCTCTCCCCCACGATGAGCGCGCTGATCCTCGAATCGCATGTCAAGGGCGGCAAAGAGCTGGCGCTGGAATACAATCTCCCCGATGCCGTGATCGACTTCATCGAACAGCATCATGGCACGACGACCATGTCGTTCTTCTATCACAAGGCGCAGCAGAAGAGCCCGGATGAGCCGGTGCCGGAGGAAGAGTTCCGCTACCCCGGTCCCAGGCCGCAGACACGTGAGACCGCCATCGTGATGCTCGCTGACTCGGCCGAAGCGGTGTCCCGCACCTTCGATGACCCCAAGCCGGGACGGTTGCAGAGCGCGATCAAGAAAGTCATCGCCGACAAGTTCCTCGCCGGTCAGCTGGAAGAGTGCAACCTGACGCTGCGCGACATTCACAAGATCGAAGAGAGCTTTCTGAAGACCCTCCTGGGTGTCTTTCACCAGCGCATCGAGTACCCATCACCTCTCCCGGATGAAGAGGAGGAGACTACGCCCCCTGCGAGCTCAGGTCCCGCCAATGGCGACCATGTGGCGGCGCGTGGGCGCAAACCGCACCGACCCTCAGCATAGACCGCGGGTCGGGACTTGACGCGGTTCGCACGATTCCGCTTCGTTCTACCATGACGTCCCCTCCGACCAGCTCGCCCCCAGGGGAAGGCGACTGCCCGCGACGATCTCCCTGTCGCCGGGGTCAGTCAAGCCGCCTGCGGGTACATGTCCATCGCGCCGTCCGGCAGGCCCGCATCCCCGTCACTCAGCTCCAGACCATCCTCCGGCAATTGGGGCGTCAGGAACGCTGCCGGGGTGAAGTCCAGGTGATCGTCGTTGACGACGCCGAAATGCAGGCGCTCAACCGCCGCTTCCGCCGCCGGGGCTGTACGACCGACGTGCTGGCCTTTCCCTTTGCCGATGCCGACCAAACGACGCCGGCTACCGAGGGCGATTTGCTCGGCGAGATCTACTGCAACTATGATCACGCCCGACGTTGGCGTGCTGAAATGGGCGGAACGATGGCCGCCGAACTGATCCGCCTCGCCGTACATGGGTGTCTGCATCTTCTGGGCTACGACCATCACACGGCGCACGACCGCAAACGCATGATCGCAGCCGAAAATCACTACCTTGCGGCCGCCGGCCTGACCGATCTGCGGACAAAGGACAGTCCACGGCCGGGTGCACCACGACCTGCCCCCCGCCGGGAAAGAACGCACCATGGGTGAACTCCTCCTGATCATCGTTGCCCTGCCGATCCTGTTCGGGGTCATCTACGGTGTCAGTGCTGCGGCGTTGCGACTCTTTTCACTTTCTGATCCGGCCACGCGTGAACGGCAGGGGACGACCCGGCACCGCTTCCTCGACGCCTTCGCCAAGGACCCGCGTGAGGTCCTGTTGGCGGCGGAATTGTTCAGCTCACTGGTCTTCATTGTCATCACGGTGATCGTCATTTGGTCGGTCTGGCGGTGGGGGCAACGGCTGGAGTGGCCGGCATTGCCGGCGCTAGTCGTCGCGCTGCTTGTGGTCTGGCTCTTGCGTGTCCTCTTTGGGGATGTTCTACCGAAACGCTGGACCGCCGACACCGACGACAAGCCCATGTCCTCCCGCCTTGCCGGATTGGCCCTGATCTACTGGATCTTTCGTCCCCTGCTGTGGCTGGCGGGTTGGATCACGCGCGCCCGTGCCTCCGGACGCCGCCCGGCCGAACGCGAAGAGATCGTCGAGCGCGCCATCGACACTCTGGCCGAATCGGCGGGGATGCACGAGCCGGTGATCGAACCCGATGAACGCGCCATGATCCAGGGGGTGATCGGCCTCGAAGACACCGAGGTCCGCGAAGTTATGGTCCCGCGGATCGACATCGTCGCCCTCGACGTAAACGCCACGATCGAGGACGTGCGCCGCCGTACCGCCGAGTTCGGCCACTCGCGTCTGCCGGTCTACAATGGCGATCTCGATTCGATCGTCGGCATCCTCTACGTGAAGGATCTCTTCTGCGCCGAGCCGGGGGGACCGACCAATCTGGCAACGCTGGCCCGGCGCGCCTATGTCGTGCCCGAGACCAAGAAGGTCGATGCCCTTCTGGAGGAATTCAAACGCACCCGAACGCACATTGCCATCATCGTCGATGAATTCGGCGGCACCGCCGGCCTGGTGACCCTCGAGGACATCCTCGAAGAAATCGTCGGCGAGATCGAAGATGAGCATGACCGCCGGCGCCGTCAAATCGAGCGCGAGAGCGATGATGTTTTGCGCGCCGATGGCGTCGTCTCGCTGGACGATATAGCCGATGCTCTCGGCATCGACCTCCCCGATGAACGGTTTGAAACCATTGGCGGGCTGATCTATGACCGCGTCGGCGGCGTACCGCGTGTCGGCCAGTCATTCGCGGAGCACGGACTGTCGATCACCATTGAGCAAATGGATGGCCAGCGCATCCGCCGTGTCCGCATTCAACGGACTTCACCATCACAGGAGTCCCGCAGGGACGACAGGCCGTAGCCCACGGCGGTCGCCGTAACACATTGATGAATCACAACCCGCCAAGAGCCCCGCAGGGGCGATAGACCATAGCCCACGGCGTCAGCCGTGGGACACGCGTCACGATTGGGCGGAACCAACACCGATGAAATGCGTTATCTTAAGCCGAGGCGACGCCTGTTAGACCGCCCAAGGAGATATGTCGTCACATGCCGATCTACGCTTATCAATGTGCCCAGTGTGGCCACCGCTTTGAAGAGTTGATCCTCTCCCAAAATGCCGCAGCGACGCTGACCTGCCCGCAATGCCGCTCGGACCAATTGGTGCGGCAACTGTCGCCGTTCGCCACAACGGTCGGCGGGGGCAAAGCCGCCCGCCCGTGTGGCGGCGGGGGGTGAGGGCTCGGCAACTGACACAACCGGCGGTTGTGTTCCCACCAATCATGACGCAGACTGACTTGTTCACCGGTGTTGCCACTCCGCTTCCCGATGAAGCGGAGTTGCAGGAGCGCTTTGCATCCCTGAACGCGGCGCTCTTCTCGTCCCAATTGCCCCCGGCTGAGATTCGTTGGTCGGCCCGGATGCGCATTGCCGGCACGTGCGATCACCGTCACCGCGTGATCTGTCTCTCGCGCCCCTACCATGAGCAGTTTCCCGGCGATGTTGACGACACGCTCAAGCACGAGATGCTCCATCTGGTCCATCCTGGACACGATGCCGCTTTCCGGACCGAGGCCAAGCGCGTCGGCGCCAGCGTGCACTGCCGGGAGTACCCCGGCCTGCATCCACGCGCCCGTTTGACCTACATTTGCCCGCATTGCCACACCACCTACCATCGCGTACGGCGCGAACGGCTATTCTGCGGCCGTTGTGCCCGCGGACACTTGGATGACCGTTTCGCCCTCATCCTGCGCCCCGCCGCCCGGCGCCCTCAGACTCCGCCGCCAGTGTCGAAACCTGGAAGCCGTTCGCTCGGCCAGTGGCATCGACCCTCCAAGCGTCCCAGACCTGCAACCGCCGGCGAGCTATTCGTATCCGACCCCACGCGCGGAATCTGATCCCAGGTAAGCAAGGAGCTTCAGCCCCTTGTCCGTCCCGGAAGCTCTGCGGACGTGTCCTTGACTCCTGTGCCGGTTCCCGCTAATCTTGCCTTTGGTGGGCGGTGTAGCTCAGCTGGTTAGAGCAGCGGAATCATAATCCGCGTGTCCGGGGTTCGAATCCCTGCACCGCTACCATCGTCCAGGGACCCTCCTGCCATCAGCACCGCTCCATCGACTCGCGACTCTGGCCGAGTGTTGCTCACCGATGGTGTCTATTACAATGAACTTGAGAAACCACACCGTCGAACGGGGGCGGGAAGTGATCCTGGCGTGGGCGTTTCTTCTGCCATACGTCTGCACTAACCTGCTGTTCGTTGCCAAGTACGCCCCCCGACAAGGGATACCGCCCCTTGTTGCGTGCGTCATCTACGGCGCACTAGCTACGGGCGTTCTTTGGGCGGCCTGCTGTGGCGCGTTCGACCGCCTGTTGCGGTCGACGGGGGTCTACACCGTTGCCGTGCTGACAGCAGCCGTGCTCTTGCTACTTCTAATGCTGCAATTCGATCCCGAGGGTATCCGCAACGGCCGGTATTGGGCGGTACACGAGTGGCTGGGCCGAATGTCGCACGGCTTCTTCCCATATGCATCTCCGCATCTGCACACGGGTTTTCCCTTTCTGTTCGTGCTCATGCTTCCCTTCTATTTGATGGGAGACGTGGGCCTCCTCCAAGTCTGCACTTTCGTGATGCTTGCGTACATCTTCCGCCGCGGCGCCGTAGCGAATGCCTCTGCGGGCATACTTCTTCTCCTCGTGGCGCCCGCCTTCCTATATGAAATCGCCGTCCGCAGCGATCTGTTCAGCAATATCGCGATCCTGATCTTCTTCCTGTACCTGCTAGACGCCATCTTACAGCGCCCGACGAATCATCGTTGGTCGGCAATGGGATTGGCGGCAGGACTGCTCCTGGCAACACGCGCTGTCTCCTTCCTTGTTTGGATCGCGTATTTGGGATACGTCATCCGCCGCCGACCCAGAGCCGCTCTGCAATTGCTGGCGTACTCGATCGCAGCATTTCTGGCGGCCATTGTGCCATTCTGGATCTGGGACGCCCGTGGTTTCGTGGCCGAGGGGCCGTTCATGACCGAGCTGACGCTATCGCAGCTGTCTCTTCCATGGATCGCGGCCCTGATAATCGGCGCCGCCGTCACCGGACTGCTGGCGGACTCGCTTGCCGCTGTGCTTACTGCCATCGGCTTCACGCTATTCGCGGCGGCGGTCATACCGTTCTTCCAGTGCCTTTGGTCGGCGGGATTGACGTGGACGATTTGGAGGGACGGATTCGACATCTCGTATTTCTGTTTCTCACTCCCGCCGCTTCTTGCCGGATTCGTGCTGCGCCGGGTTCCCGGCAGCGGGTGTAGCTCTGAGCTTGGGACCTGTTGAAAGAGCCCGCGAAGGTGCTGAGATTATCTACGGCGGCGTCTTTGGATCTTTCATCCCGTCCGCGCAGCCGACTCGGCCCGACAGTACGCGGTTTCGGGTCAATGTGGGTCTTCTCGGCAGCCCGACAGAACCAATCGACAGCATCGCTGTAACACGTCTGGGCGTGCACGAGGATATTGTGGCCGGCAGCCAGACCAGGGTAAAGCGTCTAGCGGTGGCAGGGCTGATGCTGCTTCTCGCGTCGATGCCGGTATCTACATCGGCCGCGCTGCCTGTGCCTCTCCGAGCCACCGGTCGGGGCTTCTTTCAGGCGAAGCCGTCCGCGTTAGACGCGGCCGCCCTCGATGCCGTACACTGGTCATATCTGGGCAGCGATACGCACACCATTCGGGCGGACGACGGCCCTCTGTACGTGAACCGCGCGCGGTTCCTGCTGCAGAATACCTGGAACACCTTGAGCTCCCCGGCTCGCTGGGAATGGCGGGACTGGCGGACATTCTCGCTTGGGGCCCTGGGTGTGGGAACCGTGGCGCTCGCCGACGGACCCATTCGCGATTTCGCGCAGCGGAACCGGACACGTACCAAAGACAAGATAGTCGAGGCCATCGAGCCCTTCGGCGCCGAGTATGCCTTCGGTGTGCTGGGGGGCTTCTTCGTGGCGGGTGTTGTTCTCGACAACTCCCAGGCGACTACTGTCGCCTGGGATGGCGTGGCCTCAATGCTGATCGCCTCGCAGATCATCACGCCGGCACTCAAAGAGGCCTGCGGCCGCTATCGCCCATTCCAGAGTGAAGACGCTCATACTTTCGATCCCTTCAGCGGCCACTCTTCTTTCCCTTCCGGCCATGCCACGCGAGCCTTCTCGGTTGCCTCGGTCATCGCCACGCACTACGATCCACTGTGGGTGAAGGCAACAGCTTACGGCGTCGCGGGCGTGGTCGCTCTAGCCCGGGTCAACCGCAATGTGCACTTCGCCTCCGACGTCGTCGCCGGCGGCCTGATCGGCACCTCGGTTGGCCGGGCGGTCGTCCACTTCGGTCAGCGGCGGCAGACAGCGACACTACCGCGCCTTCTCATAACTCCACTGAGAGTCCGAGACGGGTACGGCATCGCCGTCACGATACCCCTCTGATTCCCGCGGCTGTCCCGCATGCGGTCGGGTGCCTACTCGTGGTGAGCCACACCCCTGCCGCGGCGCGTGGCCGACAGATTTCGCAGACGATTCTGACATCATACTGTCATATGGCAGACCGTGGTCGTTTTCCCGTTCCGAGGAATACCGTAGATTTCCGGTGAGATCGGCGGGACGAAACCTGCCGGTCCCGAGAGAACAAGCCATGAGGAATCCGACCGATGCCGACCGTAAGACTCTCTAACAGAATGAGTGAAACGAAACAACACCCTCACCCCAACCCTCTCCCTGAAAGGGAGAGGGGGCAGTCTCTTTCCCCCCCTCTCCCCTCTGGGGAGAGGGGAGGGTGAGGGGCAATTGGCTCAACCTCGGATCTGTGGAAGTCTCGACGCGCGTTGTTCTTCTCATTCTGTTAGACGCTTTAAGGGATCAAGCTGACCCTGTCCTCCGCTGGCTTCTCGCGGGCGATCCGGCCATCCGTTGGCAGGTGCTGCGTGATCTGACGGACGCGAAGCGCTCTGTCTGGGAGGCTGAGCGACGACGAGTGGCGCGCACCGGCTGGGGGGCACGGCTCCTACAGGAGCAAGCCGCGGATGGCACTTGGGGGGGTGGTCTGTACAGTCCCAAATGGACCTCGACGACCTACACACTCTTCCTGCTGCGTGATCTCGGCCTGCCGGCGAGCCATCCGGCAGCACGCAAGGGATGCAGGCTCCTGCTCGACCGCGGCCTGTGGTCCGACGGAGGGATTGATCTCTCCGTCACCACCCGGCGCAGCGAGACGTGCATGACGGGGATGGTCTTCTCTCTGGCCGTCTGCTTCCAACCCGAGGATGCTCGGATCGAGACAATCGTGCGTCATCTCCTTGAGGAGCAGATGCCCGACTGTGGCTGGAACTGCGAACGCTGGCGTGGGGCGACCCACAGCTCGTTTCACACCACTATCAATGTGCTTGAGGGGTTGCAGGAATACGCACTCACTCACGGCGCCTCCTCCACGCAGGCCGCTGACGCGGCCGCACGGGGTCAAGAGTTCCTTCTGGCGCATCAGCTCTTCCGCTCGCATCGCACGGGACAGATCGTCCACCCGTCGCTGACCCGTTTCTCCTTTCCTCCGCGCTGGCACTATGACATACTGCGGGCCCTCGACCTTTTCCGTGCTGCCAATGCCGACCTTGACCCGCGCCTGGCCGATGCCGTCGCTCTGATTGAAAAGCGCCGCCGTCGCGACGGCCGCTGGCTGCTGCAGAACCGTCATCCGGGGCGGACGTTCTTCGAGATGGAATCGGTCGGTCAGCCAAGTCGCTGGAATACGTTGCGGGCTCTGCGAGTCCTCCGGTGGTGGCGGGGACGGTAGACGCAGCGCGCACCCGATTTTGACACCGGTTCGTCAATTCCGTCGTTGGCACTATTTCCCCAGGCGACTGAAAAGTGTAGGTTTGCAACCGATAGGGACCGGCGCGGCCCGACGTCCGTCGATCCGCAGTCAGCCGGACTGCCCACTCGCGCCATCGAAATCAAACGCCCCTGTCAACGGGCGAGGAGAGTTGCCATGCCGACTGTTGCCGAAGTCCACGCGATGAAGCCGACGCAACCGATCTTGCACCCCCGCCGCGGTCGCTATTACGACATCACCGCCGAACAGGCGGCGATCGCCGCACGCCTCGAGGCCGGTGAGCTGGCCCAGTGGGAGAAGATCGATCTGATCTATCGCACGCTCTGCGCCATCATGTACAACTTCGTCCCGACCTCCGGCCATCCGGGGGGCAGCATCTCGTCCGGACGAATCGCGCAGGGGATCATCTATCAATCGCTCGACTACGATTTGAGCCAGCCGGATCGCCCCGACAATGATATTCTCTCCTACGCCGCCGGGCATAAAGCGATGGGGCTGTACGCCAACTGGGCGTTGCGCAATGAGTTGGCCCGCGTGTCGCGCCCCGACCTGCTGGCGCCGGAGAAGCGTCAACTGCGGCTGGAGGACTTGCTCGGATTCCGACGCAACCCCACCAACGAGACGCCCCTATTCCGCAAGTTCAACGCCAAGCCGCTCGATGGCCATCCGACCTGCTATGTCCCCTTCGTGAAACACGCCACCGGCGCCAGCGGTGTCGGCGTTCCCACCGCCTTCGGTGTGGCGATGGGAGCGCTTGATGCCTACCGCGAGGACCCGCCGCGCGTGCACGCCCTCGAAGGCGAAGGCGGCATGACCCCGGGACGCGTGCACGAGGCGCTTGCGGCGGCGGCCACGATCGGCTTGAACAACGTCATTCTCCATGTCGATTTCAACCAGGCCTCGATCGACTCCAACCATGTCTGTCTCGACGAGCACGGGCCGGGCGAGTACGTGCAATGGAGCCCCCTTGAACTGGCACTCTTCCACGACTGGAATGCGATCTATGTACCCGATGGGATGGATTTCCATCAGGTTCTAGCCGCGCAGAAGCTGGCGCTCACGATCGCGAATGGCCAGCCGACCGCGGTGGTCTATCGCACAATCAAGGGGTGGAAGTATGGAATCGAGGGACGCTCATCCCATGGTGCCGGCCATAAATTCGCCTCGGAGGGTTACTACAAGGCGCTGGACGAATTCGAGCGCGCCTTCGGCGCCACCTTCCCGCGGTTTGAAGGCGACAAGACACCCGAACGCATCGAGCAATCGTATTATGACACTCTGATGGTGATCCGTCGCGTGATCGAGAACGACCGGGCGCTGGCAACCTTCGCCGGTGACCGGCTGGCCACGGCGCGCGATCGCCTCAACAAGCGTGCGCGCCGCCGTTCGGCCAAAGCCCCGCAGCTCGGCGTCCTCTACACCGACCCGCAAACCCGCCCCGACAATCCCCCCGAAGCGCTGCGCTACAAGCCGGGAGATTCGGTCACCTTGCGCGATGCGCTCGGCAATGCCATCGGCGAGCTCAATCGCCGGACCAAAGGCGCGTTCTTCGCCGCCGCCGCCGATCTCTCCGGCTCGACCAGTGTCTCCAACATCGGCAGAGGGTTCCCCGAGGGATGGTATCACGCCACCCAGAACCCCGATGCGCGCCTCGTGGCGATCGGCGGCATCTGCGAGGACGCCATGGGGGGATTCATGTCCGGCCTCGCCAGTTTCGGAGAACACATCGGTGTCTCCTCCTCGTATGGCGCCTTCATTGCCGCGCTCGAGCACATCGCCGCCCGCCTGCATGGAATCGGCCAGCAGGCCCGCGAGGCGATCACCGGCCAGCCGTACGGTACCTGGATCATGGTCAACGCTCACGCCGGCGTTAAGACCGGCGAGGACGGCCCCACCCATGCCGACCCGCAGGCGCTGCAGTTGTTGCAGGAGTGCTTCCCCGGCAAGGTGATGATTACGCTCACCCCGTGGGATGCGCGTGAGGTCTGGCCGCTCGTGGTCGCTGCGCTGCGGCAGCGTCCCGCGGTCCTGGCGCCCTTTGTTACCCGCCCCGCCGATGCTCTGGTCGATTGGGATAAACTCCGCCTGCCGTCGGTGATGGACACCGTCAACGGGGTCTATGCCCTGCGTCGCGCCGACGCCAGCGCGAGGCAGTACAACGGCACCCTGGTCCTCCAGGGCAACGGCGTCGCCACGATCTTCGTCAACGACGTTCTGCCCCGCCTCGATCAGGCGGGGTATAATATGAACATATACTATATCTCGTCAGTCGAGCTGTTCAACCTTCTGGCCGCCGCCGAGCGCGAGCGCATCTTCCCCGAACGGCTGACGCTCGAATCGATGGGAATCACCGATTTCACCCTGCCGACGATGTATCGCTGGGTCCGCTCTGCGATCGGACTGGACCATACGTTGCATTCGTTCCGCCGTCACCATTATCTTGGCAGCGGCTCCGCCGAGAAAGTGCTGGAAGAAGCCGGCATTCATGCTGCCGGCCAGTGGGAGGCGGTCTGCGCCTTCGCCCGGAAGTTCGAGAAGACGCGGACGACATGCACATGAGGGGCCGAACGTCCGACAGGTTGCGGGAGAAGCCCTGCTCCGCCCAAAGCCGCCCATTGTCATGCTGAACCTGCCAGGCCGCCGGCGCGCGGGACGCAGGATATCTATGGGCGGTCCGTGGTCGATGGCCTCCCTATAGAGACTCCCCACCCTCCGGTTCACCGCGAGCGGGCGCGGTCTTCGACTCCGCCACCCCATCGCGGTTCGCGGGATGGGAAGACCCAGAAAGACATGGGCGCGATCTTCTCAGCCGCCTGCCGGTGACTGGCTCGGTGGCACTACAATCTTCCCATTGTTGCCTTTTCCGCCTCACCTGATGATCTTCCCAAAGATGGAACCCGCAGGGCCAAGACGCCGCGAATCCTTGATCCGTCATTATGCCCTGCTCGCGCTTGGCTACGCTGTTCTCGGTGTACTCTTCACCTGGCCGCTCATCCTTCACTTCACAACGCACACGCCCGCCGCCGACGAGTCAGGCGATCAGTTCCAGACCATCTGGTTTTTCTGGTGGATGAAGAAGGCGCTCTTCACGCTACACCAGAGTCCCTTCTGGACCAATGATATCTATTACCCCTATGGGACGGGGCTGGGATACCACCTGTCCCCCTTCTCCAACCTCCTGGCGATTGCGGTTTCCCTCCTCACAGGTGCGGCGATCAACTCGGCGACCGTCTTCAACGCCTTGCTCCTGCTATCGTTCGTCATCACGGGACTGGCCAGTTTCCTTTTGATCCGGCAGGTGACCGAGAGTCCGCCGGTTGCGTTCTGGGGCAGCATCTTTGTCACCGTCTCTCCTTATCGCCTCTGGCACTTGAACCATCTCAATCTGCTGTCGTTCGGCTGGGGACTCCTGGCGATCCATTTCACCTTGCGGATGCTCCAGGAGCCGCGCCGGCGCTTTGCCTTCGCTGCAGTTGCATCGTTCGGAGCAATGTTCTACGCCTGTCTGACCGGCACATCGTTCGTCGTCTTCTTCCTGGCGGCCTATGTAGCCGTGAACGCCCGTTCACTCTGGCGGCATCCGCAAAGGCCGCGTGTATTGCGGCTGGGGCTTTTCGCAGTCGCTGGCGCCGTGCTGATTGCGTTGCCCGGTCTGGTCGCACTACACCAAACCGATTCCGTTTGGGATACACGATGGAAAGGGCTCGTGCTCTTCTCTGCATCCTTGTTCGACTATCTTGTGCCCAGTGCGGAGGCGAGTCTGGTGGCGCGCTGGTTCGGCCTAGGCAGCGGGTTTGCGCCCGGGCTCAGTGGCGAGATCTTCCTTGGGTGGCTTCTGCTGGCGGCTGCCTCGGTCATCATCATCGCCGCCCGGCATCGCGTTTCCCCTCGCTGGCTGATCCTGTCGCTGGTTTTCCTCGTGCTGTCATTGGGACCGACCGTCAAGATCGGGGGGCACCGTTATCTGCAAGGACTGCTTCCCTACCGCTGGCTGTTCGAGGCGATCCCGTATCTCAGTCTCGGACGGACTCCGGGGCGGCTTGCAGTGCTGACCCAGTTTTGTCTCGTTGTTTTCACTGCCCAGGGTTTGACGCTTTGGCTGGGTCCGTTCGGCCGCATCGTGACCACGGCTATTCGCCGCGCCGCCCTCTACGGCCTGGGGATAGTGGCAACCGTCATCGTCCTGTTCGCGGAGTACACTCCGGGGAGCATCGCACTGTGGGAGATGACAGTCCCCGGCCTGTACTATGAATTGGCAGCGGACTCATCAATCCACGCCGTCTATGATGGTCCGATCGCGGCCTCCAGCCAGATCTGCAACCGCTACATGTACTGGCAGACGATCCACGGCAAGAAGGAGGCGAACGGGTATCTCACCCACGCCTCCCGCGATTCCTGGAAACTCCTGGATCGGATGAGCCAGTGGCGGAAGTTCGGCCAGGTGGAGCGCGCGGAACTGGTGGCGGCGCAGATCGATGCGATTGTCTACCACGAACTGTCGGGAGAAGTGCGGCTAATGCGGTTGCGGTGATCGTCCGCGCGTCCGCGGACGCACGCATCGGCCATAGATCATTCGTGGATCCGAAATGGCCTATAGTTTGAGCAGCGCCAGTGCCGCCTCCGACACCGCCATCGCCGCCTCGTCATGCCCCGCGTTGGTGACGACCGCGACTGCCAGATCGCGAGATGGCTGTATCACGACCAGCACATAGAATGTTCCCGCGCTGCCGTCGTGGGAACTCGACGCGACGCCATCGACGGACACCACGGCCCACCCGAAGGCATAATAGCCTGTAGGGGTATGCAGACGCCGGAATGTCGCCGCCGAGAGGAGCTCCGCTCTCCCCCGGAGCCCGCGCAGGTGCAGTTGCACGAAACGCGCGTAATCACCAATCGACATGCTGACATCGCCCGCTGGCGCGATGATGGACGGGAGTTGATACTCATCATGCGGATCATGTGGTCGCAACAGACCATCTTCAAGCCAATGCCCCCATGGCTGATCTGGATCGCCGGCGGCAGGCCAGCCGACTTCACCGTTGATCCCCAGCGGTGACAAAAGGCGTGACCCGAGCATCGATTCCCACGATTCTCCCGCCACACGTTCCGCCATCGCCGCGGCCACACCGTAGCCGGCATTGGAATAGAGGTATGTCCCTGGAGCAGTCGCCGGGGCGCGATGCAAGAGCCAGGCGGTGAATGCGCGTCGCTGCTGCAACGGCGTCCCGACGAAGTCGGGCAGAGTCAGGAATTCCTCGACAGTGGAGAAGGACGGTATTCCCGCGCGGTGCGAGAGAATCTGCGCGAGCGTGATATCGCGATACTCCGTTTGGATCGAATCCGCCAGTTCCGGGAACACGCTGAGGGGGGTGCTCTCCCATGTTAACTGCCCGTTCTCTACAAGTCGGGCAATAATCGTCGCCGTGATGGCCTTTGTGTTCGAACCCAGATGGAAAAGGTCATTCGCTGCGATCCGATTCGGAGAACCCAATCGCCGCACACCGGCGACGGCGGTCTCAATACTGTTGCTGTGGATGATTGTCCCGGCGATGCCGGGAAGCTGGTGACGGGTCAGGGCATCGTTGAGGATGCGCTGCAGAGATGAAGTTGACGGCTCGACACCCTTGTCACCGCATCCGGCGAGGAGAAGAAGCGAGAAGCCCACGATGATCAGACCCAATGTGAACCGCCTGCGACGCATCTTCATCCTATCCTCCCGGTCACGGAGTTCCTCGAAGGCACTGCTTCTCTCATCCCCCAGAAGCATGACTTTGTGACAGCAAGCCACGTGCCGGCAGGAAAGCACGATATGAATCAGCAGCTTGCGGGACAACTACCAATGCGCCCGCGTTCCGGCGGCGGGAAACGGTGCAGTGGATCACGAATCACGCACCAGAAGTGCGCAAATCCGTATGGCCAGGGAGAACCCGCCCGTCGTGTGGGTGTTGTCGCGGGGGCAGCGCCGCGACGTGACGCGACATGGACTTGGCGGGTTTCAATGGGCCCCGGTGCCGTTCTCGAGGCGCCCGTCGCGCAGATGGAGAGTGCGCTCGCTGCGCATGGGGAGGTTCGGGTCGTGGGTGATGATCATAATCGTGTGCCCCGCCTTCCACAACTCCTCGAAGAGATCGACAATCTCACGGCCGGAAGCAGTGTCGAGGTTCCCGGTCGGCTCGTCCGCCAGAATCAGCGCTGGACTGTTGGCCAGCGCCCGCGCGACGGCACAGCGCTGCATCTGGCCGCCCGACAGTTCGGTCGGCTTGTGCTCGGTACGGTCGCCCAGACCGACCCGCTCCAGGACTTCGATGGCGCGTTTGCGCCGCTCTTTCGCCTTCACGCCGCGGAAGATCAGCGGCAACTCGACATTCTCCAGTGCGGTCGCGTACGGCAGCAGATTGAAATTCTGGAATACGAAACCGATGTCCTGATTGCGAATCTCCGCCAGACGGTTGACCGACAGACGGTGCACCGGCTCGCCATTGAACTCATAGATCCCCTCGGTCGGGATATCCAGACAGCCGATGATGTTCATCAACGTCGACTTGCCCGATCCAGAGGGCCCGACTAAGGTCACAAACTCGCCGCGCCGCAGGACCAAATCGACCCCGCGCAAGGCCTCCACCTGCACCTTGCCGGTGTCGTACACTTTGCGCACACTGGCGAGACTAATGATGTTGCCGTTTTGTCCCATGCTGTCCAACCTCGCCGAGACGTTCTCTTATACTAAGACTCTCTAACAGAATGAGTGAAACGAAACAACACCCTCACCCCAACCCTCTCCCTGAAAGGGAGAGGGGGCAGTCTTTTTCCCCCCTCTCCCCTCTGGGGAGAGGGCAGGGTGAGGGGCAATTGGCTTAACCTCGGATCTGTGGAAGTCTCGACGCGCGTTGTTCTTCTCATTCTGTTAGACGCTTCAAGGCAGCGGGCGCATCGTGATGCGCCCCTACGGGCAGATCGCAATCCTCTATTCATACCGCAACGTTTCCGCCGGGTTCAGCCGCGCTGCCTTGCGCGCCGGGAAATACCCCGACACCAGGCCGATGATCGCCAGTATCGAAACGGTGGTCAGGCCGATCGGCAGCGAGATTGTCGGATTCCCCAGCCACGCCATCGAGGATTTCGGATCGCGCGGCACCAACGACAGCAGATCACAGACCAACTGGGAAACGAAGATGCCGATGGCACCGCCGGAGAAGCAGATCAGCAGCGCTTCGAGCAGAACCTGGGCCGAGATCGTCCGCGGCTTGGCCCCCAACGCCATCTTGATGCCGATTTCCTTGGTTCGCTCGCGAATGACCACATACATGATGTTGGCGACACCGACCCCGGCGATCAGAAGTGTCATCCCGCCGATGATCCCCATAAAGATCTGCATCCCCAGCATCATGTTGGTCATCTCGCGCCGCCCCTCGATCGTATCCCAGATCGACAACGCCTGCTTGTCGGTCGCGTCGAACTTCTGACGGGCGCCGATGACCTGGTACATCCGGCTCTTGACCGCCTCGGCGAGTTGATCCGACTTCGGTTGGACAACCAGGTTGCTCAGGTACTTGTCGCCGAACAGGGAATGAAACGTCGTGGCGGGAATCGAGGCCTTGTCGACGTCGGGACCGCCGTACATTCCCATCTGCTGCTTGTTCTGCCCCACACCGATCACGGTAAATGGGACCGAGGCCAGGAGAACCGTCTGCCCGACCGCCGCTTCCTCCCCGAAGAGCTTCTTGCCCAGTTCATACCCGAGGAAGATCACGCGGCGCTTGAGCTCCATGTCGGTCTCGTTCAGGTAACGCCCCCCCAGGGCCGGGTAATGGGTGCGCATCTCCTGATAGGTCGGATACTCGCCGCAGACGTGCTGCGAGAGAACCGTCTTGCCGCGCACGAGATCGACACCCCAGTCGGTGTACTCCGCGCCGATGCGTTCGATCTCAGGAATGCTCTGCTTGAGGACCTCCACGTCCTCTGGGAGGAAACGAATCCGCCGGCCGCGCGGCAGTCCCTGGTAGGGAATCGAGGTCTGTCCCCCCCAAACGATGATTATTGTCTCCCCCAGCCCACGGGAGTTGCGATCTAACTGCGTCCGCAACCCCTCGCCAAAAGCCAGAAGCAAGAGGATCGACATCGTCCCCCAGACGATCGCCGCCACCGTCAGCGCCGCGCGCTTCTTCTGCTTCCGGAGTTCGGCCCAGAAGTACTTGAGGAAGATTACGACACCCATGACACTCTCAGACAATGACCACTCTGGAGTCCTGCTCGGGAGCTCCCGCTGCTGTCACCCCGAGCGAAGCGAGGGGTCTGCTGTGCAGACTGCAACAGAACCAACAGCAGATGCCTCGCTCTGCACAGCATGACAGATGTTGCCCGTCAATACTACATACCGTCATGGCATTGCCGCGCTACAGCCGCAGCGCCTCAATCGGATTGCACCGTGCCGCCCGGCGCGCGGGGAAGTAACCCGCCACCATTCCGATGGCTGTCAGCACCGACAACGCCGCCACCGCTACCGAGGTCGATATCGTCGGCGTGCCGATGTAGTCCTCAACCTTGAAGTTGGGGACAATCGCGACGACGGCCCACGCAAACAGAAAACCGAGTGCGCCACCGACCGCGGTCAGCATCAGGGTCTCGAATATGAACTGCCCCATGATGAACCGCGGCTTGGCGCCGACCGCCATCTTGATCCCGATCTCCTTGGTCCGCTCCTCTACCACGACGTTCATGATATTCGAGATACTGATTCCGCCAACAATCAGAGTAAAGGCCCCGATGACACCGAGAAACGTCCGGAAGGCGATGAAGAAGGTGGAGAAGAACTGTTCCTGCTCGGTCGTGTCCCACATCGACAAGGCCTCGGTGTCGTCCGGGTCAAACTTGTATTTCGTGCCGAGGACCTTGTAGGCGCCCTTTTTCACGCTCTCGGTGCGGCTGGGGTCATCGGCGCGGAATACCATGTTATTGATGTACTCGCGGCCGTACATCGCCTGGAACGTGGTCGAAGGAATGAAGGCGCGCCGGGTGTCGCGGCCGCTGTAGGAGGAGTCCTGCTTCTTCTTGATCATCACCCCGACAACCGTGAAGGGAACCCCGTTGATGAACACGACCCGCCCGACGGCCGGCTCCTCGCCGAAGAGGTCGGTCTTCAGCTCGGGGCCGATGAAGATCACCCGACGCCGCAGTGCCATGTCCTCGTCGTTGAAGAAACGCGAGCCGCTGTCCGGGACAACATTGCGCATGCCGGCATACTCGGGCCAGCAACCGGAGATTTGGATCAGCTTCTCGATCTTGCCGACCCGGGCTTTGGCGTCCCAGAGCATGTACTCGGCGGAGATGTTGCCCATGTGGGGCACCTGGGCCTTGAGCAGACGGGCGTCCTCCTCACGGAAATGAATGACGCGGTTGCGGGATAGGCCCTGGAACACCTTCGATGTGCGCCCAGGCCACATGATGACGATGTACTCCCCCAAGCCGCGAAATGCCGCCTGTTGCGAGGCGTGGATCCCCTTGCCGAACGCCAGAAGGAGCACTACAGAGGCGGTTCCCCAGAGGATGCCGAAGACCGTCAGCGTCGTCCGCATCTTCTGCGACCGCACATCGCGGAACAACTGCGTGATGAAAACACCCAGGGGCATGCGAAAGATCCGATCCTGCGGACAAGGGATAACCCCTTGCTTAGCTTGCTTCTACTTGATCTCCTTCGGCGGGCGCTCGATCACCTGCGCCCCTTCGTCCAGCCCCGCCAGAACCTCCACCTGCAAACCGTCGGACAAACCCGTCTTGATGGAGATTTCCTTGGCCTGATCCTTCACCTCGGTGGGTATCTCGACATAAGCCGAATCGGCGCGGAAGGTCACCAGCCGCTCCGGCAGGACCAGGACCGAGTCCTTGCGATTGATCACGATCTCAGCGTTCGCCGAATACCCCGCACGCAACGTCACCGTATCGGGAACAGACGTGAGATGGATCTCGACGTCGAACAGGACGGTGTTGTCCTCTTTGCGCGCCTTCGGTGAGATCCTGTACAACATGCCCTTGACCGTCGCGTTCGGAATGGCACCGACCTTGAGATCGACGGGCATCCCCTGATGTAATTTGCCGACGTCGATCTCGTCGACCGTCCCCTTGAACAACAGCAGGTCCATCGAGGCGAGGGTCAGAAGCGCGGTTCCCTCCTGAAATGACGTCAACGGCACCACCGGGTCGCCCTGGTTGACGTGACGCGCCAGCACCGTGCCGGAAATCGGCGAGCGGATGATCGACTCGATCGCCTTGTTCGCGATCGTCGTCTTGCCGCTCTCAATTAACGAGAGCTTCTCCTCGGCCAGTTTGCGTCGCAGCTCGGTCTCATCCAGTGTCTGCCGCGATTTCTCCAACTCATTCGCCGACATGAGCTTCTTGTCGACCAGCTCTTGGGCGCGATCGTGATCCCGTTTGGCTTGGTCATACGCAACTGCCGCCAACTCGACCGTGCGTTTGGCCTCCGCGTACTCCAGCGGCGTCGGATCCGGGGCGACTTCGATCAACGGGTCGCTCATGTGCACCGAGTCGCCGATCTCCACATACAGTTTCTTCACCAGCCCCGAGATCTTCGATTTGATGGCGATCTCATTGTCCGGCTCGATCCGTCCGATCGCCAGCGCCTTGTCGATGATGGTGCCGCGCTCGACCTTCACCAGCTTGAAGGAGGCATCGCTGCGGCCGGAACGGTTCATAATGATGAAGATCAACCCGGCGATGACTACCACCCCGGTGATCCCCAAACCGATCTTCTTGAACATTGAATCCCACTCCGCCTGGGAAGGTGAGTATGCTGTTCAACCAGAGCGCCGCCCGCCAGCCCGGCAAGACAGCGCCATCAATACTACGGCCACCCCGCCCAAAGGTTTCGCGGACGGGAACGGGTGTATTCGGGAGGGCGAGGCTCCTGTTTATCCTGAGCGAAGCGTGAGGGCCGAGCCGCTCATAGGTACTCTGAGGCGGCTCACCGGGAGGTTCGCCCTCCCACCTCACAACTTCCGTCTCATGTGCGGGTCAGCCCTTGGGCTGACCTTTGACGCGCAGCCACGAGCAGAGTCACGGATAGACGGACGATGTGGGGAGGCTCTTCCGCCAGCCCTTGCGCTGGCGGGCACAGAGATCGTCTCCTCAGTGATGATCCACCGTCATCGCCGCTAAGAACTCGTTGAGATTGGGCGCCCGATCCAGATTCGCCACCGCCTCGATCACCCGATCCTGCGCCGGCTTGTCCAGCACCTCGGAGGTGAGCGCGCGAAACTTCTCTTCCAGATCGGCGTTGGTCATCGGGTTCTGCGGATACCCACGGGGGAAATCGACTTCCTTCTCGACCGTGCGGCCGTCGGTGGTCGTGATCGCGACACCGGAGCACTTCTTCGCCGGGAATTGCCGTTCGAATTCCGGGTCGGCGACCACTTCGATCTTGGGCAAGAGCGCCCGCAGCTTCGGCTCGGCGATGCGTTGCGACGTGAACTGCAAGGGCGTGATCATCCGATCGGCAATCGCGGCGGCGATCACATAAGGGAGAGAATGATCGGCGGTCTCTTTGGTTTCGGGGTGGTACTTGGTCGGATCGGCCAGAATGTCCTTGGCGCGTGCGATCGTGCGCACACGGACATGGGCAACTTCGTCGGCCTTGATGTCGTGGGTCTTCACCAGTTCAAGTGCAGCCGAAATCGGCGAATGTGTCAGGGCTTCGGTCGGGAAGGCCTTGAAGGCGCAACGGCCGATGCGCCATGACTTCCCCAGTCCCTCGGTGAGGATTTCCATCTTCCAGGCCGGGCCGAGAAGCTGGCAGAACCCTTCTTTTCCTTCGAGAATCAGCTCCGTGCCGATGTACCCGTGCCGCGCCAGACGCGCCGCCATCACCCCGGAGGCGGTGGCCAACGGATCAACCGTGTTCTTCATCATCGTCAGTTTCCCGGCCGCCACCGCGCCCATCGTCATGTTGTGGCAGGTGGAAATCCCGACGGCATTGACGGTCTGATCGACTGACAATCCCATCATGTAGCTGGCGACCACTGGCGAGGCAATCTGCGTGAGCGAGGCGTGATGCCAGCCGCGTTCACGGATGCCGGGGTCGGCAAACTCGCACAAGCGCATCTCCAATTCATAGGCCAGTACAATCCCCGCGATCACATCCTTGCCCGAACGGCCGAACTGCTCGCCGCAGGTGGTCGCCGCCGGAATCAGATCAGACGGATGCGAGGGGTCTGCCTCCCAGTAGATATCGTTGTAGTCCATCACGCGGATCGCCAGTGAATTGAGCAGCGTCGCCCAGTAGGCGTTGGTCTTCTCGTCGGTTGACCAGACCGTTGCTTCGGGATTGCCGCCGAATTCGCGGACCGTGCGGTGGAGGATTTCCACATCCTCATGGCGGAATCCCCCCAGTGCACACCCGCACGAATCCAACAGGAATCGCTTGGCGGCGATCACCGCTGCCGGGTCGATCTGTTCAAACTTCAACTGGGTGGCAAACTCCGCCCATGTCCGGGCAATACTCCTGCTCTGGTTGGTCATGATTTCCTCACTTCGACAGCACTGATTCCCATAACCCCGCTGGCAATCCGCCGAGTATGCGTCGAAAGCTCCGGGGAATCAAGCGACAGGATGCCTAGCCACCGCCCGGCCAGGTGGCCCAGAGGTCGGGGAGTGTCGTGAAAGCACGCTCAGACGGCGAGATTGTGACGGGAAGGGCTTTCTTGGCAGTCCCCGAAGGTCCTGGTCGGACCGGCGGGAGAGCTTTGACTTCAGTGGGCGTGTGCTGGCGGGCGCTGCGGCGCCACTCGTGGTGAACCCTCGTGGTGAACCACGGTGGGGCAGCGCTTGAGATGGATTGTGAAGGTCGTGCCGATCCCGGGAGTGCTGTCGGTGGTGATGCGGCCGCCGGCATTGTCGACCAAACGCTTCACAATCGCCAGCCCCAGGCCGGTACCGCTCGGTTTGGAAGAGACAAACGGTTCGAACAGCCGATCGAGGATCTTCTCGGGGATCCCGCCCCCGTTGTCGGAGACCGCGATTGTCACCCAGTCCCCGTCGTTGTCATTCCCCCGCTCGCTGTACGCCGGCCTCGCCGGCGGCGGGTTTGTCGCCCGCACGCAGACGGTGATAGCACATGGCCCGTCACCGCATGCTTCAACGCCGTTGAAGACGAGGTTGATCAAAGTCTGTTTTAAGTGATCGGCATCGGCGGCGACGGTCAACGAGCGGTCCGAGACGTCGGCGCGCAATTCCAGGCGCGACAAGCTCTCGCGACGGAAGTGGCGGCGCGCGATTTCCAGCACTTCGTCGAGGACGGTCGCCACACAGACGCGCCCGGTAACGACGGGGCTCAAACGGGCATAGAGGAGGAAATCGCTGAGGATCTTGTTGAGGCGCGCCGATTCCTTGACAATGAGTTCGAGGAGTTTGTGGTTCTCGCCGGAGACGTCCAACTCATCGCACAGCACTTCGACCGAGCCGGAGATCGCCGCCAGCGGGTTGCGAATCTCGTGGGCGATGGCGGCGGACAACTCGCCTACCGCCGCCAGCCGGTCCTGGCGCCGCGCTCTCTCCTCGAGCTGCTTGGCCTCGGTGAGGTCAGCGAAGACCGCGATCACGCCACGCGGCCGTCCGCCGGTGCCGCTGAGCACCGAGGTCGACAGACCGACCGGGATCACCTTGCCATCGGAACGCCGGAGCAGAAGCTCCGTCCGGATGTCCATCTGCTGCGAGGTGAGTACCCACTCCAGCCGATCAACCAGTTCGGGAAAGTGCGGTCCCAGCACTTCACGGATCGGCTGTCCGCGCAACCGGCGCTCATTGAGCCCGAGGATCTCTTCGGCCGCCCGGTTGAAGTAGACGATGCGCCCGGCGATGTCGAGCGTCAGCACGCCGGACCGCAGGTGTTTCAGAATATCGCCGGTCTCCCACTTGGCCAACTGCAGCGCCTCGGAGGTATGCGCCAGCGCTTTGTCCTTGGTGTAGAGCCGTTCGGCGAGATACCCGCCAGCAAAAGCACAGAGAAAGAAGATGCACAGCCGCAGGAAGATCGTGTAGAAGTCCGCGTCGGAGAGCTGCCGCATGGCGGCAAACCACTCGCGTGACCAGAGGACAGCCGCATGATGCCCCGCCTCGACCCAGACGGCGGTGACAAACGAACCGGAGGCCACGGCCGCCACCAACAGCGTCCCCGCCAGCCGGAACGACAGGGCGGCGGAGATGATCGTCATCATGTAGAGCGAATTCGAGGGTGACCGCATCCCCCCGGTGAGGTAGACGATCTGCGAGACGACCAGCAGCTCACAGGCGATCTGCAGCGCCAGAGCGGCGGGAAGCAACAGTGACAGATGCCACCGGCGCGACAGCACCAGCGCTAGGATTGCCAGCGCCGTCACGAGTCCGTAGATCAACAGCGCCAGCCGCAAGCCGTCCGCCGTCATCTGCGGACGCGCGACGGCGACGGTCACCGCAAAGGTGACCAGCCGCGTGCCGATCACCCAGGCGGGGCGGATTTCGATGGTGCCGTAGCGTCGCGCGTAGACAAACACGGCTCAAGCGTCAGCGGCATGTACCGCCGGTCAGCGCCAACGGCGAACGCCGCGGCGGATTGGGAACGTCCCGTTCGATTCGCCCTATTGGATCTTGCCGATGATGTCGAACATCGGCAGGTACATCGCGACGAGAATGCCGCCGATGACCGCGCCCATAAAGACGATGATCACCGGCTCAATGATCGAGGTCAAAGCCGTGACCGCCGCATCGACCTCTTCATCGTAGAAGTCGGCGATCTTCCCCAGCATGTCGTCAAGGCCGCCGGTCTTCTCGCCCACCGAGATCATCTGGGTCACCATCGGGGGGAAGACCCCGGTTTCCCGCAAGGGGCCGGTGATCGTGTCCCCCTCTGCGATCGCCACCACTGAGCGGCGGATGGCGTCGTGGATGACCCGGTTGCCCGCCGTCTTGGCGGTGATCTCCAGGGCATCAAGAATCGAGACGCCGGAGGACAGCAGGGTTCCCAGAGTGCGCGTGAAGCGCGAGATGGCGCTCTTGCGGACGAGATTGCCGATCAACGGCGCCTTCAGCATAAGACGGTCGAAGTACAGCCGGCCGCGATCGGTACGCAACGCCATCCGGAACCCGATCCCCAGCACAATGAGACCAAGGACGAATCTCAGTAAGTTGGATCTCAGGAAATGGGATATATCAAGCACGATCTGTGTGGGCGTGGGAAGCGCGGCTCCCAGACCCGCGAACATCTTCGCGAACACTGGGACGATATAGGTCAGCATGGCGAAGGTGACACCGACGGCCACGACCACAATGACGGCCGGATAGACCATCGCGCCGCGCACTTTCCGGATCAGGGCATCGGCCTTCTCGCGATAGTTCGCCAGACGGACGAGAATCGTGTCGAGGGCGCCGCTGACCTCCCCGGCCTCCACCATGTTGACAAAGAGATCATCGAAGACCTTCTTGTGCCGTCCCAGTGCCTCGGCCAGGGTGGAGCCGGAGGCGACGGCGTCTTTGACCTGCGCGACGATATGGCGCATCTCCGCCGATTCCATCTGCTTGGAGAGGATATCGAGGCACTGTACCATCGGCAGGCCGGCGCCGATCATGGTGGCGAACTGCCGTGTGAAGCGGGAGATGTGGACCTTCTTGACCCCGGTGCCGATCTTGAAGGAAATCTGCGACGGCTTGCGGTTGACCGCGGAGGCGATGATCTTTTTGCGACGCAGGAGCCGGTCCAGTTCGGCTCGATTCTTCGCCTTCAGTTCGCCGGCCACCGCAGTACCGGCCAGCGTCTTCCCCTTGTATTCAAACTGCGGCACGTTCCCCTCCTGCTGCGGCGCGCACGCGCACGCCGCCATCCCGGGCACGCGCGATCATGTCGTCCAGCTCCTGCGGGCTGGATGATCGCGCCACCGCGTCGCCATAGGTGGTTTTGTGGGCCATGTACAGCTCGGCCAGCGACTGGTTCATCGTGCGCATCCCGAATTTCTGTCCGGCCTGAATGAGGGAGTATATCTGGTGGATCTTGTCATCACGGATTGTGGCGCGGATCGCCGGCGTGCACATGAGAATCTCCAGCGCCACCACGCGTCCGCCGCCGATCTTCGGGATCAACTGCTGCGAAACGATCGCCTGCAGCACGAACGACAGCGTTACCCGCACCTGCTCCTGTTGGTTGACCGGGAACACGTCGATGATGCGGTTGACCGACTCGGCGCAGGAGTTGGTGTGCAGGGTGGCGAACGCCAGGTGGCCGGTCTCGGAGATGTTGAGTGCCGCCTCGACCGTCTCCAGGTCGCGCATCTCACCGATGAGCACGACGTCGGGGTCCTCGCGCAGCGCGTACTTGAGCGCCGAGCCAAACGACGTGGTGTCGGTGTGCACCTCGCGCTGGTTGACGATCGAGCACTGGTGCCGGTGGAGATACTCGATCGGATCCTCGACCGTCAGGATATGGGAGTACCGCTCGCGGTTGATGCGGTCGATCAGCGCTGCCAGCGTCGTCGACTTCCCCGACCCGGTCGGTCCGGTGACCAGAACGAGTCCACGGGGGAGATTCGCCAGATCGGCAACAACCTTCGGCAGTCCCAACTCCTCGAAGGTCGCGATGCGGAAGGGGATCTGGCGGATGGCGATGGCGACGTTGCCGCGCTGCACGAACATGTTGCAACGGAAACGGCTCAAGTTCTCAATGCCGAATGACAGGTCGAGCTCCCAGATCTCTTCGAACCGTTTGCGCTGCTTCTCGTTCATGACGCTGTAGGCGAGTTTCTTGGTCTGGTCCGGGGTGAGGACCTCGCCGTCCAGACGCACCAGCCGGCCGTCGATCCGCAACTGGGGGGGCGATCCCACAGTCAGATGCAGATCGGAGGCGCGGCGTTCCGCCATCAACTCCAACAGTTCGCGCAACGTTTGCATAACTTCGCTGTGGCCTTTCGTCCCCGCGATGCCCGTCGTCAGCCTATGGACTTCTCTACTTGTATCGGCGGCCCCCGGCCCGCTCTTGACGCCGCGGCCGCCTATGCCGATTCCGCCAGCACCTGCTCAAAGGGAATCTGCCCCTTTTTCATCTTATCAATGGCCGCTGTGCGCAGGGTTTGCATCCCCTCGGCGATCGCCTGCTGGCGGATCTCCTCCACCGAGGCATTCTGGAGAATCATGCGCTCGAGCGCCGGGGTGACCGGCATCACTTCGAAGATGCCGGTGCGCCCGGAAAGCCCGGTGTTGTTGCACTCGCCGCATCCCTTGCCGACGAAAATGTGGACGTCCTTGATCTCCTCGTCGGGGAGTGCCAGAACACCGAGGTGTTCATCCGTGACTGGGATCTCGGTGCGGCACGTCATGCAGATTCTCTTGGTCATTCGTTGCGCCATGATCAGCTTCGTGGCCGAGGCGACCAGATAGCTGGGCACCCCCATGTCGACCAGCCGGTTGATGGTCGACGGGGCATCGTTGGTGTGCAGGGTGGAGAAGACCAGATGCCCGGTGAGCGCCGCCCGGATGGCGATGTCCGCCGTCTCGCCGTCGCGAATCTCACCGACCATGATGATGTCGGGATCCTGGCGTAGGAACGACCGAAGCGAAGCGGCGAAGGTCAGCCCGATGTCGGAGCGCACCAGAACCTGATTGATCCCCTCGAAGTTGAACTCGACCGGGTCCTCGGCGGTCATAATGTTGACTTCGGTCCGGTTCAAGGTCTTCAACGCCGAGTACAGCGTCGTGGTCTTCCCCGACCCGGTCGGACCGGTGACGAGAATCATGCCGTACGGCAGACTGATCGCCTTCTTGAAGTTGTTCAGCGCCCCTTCGGGAAAGCCGAGCCGGGTCAGATCGGCCATCAGCGCCTCGGGATCGAGAATTCGCATCACGACCTTCTCGCCGGAGATCGTGGGGAGAACCGAGACACGCAGGTCGACGGCGCGTTTGCCGACCTTGACCTTGATGCGTCCATCCTGCGGCAGCCGGCGCTCGGAAATGTCGAGGTCGGCCATGATCTTCACGCGCGAGACGATGGCGGCGCGGTACTTGAAGGGCAACGGCTGCGTCTCACGCAGGGTGCCGTCAATGCGGTAGCGCACGCGGATGCGCTTCTCGTAGGTCTCAATGTGGATATCGGAGGCGCGGCGGAGGATCGCCTCCATGATGATCTTATCCACGAGCTTGACCAGGGGCTTATCCTGCACCTGCGACTGCAGGTCGAGGTCATTGACCTGTTCCTCGGCCTCGATGACCTCCAGTCCCCCCTCCTCCAGCCCTTTGATCAGATCGCCGATACCGCCGGCGTCGGCGTAGTACTGCTCGACGGCTCGCGCGATGGCGCGTTCGGGGGAGATCACCGGCTGAATCGTACACCCGGTGATGAATTTGATTGCATCGAGCACGTAGATGTTGTGCGGGTCGGAAATCGCGACGACCAGGGTCTTGCCTACCTTGGATACCGCGATGACGTTGAAGCGGCGGGCGATGTCGAGGGGGATCAGCTTGACGACGTCGGGATCGAGTTCAACGTCGGAGAGACGCAAAGCGCCGATGTTGAGTTGCCGGCCGATGAAGTGCGTCAGTTCATCCTCATCGGCGACCGCCTTCATGCGCACGAGGACGTCGACGAACTTCTCGCCGGAGTCGCGCTGGTTCTTCAGCGCCTCGTCCAGTTGGGCGGGCGTGATTCGCCCCGCCTGAACCAGCATGTGCCCGAGTTCTTGAGACACCGTGTCACCGTCCGTGGGCGTTCCGCGACGCCGGCCCCAGCACACCCGTGGGCCCCCCGTTGGTGGCCAACGGGCGCGATTTCACTCCGTGAACATGCTGTCGATCTTCGCTCCCGCGTGACGGGCGAAATCCGGATCGAGATGGGCCTCTTTTTGCGCCGAGGCGGAAATCAGTTCCTTGAGTCGGTCGGCCGTCTCCTTGGCGTAGAGGCGGACCATGCCGATCGTCGTGCGATCGTCGAAGACGATCGCCAGGATGCTGCGATCCCCCACCAGCGAAATGTGGATGTGATCCCGTTTACCTTGATGAAACAGAACGGAGAACTCCGGCTCGCCCACCAGCCGTGCGATTTCTCGCGTGGAGGCGAAACTCCCGGCCAGGAGAGCCGACAACGCCGTGGTGTCGAGCGACTGGGTGAACCCCTGGCGCGTGATCAGATGGCCGTCTTTGTCCACCAGGAGGGCGCATTTGGCCTCGGCCTTCTTGATCAGGCGCAGCAGCGCCGCGTTGATCCGATCGATCTGCTCATCGTATAGGACGAATGCTCCCGATGACATCGGTGACCTCCTCTAACGGCCAAACAACCACCCGAACAGACGGTCGAAAAGTGAACGCTGACGGCGGCGAATGCGTGTGCTTCTCTGAGCGGCGATGATCGTCGTCCCCGCGGGCCGGGGCCCGGACGAAGGGAGGATCGGGCGCACAACCGGCGCCGGTTCCCGCCGCGTCGCCGCGCCGCCTGCCTCGGAGGCGGCCGCACGGGACCCGGCAACGGACGCTGTCTGTTCCGGTGGGCCCGCGAAAGCCGTGGGATTGGCCACGGCGATTCCCGGTGACGAACGATCAGATCGAGCGGCAGCACGTTCGGTTTGTCCCGCCGGCATCCCCGCCGGCATCGCGTGCCCCGTACGGTTGAGCGCCGGTGGAATAATCGGCCCGGCCGCGCCCGATGTACGGCGCTTGGTATCCTCCAGCACCAGCTTGGTGATGCGTTTCATGGTGTCGAACACGCCGATGCCCTCGACGGCACAGGCCTCGGTATAGGGCCATCCCTCCGGATTGAGTGTGCGTTCCAGCTCCGCGATCGTGGCGATGTCCGGGAGGTCGCGCTTGTTGTATTGCATGACGATCGGGATCTGCTTGGGGTCGATGTCGTTCTCGCGCAGGTTTTCGTACATGTTCGCCAGCGATTCGATGTTCTCGTCCATCTTGGAGGGCTGGGAATCGGCGACGAAGACGATCCCATCGACGCCGCGCAGCACGAGCTTTCGGGTGGCGTTGTAGAAAACCTGACCGGGGACTGTGTAGAGTTGGAATTTGGTGGCGAAACCGCCGATGTCGCCGACGTGGATCGGCAGGAAGTCAAAGTACAGCGTGCGGTCGGCCTCGGTCGCCAGACTGATCAGATCGCCGCGCGACTTGGCCGGCACACGATCATGCACGTACTGCAGATTCGTCGTTTTCCCGGATAGCCCCGGACCGTAGTAGACGATTTTGCAGCTGATCTCACGAAAGCCGTAATTGATGGCAACCATAGACTCTGTCGTCTCTCCGGATGAACCCCGGTCCCGGGGTCGGCCGGCGCGGTCAACCGCGCTGGATGGCCTGGACGGCGTTGCGAATCTCCAGTCGCACCAGTCCGATGTTGACGCGCGGCTCCGTCGTCACCACCAGCGTGCCGACCCCCGCGTCGGTCAGGAAGATCTTTTGGTTGTCCGCCTCGACGGTGATCTGGGAAAAGTCCTGCGCGCCCAGTTCGGTCATCGACCGGCGGACTGTGGCGGCGATCGAGGAGGCCAGTGCGCCGAGCGTCTCGTCGTCTGACTTCTCATCCAAATCGGCGGCGATCACGATGCCGTCGCTGCCGACAATCATGCTGCCGGTCACCCCGGTCGTCTTGTTCAGTTGGGACAGCGTGTCATACATAGTGAACCTCCCCGGCGCCCACATACCGGCGACCGTTTTCCTGCAGGTGCCTGGCAACCATCTCCCGTGCGCGGCTGAGGCGCAGGTTGATCAACTCATCCGCCTCCGGATCGGTCAGAACGCCGAGCCAGAAGTCCCCGACCGCCTCCACAATCACGCGTCCCTGATCCGTACGGACTTCCACCCGTTCGGGACGGCAAGATCCCGCTGCCGACATGCGGCGGCGATGGAAATCCGCCATCTCCACTCCCACCGGCGCCCAAAAATCGGCATCGCCGGTGTACTGCTGTCGCTGCCAGACGGCCAGGGGCAGACCTTCGGCGTCTACGATCCAGCACATGCGCACACCGTCGTACTCACCCACGTACGACACGGCATCGTCCAGCGACGGTTCGTGGGGCCGGGCATTGCCAGGGAGCGTGGACGCGGCCACGCGCGCCGCCGTTGCCCCCAGCCGAGCGGCGGGGTGATCACCAATCACAACACGCCGCTGTGGATCGACACGATGTCGCGATGGCCGCCCCGCACCCTCTGCCAGCAAACGTTCCCACACGGGGCGCAGCACCACCGGCGCCAGCAGCACCTGCGGGATAAAGGCCAGCGGGTACGACCACATCATCTCGGCGACGGTGCCTCCCCAGGGGCGCATGTGCGCCCAGGCCACGAGACTACCCAGCACCACACCGGTCACCAGGCGGTAGACCACCGTGAAGCCGGCGGCCACAACGCGCGTGGACCAGGGAACCCCCAGCCCGACCACGATAAAGACCCCCAGGTAGAATCCCCATTCCAACAGACCAATCGTCGGGTTCAGATCGAACGTGGGAAAGCCCAGCCGCTTGGGGTAGAACACCAGCGGCACCGCGATCACCGCACCGGTGTAGAGGATTGTCTGGCGCATCAGTACGCCAGCGGGAATCGTTCGTTGCCTCGGCAGACTTGTCATCCCGTCGTCCTTGTCGTGTGGTTCACCACGAGTGATTCACCACGAGTGGTAGACATCATGTCGGCGGTCGACACGTTGATCCGCTCTGCCGCGTCGAGCGCTGTCTGGCGCACCGCACCGAAGGACAGACCGGCACGGCCCGCGAAACCGATGAGGTGATCGTCGCGACGACGGCACCAGACTTGGCCGTCGGGACGTTCGATGCGGATTTCCTCCAGGACACCGACGCCCGCCCGCTGCAGGATGGCGTTGACTTCCATAAACAGGGCGGCGCCGATCGGCACCACGGGTGCCGCCGGCGACAACGACGGTGTCTCGATCTCCACGTGTGCTGTTTCATCCGCGCCATGGGGATAGACAAAGACGAAGGCCCGCTCCACGTGCGGCTGGGACCGGACCATCTCCACCCATTCTGCCCAATCGGTGGGTCGCTTCGGCTCGGACAACTGCAGCTCCCGAGACGGCGCGACCGCATCGGCTACCGGCGGCGACGTGGGCGGCGGCACTTCAGCCGCGGCGCTCTTCAGCGCCTTCAGCCTCTGGCACAGTTCCTGGACAACGGGATTGTGGCGATCGGTAGCGCGCAGGCGGTCAATGATCGGACGCGCTCCCTCGGCATCTTGCATCGCCAGTCGAGTCTCGGCCTCAACGAAGTCGGTAGCGCGCGTCGTACCGTCGATCGTGATCGCCCGCTCGAGCGAGGCCAGGGCTTCCGCCTGCATTCCCTGGTGCAAATAGAGCTTGGCCATCACGATGTGCGCGGGGGCGTAGTCCGGATGGTGTTTGAGGCCGCTTTTGCACACCGAAAAGGCGCGCCCGAAGTCGCCCCGCTTGCGGTACGCCTCCGCGAGGGCGGCGAAGACTTGCGAATACGGGTTGTCCGCCAGGATCGACAGGCACTTCTCTATGCGCTCATCGAGATGCGCAACGTTGAGCATATCAGCCCCGGTAACGATAGACCCCGAACCCGCCCCTTTGCCCCGGCGCGACAGCGGCCGGAGGCATCGGGAGTACCCCTATAGGACAGTTATTGATATCGACCCTGAGACGGCGCGACTTTACCTGTAGCCCGCGAACGGATACCGGCTGGCCGCGCATCACAAGACGCGGGATTTCACAATCCCGTGGGCGGAAACAACAAGGAAACGACAAGGCGCTTGCCGATGACTCTCACCGGTGGGACTGACACCACGGGGGTTGAAGCATGATGATCAGGCCAGAAGCTTGCGAATCTGGCTGACGCCAATGAGCAGAAGCAGCAGTGACACCAGACGCAAGGCATCGACCCACACTGGCCATAAGGGGATGATACCCACCTGCCCGATAAACAGCAGGAGTTGCCCTCCACCCAGCGTGGCGAAGCCAAGCAAGAGCCAGACCCATCCGCGTCCCAATTTGCCGCCGCGAATGGCGGAGTAGACTTTGAAGGTGGCCAAAAAGCACGCAAAGACTACCAACAACGCGATCGCTCCCAGAAGGAATGAACCCGGCGGGAAGGGAGCGCTTTCCGTCCCTGTGGTTTGCGCGCTGGCGCGTGACCCGGACAGGAGACTACCGATCAGGAAGATGGCTCGCAGGATCATGACGCTAATTCCCCTTCAGTACGTCCAGAAACTCCGCTTGGATGTCATACTCCTCTACCAGCGCCCGCTTCTGGGCGAAATAGAAAACCAAATCCTTCTGCGCATTTGTCACCGTGCTGGCCGCTACGCGCGGGCCGAGCCGTTCGCTCAGGGAGCGGACCGCTTCGCCGACGAGGCGGTTGGCCAGGTTGAGGACCCGGTGCAACCGCACCGGGGCGGGGATGCCGCGGACCCGTTCACGGAACTCCTCCAGCGCCTTGGCGCCTTGGGCATCGATCAACACCGTGGTGATGCCCCAGGAATCCTGAGGGCAACTCTCGGGGAGCCGGAAATACAAGCGTTCACCAGCCTGACCCAGATAGTCGACGAGCACCTTGTGAACCGTCTCCAGGGCGTGGGAATACAGCTTCAGAATCACAGTGTAGATTTCTTCTTCGTCTGCGCGTCGGCGCACCGCGTCCGCGACCTGCGGACACGGCTCCACCAGACTGGCCGTCAGCAGCTTGTGCAACGCCTTGGACGCCGCGTACTCACCGTATGATCCCGCGCTCATCACTTGTCCGACCGAGCGGGCGCCGTCGATCGCCGCCAGTACATCGACATCCTCGGCCGAGAGCATAATCTCCGGCTGCGCCAGGCGGGGGGAGGGGGCAATCCGCAATACGGTGTCTTCCGACGGCAGCGCCGAGGCGATTTCTGAGTATTCGTCGAAACGCCGCGCACCCTCCATCATGGCGTTGAGCGCGTTGAGGTCGACTAAGATCTGCGATGGCTCCGGGGCTTCCCCCTCGAGGAAACGGAACTCACCGTCGGGCCAGCCGAATACACCGTAGACGATTTCCTCCACCTGGGCGCGCAGAGCCGTAGTGATCACGTCGCGGCTGGCCACGCCGAGATCGACCAAAATCTGTCCCAGTTTGCGCCCGGTGGAACGCTGCCGTTTGAGCGCCCGCTCCAGATCGAGATTCGTCAGTTGCCCCCGCCGCAGCAATAGCTGCCCGAGGCGTTCCTCATCCGTCGGCGGATCGGAGGACGCGGCGACGATGTCGCCATTGCGGAAGAAGATCTTCTTGCCCCGCTGCGGACGCTGCAGAACCAGCGCCCCGGTCTTGCGACCCGTGGAGATCAGCTGTAGGACGTCACCAAACGAGACGGTCTTCAGATTGCCCGCGAAGCTCATGTGCGACCCCGTCCGAACCGGTCCTCAATACGTGGAGGCCGGTCCGGGCACCTCTATTGGTTTATCGGGGAGAAACAGCCGGGTCTTAATACGGGGATGAACCGGCGGCGTCACCGGGCAGAGTCGGGAGAATACCTGTGCCTCCGCGCTCGCAGGTGATGATGATCCCGCCGTGAACCGGGGTGGCGAAGAACTCAATCCCGGGATAGCGAACCTGCCAGAGGGTGAGCCTTTCGTCCGGCCGCTTTCCCCGCCACTCATTGCCGAAGAGGACGACCCGCGACGGTCGCAACGTGTCGATGGCGCGGCGCAGATACCGGGTGGGAGCGGCGAAGGGCAGGACGAGCACGTGCCCCGGACCGATGTCGGCGGCCAGTCGCGCGCAGAGGCCGTCCTCACCATCGGGGAGGTCACGGACGAGAATCACAGTGTCGGTCGGGGTGGCCAAGCGATCCGCCCAGATGCGCCGTCCGATCTCGCTCCCTTCCAGCGCTGACGTGTAGCGGCGCCAACGGCAGCGATCGTCCTGATGGGTGACACTGGCCGGCCCGGCGACGGGAGGGTTCGCTGTCTCAGGTGTCTGCCGCCAGGGCGCCCACGTGGTTGGCGGCTCAGCACCAAACCAGACGCGCGCGAAGGGCGCCACGACCCACTGCATCAGATCGGCATCGATTCCGGGATCATCCGCCAGCCAGGTGACCTCCCCGCCGGCACCGGCCAGCGCCGCCACGCGCTGCCGCCCGGTGTCGAGCAGCGCCAGATCGCCCAGATGGGAATCCTCCCGCGTCGTGGACCGGAGAATGACTATAACAAACATGATTGTTGCGCAATATGCGGCCGGTCGCCACCAGCGATAGCGGTGCCGCCACGACAGCGCAAGCACACATCCCAGGCACAGGTTGACGACACCAAACCAGGTCGGGTGAGACCAGCGGACGACCGCCAACGGCACTGAGGCGAAGAATCCGGCGGTGGCGATGGCGGCCATGACGGTGGCCTCGAGCGGCCACGCGAGCCAGCCCGCCAGAGTCGGCCAGACGGCATGGGCCGCCAAGAGCGCGATCCCCAGGTGCGCCGCCAGACTCGCCAACGGCACCAGCACCAGGTTGGCCAGAACCCCCATGATCGGTGCGGAGCCAAATTGCCAGGCGCTGATTGGTGCCGTGGCCAGGGTCGCCGCCAACGAGCTCACAATCGGAATCGCCAGCCGCCACCCCCAGCGCCCCAGCCGCGGGCGTAGCGCCTTCATCCGTTCTATGGCAATGATGATGCCGATCACCGCGGCGAACGACAATTGGAAGCCCACGTGAAACAGATGCGACGGCGAAACCAACAGGATAATCAACGCCGCCACGCCCACGGCGTTGAGCGCGTGCACCGGGCGGCCGAACAGGCGGCCCATCAGGATCATCCCCACCATGAGAGCGGCGCGGACGACGGACGGCTCGTTGCGGGTCAGGTGGGAGAACCCAAACACCGCCACAAGCAGAATGATCGTTCGCGGCCAACGCGGCACCGACAGCAGCCACAGCGGCCAGGCCACCATGCCGACCAAGAGCCAGACGTTTGCGCCCGAGACCGCCAGGAGATGCAGCGTGCCTGATTCACGAAAGGCGTCAAAGACGTCCTCAGGAAGACGGTCGGTGTCGCCGAGGAGAAATCCCAGCATCAGAGCTTGTGCCCGTGGCCGAAGCTCAGTCGCCAGGGCGCTGCGCACCCATGTGCGGACCGGCTCGACGAGGTTGGCAAAAGACCACAGCGCCCCGGGCTGTGGCAGATGAGTCAATTCGCCCACAGGCGCGACCGTGGCATCGATTCCCTGCCGGAACAGATAGTCCGCGTAGTCAAAGCCACCGGGATTGCGGCGCACAAACGGCGCGGTAACGTACGCCCGGAAGCGCAGGTAATCGCCGAGACGGAATCCCGCCAGCGATCGTGGTGTTGACACCAGGACGCGGGCCCGAATGGGGACGACTCCCGCATGTCCCCCGACTGCATACAGCTCCAGCGGCGCACGCCAGCCACGGGCCTTGATGACCGGTACGCCGTCGAGCCGGCCGAATATCTCCACCGGTTGAGTGGAAGTGGTCAACTCAACCAGGCCGGGCGCCGGACGTCCTTCTTGCTCTACGGAAATGCGCCAAGCGCCGATGCCTGCGAGCGCCGCGGCGATAGTGATCACTGCAAGCAGTTGGCGATGATGATAGAGAAGCGCAGTAACAACCCCCGACGCCACAACGATGACCGCGCAGACGGACGGCGCCCAGTCCAGTCGATCGCCGATGGCGACCCCCGCGGCTACGCAGACGGCCGCTAGGAGCGCCGGATGTCGCGGTCCCTTGACCGCAACCACGGGTTGGGGGTGCGTTTCGACTGACTTCTGATACATGGCTTAAGCGGTGCGGCGGCGCCGTCCACCCAGTTGTCGATATCCTAAGACCCAGGTGATCCCGATGTACAATGCCGCCGCCACGCCGACTGCCGCCGCCGTCTGCCCGGCCCGGCCGAACGGAATCCACGGCAGGGCGCCTGATCGCACGAGCCAGCCGCCGCCAGCCACGCCAGCCAGCGAGACGGCAAGAAACACCGCGAAGTTGCGTGTCAGCGACATATAGGCCAGTGAGCCGAAGCGGCGATGCGCCAGATACACCAGCAAACCCACCTGGATCGTGGCCGCCGCGGCGACCGACAGCGCCAGTCCCGCATATCCGAGTGGGCCCACCAGAAGGTTCATTCCGACCAGATTGGCGGCGACCGAGGCCATCCCACACCACGTGGGCGTGCGCGTGTCTTTGTGCGCATAGAACAGCGGCGCGGTCACACGAATCAGCGCCATCGCCGGCAGGCCCAGTGAATAGAAGGCCAGTGCCCGAGCCGTGTGGACAGTCGCGTCGGCGCCGAATTCCCCTCGCTGGAACAGCGCCGCACAGATCGGTCTGCCCAGGAAGATGAAGGCGACTGCGGTCGGGGTTACCAGATACAGGACCGTCTGTGCCCCCTGGCGAAAGATGGCGCGGACGCTGGCGTCATCTCCCGCCGCCACGCGCTCCGAGAGGCGTGACAACCCCACGGTCGCGGCCGCCACTGCAAAGACACCGAGCGGTACGAACAGCACGCGAAAGGCGAAGTTGAGATAGGCCACCGGCCCATCCCCCAAAGTCCAGGCAAAACGGGTGATGGCGAAGATGTTGATCTGCACCGCAGCCTGCCCGATCAGGGCAGGAACCATCAGGCGCAGCATCTGCCGCACATTGGGATCCGACCATCCCCATTGGAGCCGGTGACGAAACCCGATCCGACGTATAGCCAGAGCTTGAACCACCCACTGTAGGAATCCGCCGATCAGAACGCCCCAGGCGAGCGCGAGCACTGGAGGATCGATCCATCCGGCCAGAAGAACCGTGCCGGCGATCATGCCAATATTGAAGCCGCCCGGCGCCAGCGCCGGGACGCCGAAGCGGCCCAGGGCATTGAGCGCTCCCATCAGCACTGCCGCCAGGGCAATCAGAAGCAGAAATGGGAACATCATACGGGCAAGGTGCACGAGCAACGCGATCTTGCCTGGGGTCTCCTCGACTCCACCGGAGAGCAGCGAGGCAATCTGCGGCGTGAAGATGATGCCCAGGACACAAAGGACCGCCAGGAACGGCACGAAAAGGCCCAGTACGCGATTGAGCAGGGCGAGAGCGGCTTCTTTGCCGTCGCGCTTGAGAACGGTCGAGAAGGTGGGCACAAACGCCGCGGAGAAGGCCCCCTCGGCAAGGAAATCACGCAGCAGATTGGGAATGCGAAACGCGGTGACGAAAGCGTCGGTCACCGCCCCGGCCCCAAAGTAATAGGCGATCACCTGTTCGCGCACCACGCCGAGGACGCGCGAGAGAATGGTGGCAGCCGCCACTGTCTGCGTCTGGCGGGCCAGCCGCGTGGGCGCCGCGTCCGTTTCGGAAGCTGATGTCGCGGAGGGGTCTTCGCTGGAGTTGTCGATCTTTGGCATTGCTTCCTGCCGGCAGGCAACCTATATTCTCAAGCCAAGAATAGGCACTCGGCCATCCGGGGCCAATGGGTAAAAGATCGTGATTGGGTAGAAAGGAAGAAGCGTGGCCAGGCACTTGTCAGTCGAGAAGCGTCATCGTCAGAGTGAAGCGCGCAACCGCCGCAACCGGGCGGTCAAAACGAGGATCCGCAGTGCTGTCAAAGAGTTCGCCGCTGCCGGCACACCGGAAGCGCGCCAGGAGGCGTTACGGCAGGCCGCCTCGGTGGCAGACAAGGCCGCTGTCAAGCGCGTGATTCATAAGAACAAGGCAGCTCGCCTCAAGTCGCGCCTGGCGCGCAAGGTCAGCGCCGCGTCGGCGACACCGTCGACGCCATAGGGTCGGCCCGCCCATTTTATGCCAAATCAAACCCCGCTCCGGCGGGGTTTCTCGTTCCAGGGGGGCCAATCCCACACTCATTGGTCGAGGGTTGGGGCGGGGCTTCCCCGCCCCCTGATGGCCGGTCACAACGACCGGGCGCGAAGGTCGTGTGCCACTATTTCTCACGCACATTCGCCGGCAGGGGAACTGTGAACACGCGCCGGTGGCACGCACAGAATCACCGCACCGGGTGCCGCGTCAGGCGAAGCAATGACGGCCGGGCGCGTTTGAGTGCGATGACGAGGTTTCCAAGAGACAAACCGGGCGTGGGCCCGGTTTGTCTACACTAGGCGAGGGACGGTTCTGACAGCCTGTCAAAGCACTAGGTGTCGTGGTGAAAGGCCACTAACACGGAAAGGCGCTGCACGGATCCCCACAGCCAACTCCGGAGCAGCCATGGTAACAGTGGGTGCCGATCAGGTGTCCCTGGAATATCCCCGGGGGATTGCACGAGCACTCGTAGAAGCAGCTGCATGCCGGGCATGCCGCGGCCCCGATCTCCTGTGACACCATTGAGAACGAAAACGCGAAGGTGAGTACAAACAGAGCCAGGGCGATGATGCCTGTGGTTCTTCTTGACATAGACCCTCCTTGGTTTAGTTGCCGTCCCTCGCCCAGGGAATCAGTGCGCAACAATCGCAGTCAATGCATCAGCATTGCTCATGTCCGTGCCAACGCGCGTCACATGCGAATCAACTCCCAAACTGGAATGGCGGGGGAAGGCAGGGACGCGAGACCCCCGCGACCAGAGCTTCCTCTCGATCCCGAAAGACAAACCGTGCCGAAACCCGGTTGTCTACGCAAGGCGAGGGACTATTCAAAACCATCTCAGACAGCTATCCATTGTCGAGAAAGGCCACTAACACGGCCAACGGCATGGGTCGACACAGTTGACCGCCTGACACGGAAAGTGGATGCAGTTGCCGTTCACTATGCGTCCCTGGAACTGCAGCCCGGAGCACTCGCACGTGTAAACGCAGTTGCACGGCCAGCACTCTGTCGCCTTGATCTCATGTGACACCATCGAGAACGAGAACGCGAAGGTGAGCACAAAAAGGAATATGGCGGCAGTCGCAACGACTTTCCTTGACATACACCCTCCTTTGTCTGGTTGTCATCCCTCGCCCAGATAATCACTTACCGAATGCGGAAGCCAGTACTCCCGGGCTGCTCATGTTCGTGCCGATGTGCGTAAGATGCAAGTCGTTGTCCAGAACGAAATAGCAGGGGAACGCCCGGACACCGTACTCCTTAACTAAGGCCTGCTGCCAGTCGCGGAAGACCGGAATCCCATATCCATGATCTGCGATGTACTGCGACAGGCCCGAAGGATCCCCAATCACCACCACGATGACGTCCGGCGCCCCTCTCCCCACACGGCGTCGCGCCGCGCTCAACGCATCCACCGCCTGAAAGCACGATTCGCAACCGGCTGACACGAATACTAGCACGCCACCTCGGGGAAGCAGCTCATGAATCAGATACTGGTGTGCACTATCCGGCGACCCGAGCGTGACCTCGGGGAACGCCTTGCCGACCTCAATCTGCCGGATGCTCTTCAGGAGGTACTCGCGAACCTCCGCGTCCCGCGCCGCCCGTTCCGCCCCCGCCCGCTGCTCCCCGTAGAGACTCCCGATCGTAGTTCCAAGCACTCCGGCAGCAACCACGACGCCGAGGAGAAGAAGGACGACTTTCCATCGGCTTGTCTTCATGAATTGACCTCCCCCCGCGTTGCAGGATCACAGAGCAACTCCTCACCGAACCGGCCGATGAACGATGCGACTTTGGCCCGAAGGAGTCGTCCGGCCATGTGCCATCATGGACCGAGACTATTCAAGATTGCCTACCGAGTCAAGAGAATTGTTCATATGACGATAATCACTGGCCTCTTGTAGTGTGACCAATACATGACCGGCGATACCGCCCAGTCAAGGCTGGACTGGGACGCCTTAAGTAGTGCCATTGTCTGTGGTTAGAGTCTGTTGCTGAAGAGTCGGTCGAAGGAGGACAGGGGACGTGGCGTTTGTGGAACTCACTCAACTACCACACCAGATGCCGTGCTAGGCGCAAGAGCGAGGGCCGGGCGCGGAGGGCGCGTTTGATCACTGCAATCGGATTGATTGCGGTTATTGTCCTGCCATGATAGAACTCCGCCAGGGAGGCGATGACGGCATCGAAATCGTCATCGGTCATGCGCAGAAAGATCTGCCGTGCCCAGAGGAAGTAACGCATCTCGCGCCCGCGCGCCGCCATCCAGCGCTCCGGGTACTTGTTCAAGATGCCCAGATCGCCGCGGCCATCGCGCAGATACTCGATGGCGGTCTGGGCCGCCAGGCGCCCCGACCAGAGCGCGTTGGTGATCCCCGCGCCAATGAGTGAGTCCAGAAGGCGCGCCGCATCGCCGGTGACCATGACATTGCCCGCCAGCATGTACCTGCGCCCGCAGAATTCGGGGATGCCGCCGACGGCACGCCTAAGGGGCTTGGGATCGTGGCCCCGGAAACGTCGCCTGGCGAACTCATGCAACAGGGGCATCGCTTTGCGACCCCCTGCGACTGCCGGCGCCACCGCGAGTCCGACGTTCGCCGTCCCATCTCCCTTGGGGAACACCCAGGCATATCCACCGGGAGCCACCTCGGTGCCGAAGTAGAACTCCATCCGCGACGAATCAAGATCGGGAACGCTCTCGCAGAGAAACTGCGCGCCGGAATCCAGTCGATCGATCGGCAGGGTCGTATCCAAACCGGCCCAGCGTGCCACGAGCGATTCGATGCCGTCAGCGGCGATGATGACGTGACATGACGCATCGACCATCTTCCCCTCGGCGTGCAGTCGAACGCCAGCGAACCGGCCGTTGCGATTGTCGAGCAATGCGACCGCTTCCGTGTGCGTCATCACCTCGCATCCCGCGGCAGCGGCAAGATCGGCCAATCCCTGCTCAAAACGGCGGCGGGACAGCACGAATCCCGCCTGGGGATGGGCGAATGCGACTAGACACCCACCGGGGGACTCCAGGTAGCACCGCTCGATGGTGGCGTCGATCCAAGTGGGATCCCAGTCGACGCTGTCGGTGAGTCCGGAGAAGGAAATCCCCTCAGCGCAGCAGAGCGGCTCCCCGATCTGCGGGTGTTTCTCGACCAGCAGCGTACGGCACCCGGCCCGCGCGGCGGTTAGAGCCGCCAGGCCGCCGGCGGGACCTGCCCCCACGACGATGATGTCAAAGCGACGATCCACTTGATGACCTGTGATTCCATTCGGAAAGCAGCACTGTTATTCGATCCGCAGCGCCCCGGTCGGGCAGACAATCACGCAGGCGTCACAGAGGATACAGGCGCTGTGGATGATCTCCAACTCGGTGGGACGCAGCATGAGCGCATCGTACCCGCAGACGGCGATACAAAGCCCGCACTCGCCGCACGCGGCGACATCCAATGTCAACTCGGCCGACGACATCGAGACGTTTCGCCTGCCAACTGTGGCGACAGGCACAATCGCCCCGGAAACAGGCACGGTTTCAGGAAGAAATCAATGGATGAGATGAGACCACAGACGCGAATCAGCGCCCGGCGATTGAGAACCACTTGGCGCCATCACGATCAGCGAAGAGAAGGCGACGCCCACTGTCGATGAAACGGACTTGGGGGAAACGCGCGCCCCACGTGGCGGGAGTGCCCGCAAACGTGAACCCGACCGTACCATTGCGATCAAGCAGCCAACAGCGGCTCCGCTGGTGACGAACGGGGTTCTGGGCACCCGGGTCAAAGTCCAGGCCAATGGCGACTTCGGCCAACCCGGCGGTCAGATCAATCGAGCGGAAGTTCCATCCTGAACTGTCAGGCTCTTTAGTCCACAGGTAGGCCACAGAATCCAGACGGAGTGCCGCGGCATGATTTGCCGAGACCGCCGCGGCAAAGAGGCCGTCGGGGCTGATCGCGATTGCCCGGATCCGTTCCTTTGTCTGTGGCCACGCCATGCTGCCGATCTCTTTGCCATCACGGAAGAAGCGGAGCTGTCCCGAAGTCGCGGCGCCGACAAGGCGCCCATCGACAGAACATCCCCAAGTCTCTGTCGGCCCGATCGTGTGCTCGATCTCACCGTCGGCGGCCGCCACTTGAAGACCCTCTCCCGCCGTCTCGAACAAGAAGTGAGATCCATCAGCGCAGAAGCTCCCGCCCTCAAATGATTTGACGGTCTGCGAGCGGGCCAGCTGGCCACGCTCGTTGTAGAATTGCAGGACCACCTGCGGGAAATCCTCCATCCCCTTCAATCCGACAAAGGCATTGCCCGTCGGGGAGACCACGGCATTGGCGAAATCCGGACCATCCATGCTCAGCCGTTTGCGTCCTTGTTCGTCATAGAGACTGAACTGCTTTGCCTGCAGCAAGCTCGGCTGCTCGTCGGCGTAGACTACAACCCCGACCACGGTCGCGCCCGGAGCACTTACCAGTACTTCCTTCCCGTGCAGGTCCACGGTGGCACGCTGACTGCTGTCGGCCGCGTAGAAGCGGACCCGACTGCCATCGACCGTCGCCCAACCACCCGAGCCGAACGCCATCCATTGCGAGGTCCCGGTGAATGAGACTTCCCGTACCGGGGTGACTTGGGCCGCATCCCCCGCGATTGGCCCTGATAGGCCAAACAGCAGGGTACAGATTGAGAGTGAAACACGCGTCGACTTCATCGCCAGCTATCATTCTGACAGCCAATCCGGCTGTCGGCCACCCGGTTGAACGGCGGCTCTATATTCAATATCGTCCCGCTGGGGCGCTTTTCCAAGTGTAAACGCCGCTTCGCCTCCCCTCACTCATTCGCGGATGCCGGGGCACCTGTGCGCGTGTTCGTTGACGGGCACGGCGCGGCACGCACGAATAAGTTCGTGCGTGGCACTCACGGGATGGCTCCGCACCGGCCAATCAGAGGAGGGGATTGTCAGGAGATGGCTTGTCGGAGGACTTCTTGCGGTCCAGGTGAGCGTAGGTAATCGGATTCTTGAGTGTCAGCGGCGCCGAATCAAGAACGCCGTTGATGGCGCAGTTCTGCTCCGTCGGCACCCATACCAGCTCGAAAGAAATGCGGTTGCGCAGGGTACGAACCAGCTCCGACATCTTGGCCTCGCCGGGGCCGACCGGCAGCTTGCGGTTGACCTGATAGACAAGTGCGACCGCGTCGGTGCAGATTACCAGTCTCTTCTCCTCGAAGACCCTGGGGTTGGTCTCGATGAAGCGCAGAAGCGACAGCAACGCCGTGTACTCGCATTCCGCTGCCGTGCCTGCCTGGGCGGCGCGGAACTGCACCCCCCAGTCGGGGATGGCGAACGAGATGATCCCACGCCCGCGCCGGTTGCGATCGGACTGATTGTTTATACCCCAGAAGTAACAGCGCATGGCAGTCCCGACGACAGTCTGAGCCATCCGACGGCCAGACCAACTATCGATAACGCTGCAACCGGAGTGCCGGTGCGCGCCGCTGGCGTCACAGCACTGGCAGGATCGCCATCTCTCTATCTATCAAAAGATTAGAACCTCCGATGGCCCGGCCCTAAGTCGATTGCCAGCCGGCTGGGAGTCAACCGGGTGCAGGGATTTGCATGTAACTGGAGGATGGTGAGATCGTACGACTTGTCTCAGATTCTCCTGTCCAGCAGAGGACAGGGTTCTTCCACGGGCTCCGGAGGATGTGGTGCTGTGGGTAGCGCTACCGTCGGATGTCCGGTTGGCGCCGCCAGCGGGCTGCTGAAGAAGCCTTGCACCGCTGGCCGGTGTCCCTCCTATAGAGATTCCTCGTCCTCCCATCCCCGCGCGAGCGGGCGGTGACGAGACGACTCAGAACGATGGGTGCGTTCTCTTCAGCGATCCGCTACAGACCGCTGATACGAATGTTGCGGCGTGCCAATTCCGCGACAAAGGCGTCGGGATCGACCGCGATCTCCTGTGGTAGCACGCCACGACGGGCGATCCGCCCATCGCAGATCATCTGCAGGATGATCGCCGCCGGAAAGGCGGTCATCCGCATCATCGAGGTGAGGCCGCTCTTGGGATCGTGTTCATCGACAATATCCAGACGATGTACGCGGGTCTGAGTCCCGTCGCGGCCGCTGAATTCCACCCGCACCACCGTGCGGTCTCGCTCCCCGAGCGGTACCCTGGCGACAATCAGATCAGCGACCAACCGGCGGGGAACGATTTCCTGTTCATCGAAGACGGTCGGCTCGGAAGAGAATAGCCCGAGATGCAGCAGCCATTGCATCGCCAGCGCGTGTCCCGGATACCGCAGCGTCTTGTAGTCGAGATTCTTCACCCGTGCACCAAACGTCTTTGCCAAAGTCGAGAGGCCACCGGAGGTGTTGAATGCTTCCAGCGTCCCCACCGGGGGATCGAACTCGACGGCTTCGACATCCCCCAACGGTTCACCGGTGACGAGACGCCCGTTGCGCCACAACAGCGGCGGCTCGACATACTCATTGATCAACCCCTCAACTGAGAACAGCCGTTCATAGTAGAATGGCGGCTGGGGTGCTGCCGGGATTCCACCGACGCGGATCTTCACCGAATCGGCCCAGGCAAAGCGCTTCAGCCCCCAGGCCACCAGCACCGACACCATCCCCGGCGCCAACCCGCAATCGGGAATCACGGTGACACCGGCGGCCTCCGCTTCCCGGGACATGGCCAACTGCGCGGCGACAACGTCATTGTTCCCCCCCAGGTCGACCATGTGAGTCTGCGTTGCGATCGCGGCTTGGGTGAACTCCGTATTGAACCCATAGTGCACACTACAGAAGACCCCGTCGGCCTTCTGCATGAGCGCCGTGACTTCCTCGGTGTCATCGGCAGCGAAGATCGTCGTCACGAGGCGCCGATCGGGGAATCGCTCGTGCAAGGCGCAAAGCGCATCGGAGGAAGAGTCCGCAACCACCAATGACTGAACCCGGTGATCGCGAAGGAAGTCATCGACCGCTCCCCGCGCCATCAGCCCGGCACCCAGTATCAGAATCCGCATTGTCTGTCTCCTCGTTGGAGTGCAGTCGGTCTGTGTCCCCGGACGTGGGTCGCCGACTGACCCGGAGAATTCGGTTCACGACCGTCACTCGCGGCTTGACCGGCGCCGCAAGTGAGGTTATGTAACTGTCGGCGGAAGGGATATCAATTGCTCAATTGGTGGCGGCGCCGACGCCACAGGGAGGGTCAGATGACCACGAGCGGGATTACGATCGCGGCATTCCTCGTCTTGACAGCGGCCGTCGGAGCAGTCGCAGCCGTTTCGGATGCGACACGAGAATGCGTCAGTTGCCACCGCGACCTGATGCCGGGGTTGGTCGGTGAATGGGAGCGGTCGCAGCACTACAATGCCGACGTCGGTTGCTTCGAGTGCCACGGAGCGGCTTCGACCGAACCAGACGCATTTGAACACCAGGGACAGACCATCGCGATTATCGTCTCCCCCAAGGACTGCTCGCGCTGCCATCCGGCGGAATACGAGCAATTCGAGCGCTCCCATCATGCCAACGCCGGTGCGATCCTGGGTTCGCTCGACAATGAACTGGGCGAGGTGGTGGAGGGTCCGGCAGCGGCGACGGTCGGCTGCAAACAGTGCCACGGCTCGGTCGTCCGGGTCGGCATCGATCGGAGACTCGACCCGGAGACCTGGCCCAATTCCGGGATGGGGCGCATCAACCCCGATGACTCCAAAGGATCATGTGCCGCCTGTCACTCGCGCCACGCGTTCGCCGATGAACTGGCCCGCCGGCCCGAGAACTGCGGCAAATGCCACCTCGGCCCCGATCACCCACAGAAAGAGATCTATGAGGAATCCAAGCATGGCATCGCTTTCTACGGCAACGTCGACAAGATGAACCTAGGCAACCCCTCCTGGGTGGTCGGCCGCGACTACTCCGCCGCCCCCACCTGCGCCACCTGCCACATCTCGGCCACCGCCGGCCAGCCGATCATTCACGATGTTGGCGACCGCATCTCCTGGACGCTGCGGCCGCCGATCACCCAGCGGATCGATGCCGCCGCCGGCACCGCCGGGAAGCCGGTCAAACCCTGGGCGGAACGCCGCGACAGCATGAAGGATGTCTGCATCAACTGCCACACCTCGTCATATGTCGACGCCCACTATCAGCAGTACGATGACGCCATCGCCCTCTACGATGAGAAGTTCGCCCGGCCGGCCACCGACGTCTACAAGGCGCTGCGCGCTTCGGGGATCATCACCGCCGACGTCACCTTCGATGATCCGATTGAGTGGACCTATTTCTACCTGTGGCACCATGAGGGGCGCCGAGCCCGCATGGGCGTAGCGATGTTCGCCCCTGACTACGCCCAGTGGCACGGTTTCTACGAGGTCGGCGACCGTTTCTACCAGCACTTCGTTCCTGAGGCGCGCGGGTTGGTCGAAGCTGCCCGCGGCACCGGTGGCGAGAAAGCCAATGAGGCCGACAGGATCAGCACGCTGATTGATGAGATCCTGCACCGCGATGAACACAAATGGTACCTCAACCAAGAGGACCCCGCGGTGAAAGCCGCCCGCAAACAAGCGGCGGACCAGTTTAAGACGCGCTACGAGAAGTACTGACTTGGACCTTGTTCCAATGTACCGGCCCGTGCTGTCGGTGGGCAGAGCTCCCCTGCTAAGGCGATGAGGTCGAATGAACTAGGGCGGGCTTCGCCCATCATGCGATCGCGGTGAAACACGGCCGCAAGGCCTCTTCAGCACCCCCAACACATGGGTTCTTTCCGGTGCCACGAGTGGTAAGACCCACGATCTCTCATTCCGGGACTTGCAGCCCACTGGTGTGAAAACCCGTGGCACCGCGTTGGGGGAGGAGCATTATGCCAACGGGTCGGCGTTGCCAAGATCGACCGATGGTCGTATATTAAGCATCGGGATTCGGCGTCCGTTACTCCCCGCGTTTCTTGCGACGATTTCATCGCCCGCCACTTGGAGGTTACATGATGTCCGCGTCCGGTTACTCCCGCCGCCTTGTCCTGCCTGGCTTGGTCGCCTTCGGGGTTCTCTCAGCGCTGCCAGCGATCGGCCTCGGCCGCCAGCTCCCACCGCCGCCACCGCATGCCGTCACCGTTGCTACCAAATACGGTGGCAAACTGACCATCGACCCGGCCCGCTTCCACGTCTATGACATCCCCCCGACCGAGCTTGAACGGGTTACCGGCCTTTCGCCGCAATTGCAGGCAATGGAACTGCCCCTCGGACAGCGAGTGACCAAACCGCTCGGCGCAACCGGCAAGGTGCTCGCCATCCTGATCGAATGGGAGGAGCGCAGCGCCAATCAGGCCGCTCATCCCCCCGAGGCGTACGATTCACTGTTCTTTTCCGATGGGATCTACCCTACCGGCAGCGTTAGAGACTACTACAAAGAGGTCTCCTATGGTGCCTTCAATGTGATCGGTGGAGTCGCGGGCTGGGCGACGCTCGTTTCTCCCTATTCCCTTCAGTACAACATTGGCGAGATTGTCACGGCCATCGATCCGTACGTCAACTTCGCCGACTACGACCTTGACCACGACGGCTACGTGGACGCTCTCTGGATCATCCATGCCGGAACGGGGCAGGAGGAATCGCACTGCTGCAATGACATCTGGTCGCACGCCTATATTGGTGTGCATGTCCCGACCAACGATGGCGTCGCACTCAATGGCTGGTCCATGCAGCCCGAGCGGCACATGGGCGGCGAGATCATCTCCAGCCGCGTCTTCTGCCATGAGTACGGGCACCTCTTGGGCATGCCGGACCTGTACGACTACGACGGCAAGGTCGACACGGTCACCTACTTCACGCCGAATGACAACAACGATCACCCGCTCGTCGACTGGGACGTCATGGGCTACATGGGATACAATATCATGTCCTACGGTAACCGCTCCTGCCCCTCGCATTTTTGTGGTTGGTCGCGGGCCTTCCTCGGCTGGGCAACGCCGGACGTCCCGGCATGCCTGGAGGGTGAGTACACACTCTACAGCATCGAGGAGCACAGCACCCAGAGTCTGCTCAAGATCCCGATCAATCCGAGTGGGACCGAGTACTTCCTGCTCGAGTACCGCAACCCGCGCAACGCCGGCCTCTTTGACCACCTGAACTCTGATTTCTCGGCCTACTGCCCATGGTTCACACCCGGGCGGGACACGCTCGACGCCGGGCTCTTAATCACCCACATTGATGAGAACGTACCGCCGAACAACGGCACTCCTGCTTATCCCCACTACGCGGTCACGGTCGAGGATGCAGGGTACGATCCCGCGCACCCTTGGAACGGCACCGAGTTCACCGAATGGTGGTATCCCTACGAATTCCGCATCGGCGCGCTCTTCTCGCCCGATGATCCCGGCCAGACCGTGTTCTCGCCGACCACAACGCCGTCGAGCGCCGGCTACTCGGGCCCCTCCGGTATTTCGATCAGCGTCCTTTCGCAAACCAGCGACTACATGACCATCCAGATCAGCAAGCCGCAGGCCCCGGAACTGACCCCGATCGCTCCCGTGACGGTCAAAGCCCTCCAGACTAAGGAGGTTCTAATCAGTGCCAGCGATCCGAACTGCACGGCCCCGGCTCTGTCGGCGCTGTCACTCCCTCCGTATGCCGCGTTGATTGATTCCGGCAATGGCCACGGCACCCTGTTCCTCGCACCGCTCCTCGGTCAGGAGGGTGTCAGCATCGTGCCGATCGTCGCCAGTGACGGCGCCCTCTCAGACACGTTCCCAGTGCAGATCACCGTGGCTCCACCTGCGTGTCTCTGTCCCTGCGTGGGCGATCCGCAGTGCGACAGCGTGGCCAATGTACAAGACGTGGTGCAGACCGTGAACGTGGCCTTCCGCGCCGCGGCACCGGTGTTCGATCCACAATGCCCACGCCAGCGGACCGACGTCAACTGCGACCAGGTCACGACAGTCGTCGATGTGGTGAAGACGATCAATGTCGCCTTCCGTGGTGCGTCGCGGCTGACCGAATTCTGCAACCCTTGCTCACCCTGAGCCAACCCGGCTCAGCGAATCACTGCGATGAATCCCGTCCTCCGCCCGCCGGCGGCGGGGGCGGGGCGGCAAAGCAATCCCGTCCCGTGGCGGGTGGCCCACAGCTTGCTGTGGGAGCCCATCCCGGTGACGGACGGTGTGCACTTTGCACTCCAGACCCGCGGCAAGCCGTGGGGTATCGGACCGCACAGACGGGCTTCTTGGGAATGCGTGAAGGGTGTTGTCCCCTGTACGCTGGATTGTCAGAGATTCCTGAAGGACGGCGCTGCCCGAGGCCCCGCAAAACAGGATCCTCGACGGGCGGCGTGCTTGCTTTCTGTCGTGGTACGATGCTCGGAGAGCGTACTCAGTGCGTCGTGTCGCGCGCGCTCGGGACATCACCTGAGGTCGTCTGCGACCGCCTGGCCAACTCGGCCTGGACCTTCTCCCAGAGGGGCCGCCAGAGATCAGGGCGGTCGTTGTATGATGCCAGTTGCTTTTCGACTTTCTCCGGTGTCAACCCCATGTCACCCAGGATGCGGGCCTTCGCCTGTTCATACTCCGGGGTGCCGATCGGCGTGGTCTCGGCGAGGACGGCCAACTCGACATAGGCTCGCACGAAGGTGTCCTCGTCGATTGCCTTCTCGACTTGGAGTTTGACCGGGTTGACTATGCCCAGATTCCCGGTCAGATACATGGCTCCCACACCCACGAACAGGAGTACCAGGACAGCGATGATGACGATTCTCAGTTTCATGTCAGCGCGCTCGCTTCGCAGCAGGTTGTAGATGCCAATATAGCAATTATACGGTCCGCCGCCAAGATCATTACTCCGGTTCCCCGGCACCATGGTACCCCGGTGGCGGCAGCGGCCGCACCATGAGTGATTCTTCCCGTTCCAGCCGTACTGTGCCGGGCGGGGCCTTGCGCGGCTTTTTCACATGGCGCACCTCCGCATACGCGACCGGAACCAGCCCGGCGTGCTTGGCGCGCGAGAAGAAGGCAGCGATCTGGGCGGCGATGACGATGGTCTTGTGGTCGAAATCGACGCCGCGCCGGGAACGCTTTAGGATAACGTGCGAACCGGGGCACCCCTGGGCGTGCAGGAAGAGATCGTCCGGGCGCGCGTGGCGGAGGGTCAAGTCGTCGTTGTCGCGGCCAGAACGCCCCACCCAGACCCGATCGGTGTCGAGCGCGAACTCCCGGTACGGGAGGCGACGTGGCCGCGCCTCTCGCCTTGCCGGGGGCGTATCGAGGTCGAGACCAAGCTCCCGCCGCGCTTCGGCGAGCAATTTCATGTCGCCGACCTGCTTGTCCATTTCGAGGCAGATCAACTGCCACTTGTCCTGTTCTCTCAGCAGAGGCGGCAGTTCGGCTCGCGCCTTGTCCGCGCTCCGGGCCGCTTTGCGGGCGCGATTGTAGATCGCTGCAATGTTCTCCTGTGGGGTAAAGGAAGGATCAAGAGGGATGGTCACGGGCGTCCCTTTGTCCCAGTCTGCCACTGTGACCTCCACAAGTCCCCGTTGCAGCAGGGGACGGTTCGCGCTCAAAAGGTCGCCCTCGTGTTGCAGTCTCCGCGCCTGCTCCGCTTGATCGATGGCGCGCTGGAGCGCGGCAATTCGCCTTGAGAGCTTCTGCCGATGGGCATTGACTGCCTTGTGCAGCGCCGTCGATTCGTCGTGTTCCTTTCCTTCTTCCTGAGTGTGCCGATCACAAAGGGCGTGAATAGATGCGAGCGGGCCGGTGGTCGCCGCCGGGATCGATTCCCCAGATGGTGCGACAATCACGTGCTCGGGGCTCCAGTCTCCTGCCGGCAGCCCAAGCGGGGTCTCCGGCATCACGGCGGCGCGGAGTGTGCCGATGAATGTCTCGAATTCCATCCAGTACGCGGCGGTCGTGCGGGATTCAATCCCGGCAGTCTGCCCGGACGCCTTGATCCGTCCGGCTATCTGGGACGCCAGCGCCGCGTCAATCCCCCAGAAGTGGCTGCGGAAGAAGTCGCCGGGTGATAGGCTCGCGTCTTCCTGGCGCAGCCGCATGTACTTGGGGAAAGCCAATGGCCGCCAGTCGACCAGAGCGGGGGGCATGGGCGGCACGAATATCCCCATATGCGAATCCGCCGGCTCCCGGGCTTCATGGGTGTTGTCCGAGGTCACGTACGACCGCTCCAGGATTGCCCCAGTGGCGGGATCGACAAGCCAGATGTTCCCTCTGCCTGCCATCCACGCGACCACGAGAATCAGGGTGGCCACCGCCGACCCATCGTCCTGCGGCTTTGACCAGTGCAACTCGACCGAACGGTCAGGGCGCGGCACCTCAACCGTAGTCAGCCGCTTACCCCGCAGGCGGTTGAATGACTCGGTGGGCCGAAAGGCCGCGAACCCGAAGATGTCTTCTTTATGCCCCGACCAGAAGAACGCGGTCTGTCCGCGCGCGGCCAGCACCAAGTACCGCTTGCCACGGGGTGAACCGAGGATCAGCAGGAATCTGCGGGATTGGGCGTGCCGGCGGATCGACTCGACCGTCATCCCGACCAGGTCGTGCCGGGCCTCGGCGGCCAGGCGCAACAGATGCCAACCGATGATCTTCATGGGGTGAGCTTTCTTGTCAGAGCCGGATCATGGGCGGCGGCGCCCTGGGAGTGAATATAACGGATTGACATTGAGGTCCGAGTTGGTGATAATAATTGTTTTGGGTCGTGACGGGAGCCGGGGCGGATGATCTGCAGCATGACAGGATTCGGACGGGGCGAAGTGGCCCGCGATGGGTTCAAAGCGACCTTTGAGCTTTCATCGGTCAACAGCCGCTTCCTGGAGGTCTCGCTACGCCTGCCGCGCTGGCTCTTGGCGATGGAGTCACCGCTCCGTGCCTTGGTTGACGCCCGTCTGTCACGCGGCAAGATATATGGCCAGTTAAGTTGGGAACGGACCGAGGGGGTATCGCCCCAGACGCTCAATGAACCTCTGGCCGATTGGTACATCGAGACCCTGAAGCGTCTGGCCGCCAAGCATCAGTTGCCCAACGAATTGCACGTCGGCGCGCTAATGAACATCCCCGATATGTGGACGGCTCAGAATGACGTTCCCGATGACCGGGTTGAGGGGATTCTGCGTGAGGCGCTCACGCTGGCGCTGGATCAGCTTGAGCGTTCACGCCAGGACGAAGGCCGGGCTCTGGCCGGGGACTTCAGACAACGGCTGTCCCACATCGATGGCCTCCTGCAGCGGATCCGCGCACTGGCCGCGGAGGTACCCCAAGCCATCCGCGACAAGTTGGCCGCCCGGGTCAGTGAGTTGTTCGGCAATGGCGGGTATGACCCCCAACGGCTGGCGCAAGAGGTGGCCTACCTGGCAGAACGAGCCGATATCACCGAGGAATGTGTGCGGCTGGAGGTGCATCGGCTTCATTTCGCCGCGGCGCTCGATGGCCCGGAAGCAGCCGGCCGGCGGCTCAATTTCCTCACCCAGGAAATGAACCGCGAGGCGAACACGATCGGTTCCAAGTCGGTTTCGGGGGAACTCTCGACTGCGGTTGTCGAACTCAAGGAGGAATTGGAGCGTATCCGCGAGCAGGTGCAGAACATTGAGTGAAGTCTGTCTCATGATCTGCCTCTCGGAAGGTCGCAAGCGGCCTCTGATTCTTGCGAGATCAATGCCCGCGCGGTCGGGTGGCTTGGTGGGCATAGCTCACCCTACTCTAGCCGACGTCGGGTGGGCTTCCCTCGGCTTCGCTCGGGACAAGCCGCCCACCACTCCTGCTGGAGGATCTGCCGCGGTATCCTGGCTATGAGGACGAGGTGGGTCGGCACGGGGCTTCTGGTGGTGATCTCGGCGCCGTCGGGCGGGGGGAAGACGACCGTGATCCGGGCGCTCCGCAAGCGGCGTCCCGAGTTCTGGTACTCGATCTCGGTCACGACCCGGGCGCGCCGTAGAGGGGAACGTTCGGGAGTGCACTACAAATTCGTTTCGCCGGAGGAATTCGCCGCGATCAGAAGAGTGGGGGCGCTGGTCGAATGGGCGCGCGTGCACGATCATTACTATGGCACACAGCGTACGGATCTGGAACGGGCCCGCCGGGCGGGGCGGGTGCTGCTCTTCGACATCGATGTGCAGGGGGCGGCTGCGTTGCGGCGCTCTGAGCCCGACGTGGTTTCCATCTTCCTCTTGCCGCCGTCGTTCGCGGTGCTCCGGCAGCGGCTGATTCAGCGGCATTCTGAGGGAACCCGTGAGCGGGCCAAGCGCTTGGAGACTGCCAGACAGGAACTTGAGCGCTGTTCCGAGTATGAGTACTTGGTGACCAACGACAGTCTGAGCATATGCGTTTCGGATTGCGAGTCGATCATCCGGGCGGAATTGCTGCGCCGGGAGCGACAGCACGTCCGCCGTTTCTAATACCGGACATATCAGACGATAGGCAAAACCAGCCCGAAGAGGTGAAAATGCAGATGACAACCATCGACTTTTCCAGCCCGACCGAACCGGATGAAGAAAAGATCGACGATCCGCAGTCTTTCAGCCCCACGCCGACAAAGGTTGAGAAGCCGCGCATTCATCACGGGCGTTCCCCTCGTGCGCGATTGATATCGATCGAGAATGTGCGGCAGCATGCGAAGAACCGCTACGAGGGGGTCTTGATTGCCGCGGCTCGGGCGCGTCAACTGAACGCCAAGAAGATTGCCCTGGAGGAACGCGGCATGGAGGAAGCGCAGGAACTCAAGCGATTGAAAATGACCACATATGCCCTCCAAGAGTTGCTGGCAGGGAAAATCGAGGTCCAGCGGCGCGATGAGAATCTGTGAAGCCCTACGTTCCGAGCCGCGTTGACGTGGGGACCGCCCAGCAGGGTTCGACAGAAAACGACGACGTTAAGGCATTACGCCACTTTGTCTTCCCATGGATGTCGGCCGGGGAGTCAGGTTCTCCGGCCGATTTTCCTTGTTTGAGGCATGGTGAACAGGGCAAATATGCCGACCTCGTCGTTCGGGGACCGGCTGATGGCCGAGGAACCCCGACCGCCAAAGCGTTGTTGACCGAGAGCGGGATCCAAGCTCCCGGAGACGGAGAAGTAATCCTAAGATGGCCAAGAAGTTAGTCATTGTCGAGTCGCCAACTAAGACGAGAACGCTTCAGAAGTTCCTCGGGAATGGGTACGCTGTGGCCGCGACCATGGGTCACCTTGTCGATCTCCCGGCGAAGAAGCTGGGAGTGGACATCGACTGCGACTTCAAGCCCGAGTATGTGAACATCGAGGGGAAGGACAAGATCGTCCATGCCCTCTCCCAAGAGGCCAAGAAGGCGGAGATAGTCTATCTGGCTCCCGACCCCGATCGTGAAGGCGAGGCAATCGCCTGGCATGTGGCTCGCCTCCTGAAGGGGACGAAGGCCAAGATTAAACGCGCGTCTTTCAATGAGATAACCAAATCGGCCGTGACGGCGGCGCTGGCGAACGCTGGCGAGATCGACATGCAGAAGGTCGACGCACAGCAGGCGCGGCGGGTGCTCGACCGTCTCGTCGGGTACATGATCAGCCCCTTCTTGTGGAAGACCGTCTGCCGGGGTCTGTCGGCCGGGCGCGTGCAGTCAGTGGCGCTGAGACTGGTCTGCGAACGTGAGGCGGAGATTCGCGCTTTCGTCCCACAGGAATACTGGACCATCGACGTTGAGCTCCACAAGCAGAAGGACCGCAAGAAGGCCACATTCACCGCCTCACTGGCTGAAGTCGACGGCGACAAAGTAGAGATCCAGAACGAAGAGGCCGCGCGTCGCTTGGAATCCGCACTGCGCACGGCCGACTATGCCGTCGCGAGCGTGAAGACGCAGGAGCGGCGGCGCCAGCCACAGGCGCCGCATGTCACCTCCACGCTGCAACAGGATGCCGCCGCACGATTGCGTTTCTCCCCCAAGAAGACGATGAGCGTGGCGCAGGCTCTCTATGAAGGTATCGACCTGGGTGACAAAGGATCGGTGGGGTTGATCACTTATATGCGCACCGATTCGACGCGCGTCGCCAAGGAAGCCCAGACCGCCGCCCGAGCGCTAATCGAGCGCGAGTATGGCTCTGAATACTGCCCGGAAAAAGCGCCGGTGTACACCAGCAAGCGCCGCACCCAGGATGCTCACGAAGCAATCCGGCCGACCTATTTCGAGCTGTCGCCGCAGACGGTCCGCCGCCATCTGTCACCGGAACAGCTCAAGCTCTACACGCTGATCTGGAACCGCTTCCTGGCGTCGCAAATGAGTCCGGCGACGATCGAGCGCACGTCAGTCGACATCACGGCGGTAGCCACCGATCCCAGGGCGAAGAAGGCGCAGACGCGCACATACACTCTTAAAGCCGGAGTGGAGAGAGTCACGTTCGCCGGATTCCTCAAAGTGTACGAGGATGTCCCGGATGAAGATGCCAATGGCGCCAAAACCAATGGTCTGCCGCCGCTGGAAGCCGGCGATCCGCTGGTGATGGTTGACATCGACACCGAGCAGCACTGGACCAAACCGCCGCCGCGCTACTCGGAGGCGACTTTGGTCCGCGAGCTGGAGGCCAATGGCATCGGGCGTCCGTCGACCTATGCCCAGATCATCGCCACGATCTTGGCGCGCAACTATGTCCGCTTGGAACAGCGGCGTCTCTTGCCGACCGAACTGGGCGAGACAGTCAGCGCGATCCTGGTTGACACTTTTCCCGAATTGTTCAATGTCGAGTTCACGGCCGAGATGGAGACCGAACTAGATCGCATCGAAGAGGGAAGCGAGACCTGGACGGAGATCATGAGGGCGTTCTACACGCCGTTCTCGGCTTCGTTGGATCACGCCACCTCCCGTTCAGCGGCGATCAAGCAATCGCAACGAGAGACGCTGCCCGATCCCTGCCCAGATTGCGGATCGGCTCTGATAGTGCGTTGGTCGCGGTCGGGGAAGTTCGTCGCCTGCTCGGCATTCCCGAAGTGCCGGTACACCAACGACTTGAACTCCAACGGCGAGAGGTCGGTGGAGACGACCGACCAGATGTGTGAGAAATGTGGTGCGCCGATGGTGATCAGGACCGGGCGATTCGGCCGGTTCTTGGCATGTTCGGCCTATCCTGACTGTAAAAACACGAAAGCGATACCGACCGGCGTGCATTGCCCGGAAGAGGGGTGCGGCGGTGATCTGGTGCCGCGGCGCACGCGTACGGGACGCACATTCTACTCCTGCTCGAAATACCCGAAGTGCAAGTACGCGGTCTGGGATCGCCCGATCCTGCACAAATGCCCCCAATGCGGCTCGCCCTTCATGCTGGCCAAATCGACCAAAGCCCGGGGCGAGCATTATGCCTGCCCCGCCTGCAAGCACATCGTGCCGGTGGAAGCGGTAGCCGAAGCAGTGGAAGCGTAACCGAGCCGTCTTGAGATACCACCGCCAGTAGCCGTATCGAATCATCTTTCAGTCGACGTGGGCTTGGGCGAGCCCGGCCCGCGCGGCTTGCTCAGCACCGGTAATGCCGGGCGCATCAACCGTTGTCTGCCAGCGCGAAGCATGATACCTTAGTTCGTGGTGCCTGATTCCGGCATCCCGGCAGGACGCCCCTGCCTCAGAGATTCAATTGTCGGTCTCGGGAATCGCACACGCGGGGAAAGGGAAAAGCGGACAAGAATGGCGGAAGCACTGTCAGTCTGGGCCGGCCGATTCCTCGATGATCTGGCCGGGGCGCGACGCTACTCCCCGCACACGCTGCGCGCCTATCAGCGCGATCTGAGTCGATTCCTTTCATCCCAGAATCTCGTAGTCGCTCTGCCGGGTGACCGTGTCCTGACGCCGCGGCGGTTTGGCGCTTTCCTAGCATCGTTGGCGGTCGAGGGGTTGTCCAACCGTTCCATCGCCCGTGCGGCCGCGGTTCTGCGTTCGTTTCTGACGTTTCTTTACCGCCAGGGTGCGACGACAGACGACTGGGCCGAACGCGTCCCCTCGGTCAAGTTCACTGCAGGTCTGCCACGTTTTCTTAGCGAGACACAGATGCGGCAGTGGCTGGATGCTCTGCCGACCACGACGCGCTGGGAGCGCCGTGATCGTGGTTTGATTGAGTTGATGTACGCGACCGGAGCGCGTGTGGCAGAGATTGTCGCGCTGAACTGGGGCGACATCGATCGCTCCGCGCAGATGGCACGTCTCTATGGTAAACGCGGCCGCGAGCGGATGGTGCCTACCGGTTCGCGGGCGGCGCATTCCCTTGCGATGCTAGCGACGGCCAGTCCGGCGGAGGCCACGGGCACTGACCAACCGGTGTTTGTCAACCGCCGGGGCGGCCGGCTGACGACCCGCTCAGTGGCACGCATCGTGCGCAAGACCTTCGCTCGTTCGGTGGGGGGACGGACCTCGCCGCACAAGCTGCGCCATACCTGCGCGACCCACCTGCTGGATCGCGGCGCCGATCTGCTGGCGCTGCAGCAGCTTCTGGGGCACCAGAATGTGGCCACGACGCAGATCTATACACACACCACACCACATCGTCTGGCCGAGGTCTACCGGCAGTTCTTCCCGGGCGAACGGAAGCGATGAGAGGGGAATTTGCCATGTGGCGATCGACGACGATTCTTGGCCTGACCGTACGGGGACAGACTGCCATGGGCGGCGATGGTCAGGTGACCTTCGATGACACAATCATGAAGCACACGGCGCAAAAAGTGCGGCGGCTGGCTGATGGGCGTATCCTGGCCGGTTTCGCCGGCGCCTCGGCAGATGCCTTCACGCTCTTCGAACGTTTTGAGACGAAGCTGGAGGATTTCAGCGGCAATCTCCCGCGCGCCGCCGTCGAGCTCGCCAAAGACTGGCGGATGGACAAGTACCTGCGCCGTCTGGAAGCGCTTCTGGCCGTGATGGACGGCCAGCATGGCTTGGTCATTTCCGGAAACGGCGATGTCATCGAACCGGATGATGGCGTGGTCGTCATCGGCTCAGGGGCGCCGTATGCCCTGGCCGCGGCGCGGGCTCTCATCCGCCATACCAAGATGCCCGCCGACCAGATTGTCCGTACCGCACTGGAGATCACCGCCGACATCTGTGTGTACACCAACAAAGACATCACCCTCGAGGTCTTGTAGGATCGTATGACTCCTGCCCGTACCCACAATACCGAGGTTCCGTCGGAGCCGTCGCCGCGCGTGGAATTGACGCCGCCGGAAATCGTGACAGAGTTGAACCGCTACATCATCGGCCAGGATCGGGCCAAGAAGTCGGTGGCAATCGCACTACGCAATCGCTGGCGGCGGCAGAAGGTGCAGGGGCCGCTACGCGAGGAGATCGCGCCGAACAACATCATCATGATTGGGCCGACCGGCGTGGGCAAGACCGAGATTGCCCGCCGGCTGGCGGCGCTGGCGGGGGCGCCGTTCCTCAAGGTGGAGGCCTCCAAGTACACTGAGGTCGGGTACGTCGGTCGCGACGTCGAATCGATGGTGCGCGACTTGATCGACCTATCGGTGTCGATGATCAAACGCGAGCGGGCTGGAAAGGTCGCCGAACGTGCGGCCGAATTGGCGGATGAACGGGTCTTGGACATTCTCCTGCCGCCGCCGCCCCGGCGTCCCCGCGCTGAGACTACGGAGCCGCTCGATGAAGCGGCGCGCGCCAAGTGGGAACGGACGCGGGGGAAACTGCGCGCGCAACTGAAGGCGGATCTGTTGGACGACAAGCAGATCGAGTTGGAGACGCCCGAGGGCCGCTATCCCGTCATCGAAGTCTTCTCCCCCTCCGGTATGGAGGAGCTGGGTGTCAACATGCAGGAGCTCTTCGCCGGGATGATTCCCAAGAAGAGCAAACGGCGCAAGGTGTCGGTGGCCGATGCGCGCCGCATCCTCACCGCCGAGGAAATCGACAAGCTCGTCGACATGGACGATGTCATCGGCCAGGCGATTGCCCGCGCGGAGGACTCCGGGATTGTGTTCATCGATGAGCTCGACAAGATTGCCGGCGAACGCTCCAAGACCGGGGGGCCGGATGTCTCACGCGAAGGCGTGCAGCGGGACATTCTGCCGATTGTCGAGGGGACCAACGTGATGACGAAGTACGGCATGGTGAAGACCGATCACGTCCTCTTCATCGCCGCCGGCGCGTTTCACATCTCTAAGCCCTCGGACTTGATTCCCGAGCTGCAGGGACGCTTCCCCATCCGGGTCGAACTCGACAGTCTGTGTGCGGCGGATTTCGTGCGCATTCTCACCGAGCCGCAAAACGCGCTGATCAAGCAGTACAAAGCGCTGCTGGCAACCGAGGGGGTCGACGTTGAGTTCACTCCGGGGGCGATTGAAGAGATCGCGCAGACTGCCCACCTCGTCAACGAGCGGATGGAGAACATCGGCGCCCGTCGCCTGCACACCGTGATGACCACGCTCCTGGAGGATCTGATGTTCCGCGCCCCGAGCGAGAAAGCCAAGAAGGTCACCTTCGACCGGCGCGATGTCCAGAAAACGCTGCGCGACATTATCGAAGACGAGGATCTGAGCCGGTATATTCTGTAGCGCGCGGCATCGCGATGGAAGGAGCGCCCGTGCCACTGACCTTGGTCAGTGGGGCATGTGAACACTGGGTGCGAAGAGGGTGGGCGAAGGGTCCACAGCACTCGCGGCGGTCGGGGAGAGCCCGCCGGGGCATGTCAATGTGCCGTCGTGGGTCGATACGATGTCCGGGAGAGCTAACATGGGGTGACGCTGTCTGCGTCACGCACTGACCAAGGTCAGTGGCACACCGGAGAGAATGCTCATCTGCCATCCCGAACCCGCCGCGGCGGGTGAGGGATCTGCTGTTATTCACTGACCCAGCATAATGGAGTCCCACGCACGAGGAGAAGAATGGCTAAGACCAAAGGCAAGACTAAACCCAAAGCCAAGACCGCGACCAAGCGTAGAGCAGGGATAACAACCGCACGCAGGCAGCCGCGCGTGGCCGACCGCGCCGGGATGCCGTTCGGCGTAAACAGCAAGGACTTCCTGCGCATCACCGACTTCACCTCGACGGAAGTGCGCGCGACCCTCGATTGGGCGGCGGCGTGGAAAGCGGGGAGAGTCACGCCGCGCCCATTGGCCAACCAGACGGCGGGATTGATCTTTCATAAGCCCTCGCTGCGTACCCGCCAGAGCTTTGAGGCGGGGATCACGCGTCTTGGCGGGCATCCGATGTTCATCACCGATGCCGAAATTCGGCTCGGCGTGCGCGAGTCGATCCACGACGTCGCCAAGGTCATGTCCCGTTACCTAGGATTGATCGTCATCCGTACATTCAAACAATCGGACGTTGAAGAACTCGCCCGTCATGCGACGGTGCCGGTGATCAATGCCCTGACCGATGCGCACCACCCTTGCCAGGTCATGGGGGACATTCTCGCGGCGCGCGAGCACCTGGGACGCATGGACAATCTCACAGTGGCGTTTCTCGGCGACGGTAACAATGTCTTCCACTCGTGGGCGGACCTGGCGGCGTGCCTGCCGATGGATTTGCGTCTGGCGACCTCGCCACAGACGCTCCCCGATGCGGCGATCGTGGAGAATGCCCGCAAGGCCGGGCTGTCGCAGATTACGATCACTCACGATCCGCGCGAAGCGGTGCGGAACGCCGACGTCATCTACACCGACGTCTGGGCTTCAATGGGCCAGAAAGATCAGGCCGCCGAACGCGCACAACTGCTCAGACCATTCCAGGTTAATGCCGATCTTCTAAGGGGCGCCAAGCCCACAGCCATTGTGATGCACTGCCTGCCCGCCGAACGGGGGCGTGAGATCACCGATGAGGTGATCGACGGCCCGCAATCGGTGGTTTTCGATGAGGCGGAAAACCGGCTGTGGGTGCAGGGCGCGATCATCGCGCAGTTGTTGGCGGCACGCAACTGACAAGGTCGTTGTCTTCGGGGGCGATGGTATGGCAACGGTCACGGTGCAGTCTGGGGATTACGACGACGTGACGACCACGCAGATCTGTGAGCTCTCAGGGCTCTAACACGGGCTGCATCAGCCTCGACCCCGCCCCGCGTCATGTGGGGCGGGGTTGTTTTTTGGCAGGATTGCTGCATATTGAGAATGTTGAGTGGTGCCGAGGACCCCAGGATGCGACGGTGGACACGATATTCTCGCGGCAGGACACAGGAGGTGATCATCTCCGGTGTCCTTGCTGTTTTCCTAACTGCGTGCACGGCCGAACATGAAGCTCTCAACCCGGTTGGTGATGAGGACATGGCACGCTACGGCGGGTTGGTATCCATCGTGGATTCGTGTCTCTCCACGTTCTTCTTGATGATGCAACGCACGCTCGCGACGCGGGAGATCGTTGACACGAACACCATCGATGGGATCACCTGGCCAATCGCGCTAGCCTCTGTCCAAACGGACGTCATCCAGAGCGATTCCGTGAGGCTTGACCGGGGGGCCGTGAGATCGGGTCCTGCAGACAGAACATCCTATGTTTCGGTGATCGTACGCACGGACTCAACAGGACGCCGGCCGCCCGCATTTGGAGATCTCGTAAGCTTCCCTGTCAAGTAGACAGTTCTAAAGTAGAGATTTCGGCGGTTTGAGTTTCGCGGAAGACGGTTGGTGGCAATCCGCCAAGCGCATCGTGGGGCCGTCGCTCATTGTAG